>CDYT01027750.1_pt1 | contig 13860 bp, 10 predicted proteins | sample 557541 | NCBI WGS metagenome assembly CDYT01 (sample SAMEA3182060, study PRJEB8094) | gut metagenome | biome: human; feature: gut; material: Stool; isolation source: human stools | place: Canada | collected 2013-01-15
TCAATTCCGGCATCATACGATATCCCTTCGATTGTGACAAATTTCGTGTTCCCTCCGATTTTTACACGTGCAAATGTCCTTTCGTTATAAAACTCTATCTGTCCGGCGGATAGGTTGAAACCGACATGGGAATCCGTCCCCTCATAAAGAGTTTTTGAGGACAACATACCGGAATCTATGGAAAACGGACCGATACGTCCGCTATCCGCCGTGATTTTTCCGCTGATATCCACATTGACCGCCCTGATACCGTCCGCATCAATCATGGACGCCTTGATCTTCTCGGTCAGCAACAGCTTGGTGGCGATAAAAGTCCAGCTCTGTGCTACCTCCCAGTATTTTATTTTTCCCGAAGCCACATTCTGTTTGGGGGTTTCCGTCGATACCGACGTATGCGAACGGATGCACAGGTACAGCAGGTTGTCATAAAGTACAATGTCGTAAAACTGCTGCCCTTGCTTGCCCTCCAGGTAAGACACAGACGCCTCCCATACACGCATACGCATGCGCGCCCCCTTATCTCCCTTGTCACCTTTTGGAGCAAAACTGACCTGTCCGGTTCTAGTCACCAACGGCATATCACCTCCTTATTCCTTGGTTGTGATGGTCCATGCCACGTTGCCTCCTGCCTGCTGGCACATGTCCCAAGTACACGTGCCGGAAGTGGCTGCTGTACCGGAAGTAGACGGGTTAAGGACTACTCCTGCACTGTCCATGAACACGAAATAGAAAGTCATGTCCTTGTACTTGGTGGTACTTCCACGCTTGACCAGAATGGGCTTATAGACCACCGTGTCACCACTTTCCCGGATGGTCTCGTCCTCGGGCGTGGGATTCAGGATCAAATCAAACGGATCGGACGCATCCATTACGGACTGCGTGTCCTGACCGATGAGCTTGCCGCCCTGGTACACCTCCGCCTTGAACACACCTGTCGTGTCAACCATATCGTTGGTGACGGTCAATGTCTGTGTGGTCTTTCCGCTCAGCACGCTCCACGCACCGTTGACCTGGTTGTACCACTTGTACGCCAGTCCGGTAGTGATCTCGTCACTGCCCATGCGCGCTACGGCTTTCAGAATGCAGCTCTGCCCTTTGTCCCGAAGGGTAAAATACTTGTTGTCACCGGCAATGATCGTCACATGCTTTTGGTTTCCGACCCCCTTGGTAATGGGGATGCTATAGACGAACTGGACGGTGTCGCTGGTATTCCCAACGGTCACGGTGGCTTCACCCTTGATGGTACAAGAGGCCGCTCCGCTCGCCTTGACCAGATTCTTGACGATCTGCAATCCGTAGTAATCCGTCGTACCGGGCTGGTAAGGGATAAACTTGAAATGTCCCGTCTCACCGCCAAACGTGTTGGTGGAGACATTGCCCGAGAACTTGATCTCGACATCATTGAAATACCATTTCATGGAGGAAGGAACCACCAGCCCTTCCGCCACCCGCGAAGAGGTGAGAATGAAGGACAAGACGGGCTTGAGCGAAGCGAAATCCGGTGCGATGTTCGTCGGCGCGGACGCTTCGCCCATATACTCCTGATACAGATCTCCCTGGTTACACTGGATGGCAGGCATGTATACGCCGCCCTTTTGCGAAAATATGACCTGTCCGGTCGCGCTGGCCAAACTCATGACGCTCCTCCTTCCCCGGTCGTTTCCGTACTATCCGTGCCTTCGGAGCTTTCGGTGTTGTCCTCCCCCCAAGAGGCAGGTGTGAATACTTCGACGGGATGGTCCGTACCGTCTATCTCTTCTTTCGCCGCCTGCGGGGTCAGGCAGACGCCGCCCGCTTCCTTGGCCCTGTCAAATACCGTGTCGCCGGGGAAACGTGCCACGTCCGCCTGCCACAATAATACATTGCCATCCGCTGTCCTGTTGCGGATATCGGTCAGATGCAACCGGTCGGCAACCTCCTTCGTTACTTTAATGTAAAATGCCATAATTCTATTGTTTTTAATGTTATCCAAATTTTCTTACTACTACCGCCTTGCCCCCCTGTGTGAGCACCTTGCCGCCTTGTGTCAGCGCCACGTAAGGGCCTCTGTCCTCCACCTCCAGCTTTAACATCATGCCGTTGCTGAAAGGTATCCTGGGAGAGTATCCGTCGGCAACCTTGGCATATCCGGCATCTCCGCTCTTCTTGACGTACCAGTGGCAGTTAAACATGGCGGATGGATTCGGGATAACCCCCATGGTATCCCGAATGACGGGTCTGGGAAAGATGGCGTAAGTCCCATCCGGAACACCCGTAGGTACGCCCTCCCAGTCGGCTTCAATCTTCGGAATCCTGCGGCGTATCACCGTAGAGACTGCCGGGTCCGATGTGCCCGGGGTTGATGCCGGAGTCCCGGAAGCCGCATAGGTGGCCTTGCAGACAATCGTGATGTCATCACCTATATAATTGCGGTCAATCTTATATACATTCTTGTTCAGTGATACAAACTCCCAGTCGTTGTCACCCGCTCCTGTGGTTATCGCCTCCAGCGCTCCCGTAGACAACAGACGGTACCAGAAGAACTTGCATTTGCCCGTAGCCGTCACGTCCGTGTCGCCTACCATCAGTTTAGCCGTGATGGTCTGTGCGGTGATGTCACGCACCGGGTTCCAGTCCAGCGTGGACGGGCTGTCTATCGTCAATACGGGGATCGCATCCGTACCGTCAACCGCGCGGACAAGACGGCTCATCTGAAAAGTAAACAGCTGTCCGGTACGTGTGTCGGCATATTCCGCGTAAAACTCCAGCGTGACGGGTTTTAGGACGGTGACATTTTTTTTCATTGTGATCTGTCCCTTGCTGTCACCGGACTCCGTAATGCTGTAGCCTGTGTTTGTCGATGTGATAAGTGTGCGTGTGGTTCCGATGCGCTCGTACCACTTCATGTTGGTCAGCCTGGAGTTGACCGCCCCGATTTTAGTCACCGCTTCCGGATCGGTGGCGTTGCACCGCGGAAACAGGACCAGCGGTGTCAGCGTATAGTCCGGAGTGTATTCAGCTTTGTCAGCCTGGTAGACCTGCATGTCCGGCACGCTGCCCACCACCTCGATGTTACAACTGGTTTGTAACAGCCGGTAGTTGATTTCTATTTTTCGTTGCTTTGTTGCCATTGTTCCTATTAATCATGATTTTTGTGAGGTAAAGGCAGACTCCGATAAGGCGTCTTATATACCTGTAATCGTCAATATATGCCCCAAGTGTCGCTATGTAGCACACTTTAATTTGAGGCAAGACTCTCTTCTTGAAAATCTAATTGTACAAATTCTTTCACTGAATGTTCTCTCCGAAGTGTTGCAGCACTCTTGGGGAGAACTTTCTTTTTGCACAAACCTTACTTTTTTTACTAATACTTTACCCATAATCTTATATTTTTAAAATGTTACAAAATTCTCCGCCACTTCAAACTGCTGCCCGTCACGCAATAACGCCTGTGCTTTAAACGTACACACCCGCATGTTGGTATAATTCGGTCCGAGATCATCTATCGTCAGAGGAAGATTTTTCCCGGCGCCGGCACGCTTCACCGCCCATGCGTTATCTTCTGATACATTCCCGGTATCACGCGTCCAGCTCACATCAGCGTCAAGTATATGATCTGTCACGTCACGGTTGTACAGCTTGCCGGTAATATATAGCGTTGTGGAAAAAGTCTCGATATCAAAATACCACCCCTTTGTGCTGCCGATCTCTATCGTAAATTCCGGGTTCCCTTCCAGCATCGCCCATCCGGCCGCCGCATATTGCGGTTCGTCGGCTGTTCCCGTCATCAGGCACTTCCATTTGCAGCCGTAGTGCCAAACCGTGTCCGCCCGCTCCTGCGTATTGGTGTAAGGATTGTCAGAGGACGCGACTTCGGCCGACCAAAAGCCACGGTCCACCAGTTCCTGTACGGGCAGTCCCTGCCAGTCCACCCGGTAAAGCTCACCGAAGATGCCGGCACGGGCGAATATGTACGAGTGCTTATAGTTGACGGGGAGATTGTCAAACAAATCCAAATTGGGCAAACGCCCCAATATCATGTAATAGTTGTTCTGTTCCAAGACAGGCTTCGTTACTCCTTCCAGCCAGACAAGACATTTATCCGTGGTGGCGGACAAATACCAGTAGCTTTGCCTGTCCTCATTGAAGGCGTTTCCTCTTCTGGTAATGATCGTCAACTCTGTGGGAGGATAGTTTTTACCGCCCGGCACCTCACTGTCCGGGTATGACAACACCGAGATGGAGTTGGCCGGGACATTCTTGGACAGCACGCGCATCCACGAGGCGTAATACTCCCCCGTTGAAAAGAGGTTGTTTACAATCCCGTACACTATATCACCCTCCTGGAATGCGGTGAAGTCATTCTCCCAGCGCTTGCGCAATTTCAGGGTATAAGTTCCGTCGCTCTCTAAAGCCACGGACTCAATGACTCCGTTCTCGGAATATGAGGTGTCGCCTTCCTGTGCGTTCAGACGGTTATAGATGATTTCCTTGAACACTGCGGAGCCGCGTACCTCAAGACGCTCGAACTGACCGCGCCCGTCAGGATAGATACCGGCACCTTTACCGGCAATCATGGAGTCGATGAACTTGCCGAACTTCAATAAGAAATTTGTTCCGTCCGCTTGATCCTTACGAAGGAACATTACTAAGGAGCGCAATGCGGAATACACGTTACTATCCGTGGCCGGTGTAGAGTCATTCCTTCTTATCACATACACACCGCTGTCACCATCGCCCGTATAGGTCTGTCCCTTTAGGGTAAGGCTCTCAACCTTTTCCTCCAGCTCCCCGATACGAGAATAGGCGGCGGTTTCCCCGACAGTATATATAGGGGAATCATAAGCTAAATCAAGATTGAATTCAAATCCGATAACCCTTGACTGTCTTCCGTTCTCGAAATAAGCCTTGTTGATAAGGTTGACCTTTTGACCGATGCTATAGAAATTATGAACGCCATCCTCACGGTATGCGTCATTTGACATCATCGTGCAGCCATAGGTACTCGGGTCTATCTTGGATTTGGCAGCGTACTTTTCAGTCTTTTCCTTCAGCTCCTGCTCGGCGGCATCCACAAGCCCAAGTTCGGTTATTTTCGTGCTGTCCCAGCCGGAAAGCACATATTCATCTCCATCCTGGGGAAAGAGCACATCACCGGGAAGCGGTCTGCCATAGTCCTCATTCCTGACTATCTCCCAAAGCTGTGCCTCAGGGTTCCATCCGCCATCCTCCAATATCTCCGGCTTTCCCTCAGGATTGAACTTCACGGCAAACTCCAAACCGTTGAGAAGTCCGGACGCGAAACGTATCCTCAGCTCCTGACCGGGGAGGATATATTTCTCGGAAAAGTTAACACCCGTGTCCCTAAAGCGGTAGGCATTCCATTTTTCCTCGGTGGTTGTGCCGTCCTCATTCTCCACCTTGTCCGTCACTTCGATAGTGGTGACATCCGACATGATGCCCGTTCTTCGGGGATAGACTTCATCGAAGATAACCACCTGCTCGACGGCTTCCTCGGTAGTCATATCAGGATAAGCGTCAATGTAAGGAGTGCCTTCGGGAAGCATCAGCCTGCGCTGCACCACGCCGTTCACAACCACGGTCTCGTCAATGGGGCGGTAGTCTGCCGGTATGTTACGGGTGGAACCAAAAGCGTAGATACGGGTGGCATAGGTGGACTGGGATTCTGACTGTGACATTTCCTGCACGTTTTTCCCGATCTCGAAATCCACCGCGTCACCGGACTCACAACGCCCGAAATGGATGATGTTTTCAGTCACCCAACATTCGCAATCCCATTTCTTCGCCATCTCAAAACAAGCGTCAAGGATGTTGATGTTGTCGTAACTCATCAACTGGGACTTGTTCTCTACCGTACTGTCAATGGAGAAAACAAAATCCTGTCCTTTGTATGTGTAACCAAGAGCTTTCAGATTTCTAAGGACTATACCGGCTTGTACGTCAAGCGGGGCGGTCAGGTTCCAGGACGCCTCCTGTCCGGTCGTCTCCGGGGTATATTTGAAGATTTTGTTTTTCCATTTCCAGTAATAGGCATCAAGTCTTAATTCGTAATCGTAGCCGGCGGTATTGGTGTTGAATGCGGGCTTCTGCAAGTCGCACACCTCGAACAATCCGAAGTTACATTCCACGTATGAGCCAAGTTTGAAATATATGGGATTCTCTAAGGAGAACTTTAACATGATGTAGTCCTCCTTCATCAGAGTGAACTTACGCTTGCAGCCTTCATTGATCAAAGTTGTAAGCAGGATAGCACCGGATATGTCTTTGATGTCGATTTGTTCCATGTCTTCAAAGTTCGGGGATAAAAAAAAGAGTGCCCAATTTTGAGCACTCACATACACGACAATAAAACCAATGTCGTGAATTAGCTTCTGTTTGCCGGGTTATTTCCTTTTATTCCGCACGTACAATAAAGTTTTGTCTTTCGTTTTGAGAAAATCATGAATTGCTTTCTGTGTCATTTCCTCACCGAACCTGTTATAGAATAACCTTATGGTACAATTCCCCACGCCTATTATTTTAGCCCATCCTGAAACAGAGCAACACTTGCCATCAACAGAAATAAAAACCGTACGCCTTTGTTTTCTTGTATTTTCAGAAAATGATAGCCACTGGCAATTTTCGGGCGAATATCCTTTATTGTTATCTATTCTATCAATGGTTAAATTTTCATTATACCCATTGTTTATAGCCCAGTCATAAAAACTTTGAAAATCGTTTTTCCACTCGTTGCACACTTCAATTCCTCTTTCTCCATACGATGAATAATGGTCGTTCGTATGCCTGTAACATCTACCCTTCATAGCACACCATATATTATATAGTCTTGTATAGGTTTTGCCATGAGTAAAATTTGCCTTTTTCATTTTTTCAGAGTTTTTCTTTCTTCGCACACAGCCACAACTTTTAGTATTTCCAGATAGTAAAGAATTAGATGTAGGATAGCATTTATTTCCACATTCGCAAAGACATTCCCATATAAGTGATTTATGCTTGTTTCTTCCTACAACCTTTATAGCTGTTAACTTTCCGAATACTTTATTAGTTAGGTCTTTAGCCAAAAGGCTTCTATTGTAACATCCACAGCTTGTTGTATTTCCGCTATTTAAAGAACCAGTAGTAGCAATCACAGTATTTCCACATTCGCATTTACATAGCCACTGTACCTGCTTTTTCTTGTATCTACCGTATTCTGAAATCACAGTTAACCGTCCAAATTTCTGACCAATTAAATTCTTTTTCATAATCATTGATTTTAAAGTGAATAATAAAGGCAGTCTTTATGTCGTGCGAAGACTGCCTTTGAGTAATCGTGTATGGTTAGTTTTTAAATATCAGCTTATACAAACCCGAAGTCGGTGACGAGAACATTGGTGCACGTCCGGCTATTACCATTCGTTTGCGTTCTTCTGGAAATACGTCTTTCAGCTTCTCAATATTGCTTTTCAAACGGTCTTCTGTAAAAATACAACCGCTTGCCTCTTCAAGCATGAAGTCGTTAATCACTTTTATTAATCCCTGTACATAAAGGTTATTCATGTCAATTACTAATTCTTCTGTTTTCATATTCGTTATATTTATGTGTTTATACTTAATTTCGTTTACCACTGTTATTATGCGATTTTAATTAGGTTACACTTTTTGAAGCAACGCCATTCTTCTTTTTCTGTGTCAAAGTACACCTGGCAATTATCAGCCGTTTTCTTTGTACCTTTTGTTTCGGGTACTCTGTCACTCATTAAAGTGCCAAAGGCTTGACGTAGCGTACCGTCTGTCTTTTTGAAGTAAAACTCTACTATCTTCGCTTTCAAAGCCGTTTTCAGCTTCAAATTAGCCCATGCGCATTTCAATGCCTCACTCATTGAATAACCGTTCTTGCGAACAAAAGACCATGCCATTTGCATAACCTCTTTCATCTGACTTCTAAATTTTGTGCTCATACTACTTATATTTTATGTGTTAATACTCTTATCACTTTGATTTGATGTTGCAAATATAAGCGATAACTTTAATTAACCAAAATAAAATCAAAGCAAAAACTTTATTTTAACCATATTTAATCAAAGCGATAACTTTAATTATAAAGAATACAGTAACTTTGTATTAAATTTAAAAATCAAAGCTATGGGTTTGAATATTAAGAAAGCGATTAAAGAACATGGGTTAGAAGTCCGAGAAGTTGCCAAAAGAATGAATATCACTCCGACCGGGTTGTCTCAGCATATAAATGGTAATCCATCAATAGAAGTGTTGGAGCGTATCGCAAGTGCTATTGAGTGTGATATTTCTGAATTATTTGAGCAACCAAAGAAAGACAGTCTCTCCCTTACTTGTCCCCATTGTGGAAAGAACATAAACGTAAAAGTAGAATAAACTAAATAGGGTGTGTTATCCACACCCTATCATCTACTTTCGCCCTTCCGGGCTCGGATTTGGCTCGTTAAACTTGGCTGAAATTTTTCCGAAAGTTCGGTCTAAACTCTGTGCGTAAGTGACACTCTTGCCAGTATAAATAAGATGGTAAACCTCGCTACTATTAGCAGGAATCTGAATATCAACCACACCTTTATACAGCTCATCAAAGAAAGCTTTCTTCTTTGCTTGATAATCAGACTGAGAATTACTCTCGATAGTGAACGAAAGAGTTATTTCCCTCTCATCGACTTTAGGATTATTGATTATTACCCGTTTCCCATGTTCAAGTCGGCTTTTGTTCTCAATAAAATCCTTCATGGGAGCAGATGCCCCAATAACATCAAGAAACCCCTCTCCCATTCTCACACCCCATGTGGCAAACGCATCTTTTTCATTAATCAGTAAATCTGTCATAGCTTATAATTTTGATGTATTCTTCTTCACTTCTGCTATATCTGCTTTGATATCTTTTAAGTATTTAGCCGAATTACCTGTATTCTCCGAAATCTGTACCAATTCAAGATAGGATTGTGCTATCAAATTCCTCGTATCATCAGCGATGTTCCTCGTTTCTGTATTCATGGAAAGGATAGCATCTGCTCTTGCAGTTAACAGATTAAGAGATTGAGTTTGAGCGATATTCTGAGTTTTTATCTCTTCACCTGCAATCTGTAAAGCAGTAAACCTGCCGTTTAATTCTTCGCCTGTATCTTGCGACATAGCTTGAAATCCTTTACTTGTAGAGGATTGCGAAGTGGATTCAGACTCCCATCCAAACATATCAGCCATTGCGTCACGCTGTGCTTTCATCTCATCGGCAATCTGCTGACCTTCTTCTTTCAAAGCGTTATACTCTTGTTCAGTCACGCCATCATCCATAGCAGCATAAAACTTCTTTCGCCACTCTTCCAATCTGCCCATATAGGACTCTTTCAGCATGGAGTTAAGGATGGCATTCCTCATGTAATCTTCAAAGTTATCGGCAAAGTCAGCAGAATCCGCATCCATATCAGTTAGAAGGTCATGGAAATCGTTCCTTAATGTATCCACATCAATGAGCGTTGTGTCTGTCATTTGTTGTTCTAATACTTCTTTCACTTGAGCGACACCTTCCGCTATTTGGTTGGCATAGTTTTGAGTATCAGAATCCAACTGCGCCCAGAATATATGTGCTTCTTCCTGCAACTTGGCTAATTGTTCATCCGTCAAATCAAACAAACCAGTCATGCGACCGCCCATAGCGTTTTTGAATTGACTAACAGACATACCCAATGCTTTTGCCGCATCAGCCCATCCCGCAGCAGACATATCATCGACCTCTTTGTAACCTTTGGAATGAGATTTCCACGAAGAACCGGAATTCAAATATTGCTTACCCAATACCCTTGCGGCTTCGCTCTGTGTCTTCACCAGCTCAATGGCTCTATCGTATGCCGCCTGAGCATTATCCCCTGACAGTGATTCCGCTAATTCGAGTTGTTTATCTATTACCTTATCAAGAATGTTAATGTAAGATTGGTATGCTTCTTTCGCCTCTTCATACTTTTCTGTAGTAGTATCGCTACCAAACAAGTCAAACATCTTAGTTGTAATCTGTAAAGCAGCACCGACAATGGCGAGAATGACAGACGCTTTCTCTACTGCTTGAATGGATTTAGATGCAGCCTGCGCTGTTCCTGCCATCGCATCAGATGAACTATTTGCAAGGGTTGTAATACCATCAATCATTTGCAGGGTCGATGATGCGATACTTCCAGCAGCTGATATGATTTCACCAGCAGTGCCACCTACCGTTTTGCCAATCTCATCAAATTCTTTCTCTACCTTTGAAAGTGTCTTATACAAATCCTGCCATTCCTTTTGACTGCGTTTATTAGGAGATGTATTGGTTTTCTCCGACTTCTCACTGATAGTATTCTTCAAAGACGTAACCTTAGCTCTCTGTCCGGCTAACTTGGGATCATTCGGGTTCAGGAACTCAGATCGTTCTAATTCTCTTTCAGCCTGTACCAACAATTCACGCAACTTCTCCAAACTAAGGTTAGCGATATTATCAGTCCACGCCTTGAATGAATCTTCACGCATGGCAAACTCATTGTCTATGGATTTTAGTGTTTCATCCCGCTGATACTCTAATTCATTTATTTGAGCATCAGAAGCTCCACCATCCTTTAGTTTCTTTCGGTCTGCATTAAACTTATCTTCTGCATTTTTTCGCTTGGTAAGATAATCCTGATACGAAGATAACAGCTTTTGATACTCTTTGACCTCCTCTTCGTGAACTTTACTCGTATCACTATCTTTCTTCTTACCTGCTAACTCCTTTCTTAAGTCAATGACTAAAGTTTGCTCTTCGGTCAGCTTTCCACCTTGAGCATCCTCCCATTCCTTGCGCTGCTTTTTGATAGCATCAGTTTCTTTCTGATAATCCAAATCTATCTGTTTCAGTTTCTTCTCCGTACCTTCTTTCATCAAACTGACCTCATCCTGCTGATTCTGACGGTGAAGTGAAAGAAGTTGCCCGTCCAGCTTTTCCTGATTTTCTTTTTGCTTTTTTGCTAGATTTTCCTGTCTGGTCAGTGCGCTTCCGGTTACTCCGCCCAGCTCCTTGTATGTCTTTTCGGATACCTCCATCTTATCTTTGGCTTCTTTCACCTGTTTCGATGTAGCCGTCTGATCTTTGATTAAGGCCTCATACCCTTTTTTCGCTTTCTCCCATTCGGCTTTAGCATTTGCCAAATCCTCCTGATATGTAGTTTCTTTTGTTTCCTGTCTGTTCTCAACTTCCAATTGGGCATTGATTTCCGACAAGACATCCTTTCTTGCGTTTGCCAATTCATTTTTCAGGTCTTCGATACGCTGTACCTGAACCTTCATTTCGGAACGGTTGTTCTCCTTCTTAGCTAAATTATAAGCCCATTCCGCACTTTTTATCTGTTGTTCCAAGGACTCGACTATAGCCTGTTTTGACTGTGTTCTAGATTTTACAACTTCTTCATTATATGCCTTCCAAAAACCAGTCAAATCCTGTATATGGCCTTTCTCATCAACATATTTCCTAAAGAGTGCTGGGTATAGTTCCTCAATATCTTTTAAAGCTTTAAGTTTAGTGGTCTCGGCTTCCACCTCGCTATTAATGGTGCTAACAAGACCTTCCAAAGTACGTTTCCGATCTTCTTCGTCCGTGTCGAGTTTTTCTATTTTCTTGTTGTACGAGTCCAAAGCACGTTCAGCAGATGTTGTGCTGTCGGATAATGCCCACATTGCAACTCCAAGTCCTACTACAGCAGTAGCCAACAACACATAAGGATTGGTAAGCATTGCAGCGTTTAAAGCTAACTGCGCTTTTCGTGCCAATAAACGGGCATTGGTAAGTCCAATCTCCACAAGAGTATGTTTACTTTCGGCAGCAGTAACAAGCATCACTGCGGTCCGGTATGTACCATAAGTAACCACTAATCCAGCCAAGATCCTACCTACTGTTTCATAATTCTGAATCAACGAAGTTGTCATTTGAATACCGTCCATGATAACACTTTCCGACTTTGTTCCCAATTCGTTAAACACGGAATCCAAAGCATCCTGCATCATAGACAACTGACCATTGATAGTCTTTGAGGCATTCTCAGACATATTATAGAACTTACCACCTGCGGAAGTTGCATCAATGAATGCCTGTTGAACCATTTCAGCGGAAACAGCACCTTTGGACATTTCATCTTTCAAAGTTGCGATAGATTTTCCGGTCTTTTCGGAGATAATCTGTAACGGGTTGAATCCAGCGTTTATCATTTGATTCAAATCCTGCCCCATAAGTTTACCCGCTGCTGACATCTGTGAAAATGCCAAAGTTAGCGAATTGAACTTACTGGATTCCCCCATAGAAATATCACTAATGGCTTTCAAGTATTTGATAGTGTCTTCTGCTTGTATGTTAAATCCAAGCATCATCTTTTCTGCTCCAACCATATCTGACATAGTAAGTGGAGAAATCTTAGCCAGCTCCTTGATTTGCGGAATCAGTTGCCCTGCCATATCCTTTCCAACCATAGTCTCAATAGCGGTCTGCATGGATTGAAATTCGCCACGAACACGAATCATACTTGACAAGAATTCTTTGATTGAATAACCTCCCAGCAGTTTCTTACCCATATTAGACATGGCTTGTTCCACCTGCTTAGTTACATCTACATTTTTTTCACCATCTTGCCGATACAAAGCATATTCATCGCGGAGCTTCTTTACTGACAAGCGGGCGTTAGCCTGTTCCTGGGTAAGGTTAAATAAAGAACTTTTTTGCTCTTTCAATTTTTCATTTGTAGACCTTATTTTAGCTTCTAAGGAAGAAGTATCACCATCCTGTTTTAATGCTTCACGATACTTGTCTTTAAGACCGGACAATTCATTTTTCAATTGTTGGATAGTTCCACGTTGAAATGTTATTTTTTCCGACAATCCATTCACGACCTGAGAAGCATCGAAGATTTTCCTTTTGAATCCCGTTTCCATCTCCGCTCCAGCTTTGGCTGCATTAGTCACCAACTCATCCAATCTTTGGTTGGATGCAGCAAGTTGGGCATTCAAAGCCTTAAAAGCGGCAGGAGACCGTGTGCCATCCATGCTCATTAATTCTTGTTTTAACTTCGCAATTTCATTACGAAGCCTTACAACTTCTTCCCAATCAGACTGTATGCGAAATACAAGTTTTGCCATATATAAAATGATTTTAGTTTATATAAATAGCGCACCCCAACTTAATGAGGTGCGCATTATTATTTAAGCCGCATCTTTACCCAAGAACTTCTCTACAAAGTAAATCTGCCCTTTGCCAGTAACTTTCGTAGTGGTAGTAACCAACACCGAACCATCCGGCTTAGTGATTGATGTTTTCTTCAATTCAAAAAGCCCTAATTTCATGGCTTTCTGTGTCGGTTGATTGTAGTAGTCCCCTTTTTGGCAAAGGTAGCCATTTTCACGCATCCAGCTAAACAAACGATTCTGACCGATATTCACCCCATTTTGTTGCAGAATCTTAGCAAGTTCTGCAACCAAGCAAGAACGTTGAGAAGTTGAAACGGCATCGGCAAAAAGAACTTTAGGTGCATCTTTCTGAATCTTCTGTTCGGCTTCGATACGCTTCTGTTTTTCTTCTTTCAAGTTGGTTGCAAGCTGAATCAGAAAATCGGGTGAGGTCAAAGCCTTTTCAAGTGTATCGCTGGTCATGTATGCACCATGCTTGCGGATTGAAGGCAAAACTTCGCTTGTCACCCATTTGCGGAACGGCTTTGCTTTTTCGCTGTCACTGCGAATTATCACATCATATAAACCGCTTTCAGTTATAAATGTAACTTGTTGTTTTCCACCTTCTGTAAGGGTGTCCATTTGGCGGACATCCTCTAAATCCAGTCGTGACTTCACATTTCTTGCATTAGCAATGCCTATAAC
>CDYT01036381.1_pt1 | contig 13833 bp, 21 predicted proteins | sample 557541 | NCBI WGS metagenome assembly CDYT01 (sample SAMEA3182060, study PRJEB8094) | gut metagenome | biome: human; feature: gut; material: Stool; isolation source: human stools | place: Canada | collected 2013-01-15
CACCTCTCGTTGCCGATGGAGGCGGTTCCCCCTTCGGTGCCGCGGCACAGTGTTGCCAGCCATGCCACCCGATCGCCACTGAGTCCGCACTGCAATCCCTTTTCAGCCCGGTCAGGACAGCCTAGGTGTTTTCCACCCCAGTCGAGCCGTCTCTTTAGCCTCTTTTGCAAACCGGGTTTCAGGGGGCGATCAAACGGGCCCTCCGGCCAGAGGGCCCCGCCTGTTGTTCCCCCATCCACCCGCCTCACGCAAGGCAGGCTACGGCTGCACACAGCGTTACGGCCCGGAAATCGGACCGATGCACCGCACTGCAGGTTCAATCAGCTGCTTCGTACACGGGCCGGAATACCGCGATGGGAGTACGTCCGCGCACAAGAGCAGGTCTCCACGGAGACAGGGTCGTCATCGCCATGCCATTGGAAAGCGCCCTGCCCCCGCAAGCGCAGGCAAAGCCAGGCTTCCCCCCAGCACCCACCCGAAACTGGGCGTATCAAGCAGGCACCAGAGGTTTCATCGGTGTGCCCTTCAGAGGATTTTTAGCCCCTCCTTCGGAGACGGACGAACTGACTAGAATACTGCGCCGCCGCTTAGCAGGACTCAGTATAACACATATTTTATAAATATACAACATATTCCGTATATGCGTCCGTAAATTTTTTGTGACCGAAGGGCTGTCCGCCGACGGCGGACAGGACAAAAACAGGGCCGCCCGCAGGCGGCCCCGGGGGATTCTTCACTTGTTCCGCTCCGCCAGGGCGTCCGCCAGGGCGGACAGGAAGCCGTCCCGGTCACAGGCCGCCACCGCGGCCTTGGCCGCCTCTGTGCGGGCGTGGACCGCCCGGCCGCAGCCCTCCAGCCCCAGCAGGTCCACGAAGGTGACCTTCCCCTCCTCCTGATCGGAGCCGATGGGCTTGCCGAACTCCGCTGCGTCGCCGCAGACGTCCAGCATGTCGTCCCGGATCTGGAAGGCCAGGCCCAGCTCCCGGGCATACGTTCCGGCGGCGGACATCAGGTCCTCCCCGCCGCCGGCGGCGGCCACGCCCAGGCGGCAGGCGCCGGCGATCATGGCCCCGGTCTTGAGCCGGTGGACCTCCGTCACCTCCGCCTCGCTCCGGGGGGCGTGGAGGGTGTCCAGCACCTGGCCGGCCACCATGCCGTCCGCGCCGGAGGCCTCCGCCAGGATGCGGCCGCAGGCGGCCCGGCGGCTCTCGTCCAGCCCCGGCGCCGTCAGGATCAGGCGGTAGGCCTCCGGCTGGAGGGCGTCCCCCGCCAGGACGGCCAGGGTCTCGCCGTAGACCTTGTGGTTGGTGGGCTTGCCCCGGCGCAGGTCGTCGTTGTCCATGCAGGGCAGGTCGTCGTGGATCAGGGAGTAGGTGTGGACCAGCTCCAGGGCGCAGGCCACCGGCAGGGCCGTCTCCCAGTCCTCCAGCCCCGCCAGCCGGGCGAACTCCAGCGTCAGCACCGGCCGGATGCGCTTGCCCCCGGCCAGCAGGCTGTACCGCATGGACTCGTACAGGTCCTGCCAGTCGGGCCTGCCGGCAAAGAGGGTCCCCAGATACGACTCCACCGCCGACCGGTAGGTCTCGTACCGGTCCCGGAACATCTGCTGGTTCATGCCTGGGCCTCCTCTCCGAAGGGCAGCTCCACCGGGGCGCCGTCGGGGCCCTTCATCAGCTTGACCACCTTCTGCTCCGCCTGGTCCAGCTCCTTGGAGCAGGCGGCGATGAGCTTCGTCCCCTCCTCGAACAAGGCCAGGGAGTCCGCCAGGGGGGCGTCCCCCTTCTCCAGGGCCGCCACGATCTCCTCCAGCCGGGCGATCTCCTGCTCGAACGTCTGTTTTTTCGCGCTCATGGCTGTTCCTCCTTTGCATAGGGCCTGTCCACCACGGCGGTGAAGCCGCCCTCTCCCAACGTGACGGTCACCCGCTTGCCCGGCGCCGTCTCCTGATAGCTCTTCAAAATCCGGCCGGTCTCATCCCGGGCCACGGCGTAGCCCCGGCCCAGCACCGCCAGGGGGCTCATGGCGTCCAGGGACGCCGCCAGGGCGGCGAAGGTCTGCCGGCGGCGGCCCAGCAGCGCGCCTGTCACGTCCCCCAGCCGCTGCTGGAGATGGACCAGGTCCATCCGCTTGTCCTGGACATAGGCCAGGCCGTCGGTCATCACCCGCTTGGACGCCAGGGCGGAGAGGTTCTGCCGGGCGGCCTCCAGCCGGGCCGTCTCGCTTCTCGCCATCCGCTCTCCGGCGCCCCGGAGCCACCGCAGCAGGTCCGCCTGGTCCGGCACCGCGATCTCCGCCGCGTTGGAGGGGGTGGAGGCCCGGGCATCCGCCACAAAGTCGGAGATGGTCACGTCCGGCTCGTGGCCCACGGCGGAGATGATGGGGGTCTGGCAGTCGTAGATGGCCCGGGCCACCCGCTCGTCGTTGAAGGCCCACAGGTCCTCCATGGACCCGCCGCCCCGGCCGGTGATGATCACGTCCCCGATCTTCCACCGGTCCGCGTACCGGATGGCCCCCACGATCTCCGGCGGCGCCTCCGGCCCCTGGACCCGCACCGGCAGCAGGATCACCTTGGCGATGGGGTACCGGCGGCGGAGGATGCGGATCATGTCGTGGACCGCCGCCCCGGCGCCGGAGGTGACCACGGCGATCCGCTCCGGATAGGGCGGCAGGGGCTTTTTGTGGGCCGGGTCGAAGAGGCCCTCCTTCCACAGCTTCTCCTTCAGCTGCTGGAAGGCCACCGCCAGGTCCCCCGCCCCCTCCGCCGTCAGGGTGTCGCAGTAGAGCTGATAGGCCCCGTCCCGGGGGAACACGGTGATGCGGCCGGAGGCCACCGCCTTCATGCCGTTCTCCGGCCGGAATCGCAGGCGGGAGGCCTGGCCCCGGAACATGACGCACCGGAGGGCCCCCTCGCTGTCCTTCAGGGTGAAATAGTGGTGGCCGGAGGGGTAGATTTTGTAGTTGGACAGCTCCCCCCGGACAAAGACGCCCTGTAAAGCAGGGGTGCCGTCCAGCAGGCTCTTCACCAGCTGGTTCACCTCCGCCACGCCGTAGATATGCGGCTCCATGCGGTCTCCTCCTCTCTTCCGCGGGCAGAAAAACGGGGAGCGGTCCGGCGGCGTCACGCCCCCGTCCCGCTCCGCAGGACTGCCCTTATTCCCCGGCCTCCTGGCGCACGAAGGTGCCCAGGATGCCGTTGATGAACTTCACCGTCTCCGGCGTCTCGTACTTCTTGGCGATCTCCACCGCCTCGTTGATGGAGGCGCCGTGGGGGATGTCCGGCATGTACAAAATCTCGTACATGGCCACCCGCATGATGGCGGAGGCCACCAGGGGGATCCGGGCGAAGTTCCACCCCTTGGCGTATTTGGCGATGTACCCGTCCAGCTCCGGGGCGTGGTCCGCCACGCCCCGCACCAGCCGGCGGATGTAGTCCGCCTGCTTGGCATTGGGGGTCTCCTGATACAGGGAGTCCTCCTCCGCCAGGGCGGCGAAGGCCTCCGGGGTCAGGCGCTCGTCCAGCAGCTCCTCCACCGGCTTGTCGGTGAAGCTCAGCTCATAGGACAGGTGAATGGCGATCTCTCGCGCGGTGTTCCGTACCATACCTCAACTACGTCCTTTTCTCTCTCGTTCCAGTGAGGCCCGCTCAGGCCAGGGTCACGCCGCCCACGTGGATGTTCACGGCCTCCACCGAGCAGCCGGTCATGGCCTCCACGGCGCTGATGACCGCCTTCTGGGCGTTCTCCGCCACCTCGGGGATGGGGTGTCCGTAGGCCACGGTCAGATAGATGTCCAGCACCAGGGCGGCGCCGGTCATGTCGATCTTCACGCCCTTGGCCACCTTCTGGGCGTTCTTCTTGTTGGTGACCAGGTCGGTCACGCTGCCGCCCATACTGGTCATCATGCCGGACACGCCCTCCACGTCCCGGACGGCGCCCACGGCGATGGCCGCGATCACTTCCTCGGAAATGTTGATGCTCCCGTTCTCCTCCGGCAGCGTCATATACTCTTTGTTATCGCCCATGGTCAGCCTCTCCTCACTGTGTAATCCTTGGTAGAGGCGGGCAGCGCCCGCCGATCCCAGGCAAATGGTTCCAGGGTGTTATTTTACCATGTTTCCCGGGAAAATACAACAGCTAATTTGCGGCCATGATCTTGATGCCGCTGGCGGGATAGCCGGTCTCCGTCATGGCGATGTCGGTGATCTTGGCCACGTCCTCCGCCGTCAGATCGCCGGTGCCGGTGTCCACCACCACGCTGATGCTGTCCTCCCCCATGAAGGCCACGCAGTCGGCGTAGCCCTTGGCGGTCACCAGGTTTTCGATCTGGGCCTCCTTCATGGTGTAGCCCGCCAGGACCTGGATGCCCTCCGACGCCTCGTTGGCCACCGCCGCGTCGGCGCCGGGCTGGTCCGCCGCCTCCTGCAGCAGGGAGATGGCGTTGTCCCGGGCCTGCTGACGGGTCAGCCGGGCGGAGGCGAAGTAGTCGTCCCCGGTGTACACCGCCTCCTCGTCCGCGGCGGCCTGGGCGCCGTCCGCCTCCTGGCCGTTGACCAGGGTGGCCTCGCCCAGGATCTTCGTGCCGGTCTCCTCCACGCCCTCCGCCGCCTGCTGCCCGGTGTACTTCCAGTTCAGGGCCACCGCCGCGCACACCAGCACCGCCATGGCCGCCACCACTGTGTTCCGTTTCCATCTCGCGCTCATAGGCTTGTTCCTCCTCCAGATCATCACTGCGATTTTGCAACGGTGATGCGGTCGGCGGATAGGCCGGTCAGGGCCGCCACCGCCTCCGTCACCGCCAGCTTCACCTCTGCCCGGTCGCCCCCCTGGCACACCACCAGGGCCCCCCGATAGGTGGGATACACCGTCCGGGTCACCACCGGCGCGTCGCCGCTGCCGCTGTCCACCAGCACCGTCTGGGTGGACCGGGAGTAGTCCTCCGGCGCCGCGGTGGAGCCGCTGTAGGAGAGCTCCGAGTCCTCCGCCAGCTGCCGCTGGCCGTCCGCGTCCACCGTCAGCAGCACCCGCACCTCCCCCACGCCCTGGATCCGGCCCAGGATGTCCTCCATCTCCTCCTGGAGCTCCGCCTGCACGGCCGAGACCTGTTGGGGCGAGGCGGGCTCCGCCGGCGCGCCGCTGTCCCCGCTGGGCCACAGCAGCAGCGCGATCCCCGCCAGGGCCACCAGCGCCACGAATTTGTACTTGTCCCATATCCTTCGCACTCCTTCAGTCCTCTGTGTTCTGCTCATGCCAAACCTGCCTCTCCGCCGGGATGCCCAGCTCCGCCTCCAGGTACGACGACAGCGCCCCGGACCGCTGCCCCGTCAGCTCCGCGGACCAGGGCACCGGGATACCGTCCTCCCCGGTCCGGGTCTCCACCCGGGCGGTGACCTCCACCCCCAGCTCCCCTGCTTTGTCCCATATATATGCTTCCGTCTCCTCCGCTATGAGTTCCGCCAGCGTCTCCGTCTGGGCGGCCGCCAGCTCCTCCTGCCGGTCCGCGATCTCCGCCTGGTAGCCGTCGAAGTCCAGCTCCAGCCGTCCCAGGTCCGCCCCCAGCACCGGCCGCAGCAGGGCGAAGAGCAGGACCAGTCCCCCGGTGAAGGAGGCCGCCCGCCGCAGGGTCCCCTCCGGGATCAGGCTCTGGGCCACGGACAGCAGCAGCGACACCAGCACCACCGCCGTCAGCCACGTCCGCACCGCCTCCATCATGGCATCACCGCCCCCACGGAGGCCAGCACGGAGATGAGCAGCAGCAGCGCGCAGCTGCCGGTCATGCCCAGGATCAGCCCGAAGGCGCCCCCCAGCCCGTCGATGAGTTTGCACAGCCCCGGCGGTCCCACCACCGAGGCCAGATACGCCGTTACCTTGTACAGCAGGTACTGGACCCCCAGCTGCAAAAAGGGGTAGGCGCAGGCCGCCAGGATGGCCAGCATCCCGAACACGCCGATAGTGTTCTTCAGCATCCCCGCCCCGGCCAGCACGGTCTCCGACGCGTCGGCGATGATGCCCCCCACCACCGGCACCACGCCGGAGATGGCGGCCTTGGCCACCTTCACCGCCGCCCCGTCGGCGGAGCCGGAGATGATCCGCACCACGGACAGGTACACGGTGAACACCAGCAGCGCCGTGGTCAGCAGCCAGGTCACCAGCTTCTTCAGCCCCTCGGCGATGGCCCCCAGCCGGTTCTCCGGCAGACAGGCGGAGGCCGTCAGAAGGCCGATGTACAGGTACACCAGAGGCAGCAGCAGCTGGCGGATCAGCCGCAGCAGCAGGTCCACGAAGAACACCGTGGACACCTGCTGCACCGTGGCGGTGGTGACGGCCCCGGTGGCCGCCGTGGCCGCCGCCAGGGTGGGCAGCAGCACCTGGGAGAAGTCCGCCAGCTCCCCGATGGTCTGGCTGCCCAGGCCCATCAGGGTGTCCAGGCTGCCGGCGGAGGCCAGGGTGACGGTCAGCGCCCCCGCCATGGGCAGCAGGGACAGGGCCGTCCGGCCCCCGGCGCCCCGGGCAAAGCCCTCCACGGCGCCGCACAGCACCACCGCCAGCAGCACCGCCGCCGCGCCCCGGGTCCGCTCCCGGATCACGTCTCCCGCCTGGTCCGCCAGGCGGTCCAGGATGTTCCCCACCCCTTCGGCAAAGCCGGTCCCGCCGGAGAGGTCCCCGATGTCCTCCGCCGCCTCCGGGGCCGCCCGCGCCAGGTCCGCCGGCACCTCCGCCGCCGCGGCGGAGCCCGTCAGCGCCAGCACCAGCGCCGCAAGACAGATCGCGTACTTCATCCCATCAGCTCCAACAGCATGTCCAGCACCGCCCGCAGCAGGGGCAGCGCCGCCACCAGGGCGCACACGGCGCCCGCCGTCTCCACCACCGCCGCCAGGGCGCTCTCCCCCGCGTCCCGGCAGAGACTGCCCCCCACCTGCACCACCAGGGCGATGCCCACGGTCTTGTACAGGGGGGCGAACAGGGCGGGCGGCACGCCGCTGGCCTCTGCCAGCTCCGCCAGAAAGGCCAGCAGCTCCTCCACCGCCCCCGCCAGGGCCAGCAGCACCACCACGGCGGCGGCCACCGTCAGCAGCAGCGCCGTCTCCGGGCTGCCCCGCTTCACCACCAGGGCCAGCAGCGCCCCCACCACGCACAGCCCCGTCACCTGGATGACCTGCTCCATATCAGAAGTCGAACAGGGACTTGATGAGGTCGAACAGGTCGCTGATCTCCCGGACCATCAGCATCAGCACGCACACCAGTCCCGCCAGCACCACCATCAGCCCCTGCTCCTCCCGGCCCGAGCGGATCAGCAGCTGGTTCAGCACCGCCACCAGGATGCCGATGGCGGCGATCTTGAAAATCAAATCCACATCCATGCGTCTGTCCTCATCAAATCAGCAGAATCACCAGCAGCGCCGCGCCGGAGAGCCACAGGGCCCCGGCCCGCTTCTCCCGCTCCGCCCGGCTGTCCCGGGCCTCCTCCAGGCTTTTTGCCAGGCGATGACTGGTCAGTGAAATCCCTTTACAGATGCTCTCCTCGTCCCCCTGGAGCAGCTCCCCCAGGGCGGCCAGGGCCGACCGGTCCGCCGCTCCCAGGGGCAGGTCCTCCGCGGCGGACCGCCAGCTCTCCCCCAGGGGGGCGGCCCGCTCCAGAGACGCGGCCACGGCGGCGCAGAACCGCCGGACCTCCGGCCCCCGGTCCCGGCCCAGGGACGCCAGCAGCCGGGGCAGGCTGGTGCGGCGGAGGCGGATCTCCTCCTCCATCCGACCCAGCAGGGCGATGACGTCCGCCAGCGTGTCCAATTCCCGCCTGCGCTCCGCCGCCCCCCGCCGCCAGGCCCAGCCGCCGGCACCCAGGACGCAGGCGGCTCCCAACAGCTTCAGCATGGCAGCGCCTCCACCTGGTAGGTCCGGCCCGTCTCGCTTCGGCGGATGCACACCGCCAGGCGGAACACCCCCTCGGAGAGCAGCTGCCGGTACAATGGCCGCTGGCCCAGCTCCGACACGTCGGCGGCGTGGATGGTGGCCAGCAGTCCCGCGCCGCATCCGGCGGCCTGGACGGCGGCGCGGAGGTCCGCCTCCGCCGTGATCTCGTCCACGGCGATGACCTGTGGATTCATGGCCCGCAGGGCCATGGGGATGCCCAGAGCCTTGGGGCAGGCGTCCAGCACGTCGGTCCGGGGGCCCACGTCCATCTGGGGGACGCCCCGGACCATCACCGCCACCTCTCCCCGCTCGTCGATGAGGGAGACCCGGAGCCCCGGCCGCCCCGGTCCGCCGGTGGAGAGGCACCGCACCAGGTCCCGCAGCAGGGTGGTCTTGCCGCCCCCCGGCGGGGACAGCAGCAGGGTATTCTGATACCGCCCCTCCCAGAACAGCCGGGGGACGATGGCCTCCCCCACGCCCCGCCGCTGCCGGGCGATGCGGACGGCGGCGGAGGACAGGTCCCGCAGCGCGGTGCTGGCCCCGTTTTTCATCACCGCCGTGCCGCACAGCCCCACCCGGAAGCCGCCCCGGACCGCCAGATACCCCTGCCGCAGCGTCTCCTCCGCCGCGTAGCGGGAGTAGTCGGCGGCCAGATCGCAGAGCGCCTCCAGGTCCTCCGGCGTCACCCGGTCCCCCAGGGACCGCTCCCCCTCCGGCAGCAGCACCGCCAGGGGCCGTCCCGCCCGCAGGCGGAACTCCTCCGCCAGACGGCGCACCTCCGGCGGCTGGGTCAGGGCCAGGGCCCGCAACCGGCCCGGCAGCACCCGGGCCGCCTCCTCGTAGCGGCGTTCTTCCTCTCCCACGCTCCGCGCCCCCTTTCGTAACACGCTATACTCTATGAGAGGTTGTCCCCGGATATGACTGCCCCGCCCAAATAATGGGACAGGCCCGGAAAAAATGGAAAGTGAGCTTGACATGGGAGCGGACCTGTGCTATGTTGGAGATGGAAAGGAAACTTTCCATCCGCTCCCCGGCGGATGGAATTGGGAAAGGAGGTCAGACCGCCCTTGAAAAACCGTCTGGAAGAGCTGCGAAAGGCCCGGGGCATCAAGCAGGAGGAGCTGGCGGAGGCGCTGGAGGTGTCCCGGCAGACCATCGGGTCGTTGGAGAACGGGCGGTACAACCCCTCCATCCTGCTGGCCTTCAAGCTGGCCCGGTACTTCGGCACCACCATTGAGGACATTTTCATCTATGAGGAGGATGGGACATGAAAAATCGGGTCGTTTTGCTTTCCCTGACCATCGCGGGACTGTTCTGCTGGATCCTGATGTTCGTTCTGAACGCTTCCTCCCGGGACTTCGGCGGTATCTCTTACCTGCTGTCCGTGTCCGGGGCGGCGCTGGTCGGCACCGGCGTCGGGTCGCTGATTCAGCTGGAGCGCCTCTCCCGTGACCCGGCCTACCGGCAGCGGCAGAAGGCCCAGTTCGACGAACGGAACCAGGCCATCCGGGACCGGGCCGGCTGCATCGCCGGATTCCTGACCGTGGGACTGCTGGTGGTCTCCGGCCTGATTTTCCTGGGTTTGGAATGGTTTGGGATCCCCGACTGGGTGGGCTGGGTGTTCATCGGCATCTATCTGTTTTACATTTTGGCGTTCCTGGGGCTTTACAAATGGTTCCAGCGGAAGATGTGAGGAGGATGGGACATGAACAAGCGGAGACAGATGCACCTGTTCATCATTCTCGGGGTATCCTGCGTACTCGTTCCGATCCTGTTGGATGGACTGGTGCCAGATCTCATCCCGTCATGGGTGCTATCGCTGACCTCACCGCTGGGCGGCGGGATGGCTGGGGTCGCCGTGGGGAGGCTGAAGCACCAGAAACGGCTGGCCGAGGACCGGGACTACCAGAAGCGGCAGAAAGAACTGCACGATGAGCGGAACACCGCCATCCGCAGCAAAGCCGGAGGCATCGCGGGAGACATCTGCATGACAGCGATGATCCTGGTGGTCATGGTGGTCCACGCGATGGAGATGATCCCCTTCTGGCTCTTCTGCCTGCTGGGCGGCATCTACATCTTCAAATTCGTCCTGTGGGAAATGCTGTACCGCTGGTTCCAGCGGAAGATGTGAGGAGGTCTTATCATGGATCGCAATCAAAAAAAGCGCCTGTTCCAGATCCTGCTGGCGGCGGGCATCGTCCTGCTGGCCCTGTCCCTGCTGCTGGACGGCCGGGTGTCCGACACCCTGGGCGGGATGCTCTGCGGCGTGGGCTCCGGCCTGCTGGCCATGTCAGGGTCCACCCTGCTGAACCTCCGCCACGAGGCGAAACATCCGGAGATGGCCCGGCGGCACGACATCGAGCAGCGGGACGAGCGGAACGTGGCCATCCGGAACCGGGCCAAGGCCGTGTCCGGCGAGGCGCTCCAGTGGGCCGTGCTGGCGGCGGCGTGGCTGTCCATCGGCCTGGACGCGCCGCTGTGGGTGCCCCTGGCCGCCACCGGTGTGTTCGTGGCAAAATCCGTGCTGGAGCTGTATCTCATGGTCCACTATGAGCGGGAGATGTGAGCATGAGGAAAGCCCCCGTCCTGTTGGGACGGGGGCTTTCTGCCGCTCACTTGCAGCAGCTCTTGATGTCCTCGCAGCATTCCGGGGGCTTGACGGTGTTGGGCGGGAAGAACTCCCCCACCGGGAACGAGATGTTCCGGAACAGGGCGCAGGGGTCCTCGCAGCCGTCGCCGCAGGCGCACTCCTTGTCGGGCATGCAGTAGTCGTACACCGGCACCAGCAGCTGGGTGTCCCGCTCCAGCCGGACGATGGAGAACTGGCCCAACGTCACGTAGATCCGCCGGCTGTCGTCTCCGCTGGAGAGCTCGCCGCCGAAGCAGTCGTTGACGAAGGACGGCACCTCGCACAGGTCGCAGTCGCAGTCCCGCTTGCCGCAGCAGTCCAGGATGCGGGCGTCCAGCACGATGGGGTCCACGGCCTCCACCACGGCGATGGGGTTGTTGGCCCGCTGCATCATCTGGGGGTCCGCGCCGCCGGCCGCCATCTGGGAGGAGAAGATCTTGGCGCTCCCCTCGCTGCCGAACAGGATGGCCCGCTTGTCAAAGACACACAGGCCCTCCACCGTCACCGGCGCCGGGCAGCTGAGATAGGCCTGGAGGGTGACGTGGTAGAAGAAGCGCATATCCACGGTGTAGAAGCCCCGGTGGAAGCTGACGGGCTCCACATCCACATAGACGTACAGCAGCTTGGCGCTGCCGCCCTTCACGGACAGGGCGCGGTTGATGACGTCCACACAGGGCAGCTTGGGATAGAACCGCAGGTCCTCGATGCAGTCCTTATCGCGGCAGGAATCGTAGATCTTCCTGGTATGGATGCAAACCGCCTCCCGGATGCCGCAGGAGTCCTCCACGGGACCGGGCATGACTTTCTCGGGCATTGCAATACCTCCTAATAAGTAGCTGATGAAAGAGAAGCTCTTTCAGTCCAGTGTATGCGCCCCGGCGGCATTGGTGCGGCGGCGGAGAAATTCGGACTATACAAACCCGGCGGACTTGGGGTATAATACCAGTGTATGCAGAGTTCATTGCCAAGGAGGTGGCGCCCATGCCCGGCTTTATCCATGACAAGCTGGAGATCAAATTCCTGATCCTGTACATCACTGCCCGGGTGATCGAGCCCATCCCCTTTGACACGGTGTGGGACCTGGCCATGTGCGACGAGGGCGTGGACTACTTCGACTTCTCCGAGTGCCTGGCGGACCTGGTCAGGACGGAGCATCTGACGCTGTCGCCGGACGGGCTGTACGCCATCACCGACAAGGGGCTGCGGAACAGCCAGATCTGCGAGTCCAGTCTCCCCTACTCCGTGCGGCTGCGGTGCGACAAGAATCTGGCGGCCTGCAACCGGAAGCTGCGGCGGAAGAGCCAGGTGAAGGCCTCCACGGAGAAGCGGCCCAACGGCACCTACACGGTGCGGCTGGAGCTGTCGGACGACATGGGCAGCGTCATGGACCTGCGGCTGGCCATCCCCCGGGAGGACATGGCCGCCATGCTGACGGAGCGGTTCCAGAAGTCCCCGGAGCGGCTGTACGGCGAGATCATGCGGGCCCTGATGTCCTCCGAGCCGGAGGAGGGCACATAAGGAAACGGAGGGGATCCCATGTTCGCGACCATCCTCATTGCCCTGTTCTGTGCCGCCATCGGCGCCTACATCCGCTACGAGGCCCGGGAGAACCGCTGCCCCTGGCTGGTGACGGCGGCGCTGGCAGTCCTCTTCCTGGCCCTCACCTTATGGATGCCCCTGGGGCAGGAGCTGTTCGGCATCCTGTGGTATGTCACCGGCGGCCTTGCCGCGGGTGCCCTGCTCTACGGCGTGATCGCCCGTGTCCGGGGATAATCACAAAAAGAGAGCCGCCCGTGTCCAGTTTGGACACGGGCGGCTTTTTGCCTATTGGAGATTTTTCAGGCAGGTCCCCCAACGGTACAGGCAGGCGACCTCCTTCTGGCAGTTGCCGATTCCGTCTCTCATAAAAAACACGCCGGGGAAGCAGCGGTCCTCTGGCGACACCCGCCCTGTACCTCTGCCGATAACCTTGGCATTCCAACGGCGGTAGGCGGACATCCTTCCATCCCCCGTCACGACGCCCAGTACCGGAAGACTGGAAATCTCCTCGATGCCGGGCAGATTTTTCCCGCAGAAATCCAACAGTGCGAACTCCGGCCAGAGGTCCCGGACCTCCGGCACCACACGGGATTGCCAGGAGATCTGATCCCGAATCTTCTGCACCAGCATCCAGCTTCCGTCTACCTTATAAAATGCCGCCTTCGGCAGATGCGGGTCCGGATAGTAGGGCTTTCCCGCCGTGGAAATCTGCAACGCCACCACGTCTCCAGCCTGGAACACCGGCTTCTGGTGCATTCGCAAGCGCACTGGCCTCGACGGTGGCTGGGGAGAACACAGCCTTTCTTGAAGATCCGCCAGCACCTTCTCGCGCTTTCGGCGCTGAGGTGCATCTGTATAGAGCTCCAGACCGCCCTCCTGCCCAATTAGGTCCAATGCCCGGATTCGGACATTTTCTGTCAGCAGACCATACCTCCACAGAAATAGCGCCAGGGAGTAAACATAGTCCGGCCAGCTGTCCCCGTCCATCTCCCGCCGGACATAGGCGTCCAGCCGCTCCACCGCCTCCTCCGGAGGCAGGTGGGAAAACGCCGCTTCATACTCGTACCGCAGGTCCGCCGCTGTGTCGTTTCCCGTGATGCTGACGCTCCAGGCTCCCATCGGTGCAGCTCCTTCCTATTTCACCACCACATTCTCGTCACCCAACGTCTCCCGGGCCTCCTGGAGCAGGGCCTCGTGGAGGACGGCGTGGGTGCCGTAGACCTTCCGGGTGTCCGCCATCACCATCTTCACGGCGGTGGTGCCGGGAAACATCTGGAACACCAGCTTCATGTGGCGGACGCTGGGGTGGTCCAGGCTGGGGAACTTCAGGTACAGCACCTGCCCCGGCACCGCCTGGGTCCGCTTCCCCGCCGGGGACGGCGGCTCCGCCCCGCCCAGGGGATAGGCGCTGTCGCACAGGAGCTGGGGGGCCTTCTCGTCCCGGACGGACAGCCGCCCCTTCACCACCACCGCCTGGTTCTCCTTCAGATAGGCGCCGCAGGACTCCAGCACCCGGGCGAAGCACAGCAGCTCCATGGAGGCGGTGTCATCCTCCACCGTCACGTAGGCCATCAGGGAGTTGTTCTTGGTGGTCTTGGTCTTGCTGGAGGTGACGATGCCGCAGATGGTGACCCGCTGGTCGTCGGCGAACCGGGTGGGTCCCCCCTCCTGGGCGAAGTCCGCCAGGATGGAGCCGATGGTGGGCGCCCCCAGCCGCCGCACCGCCTCCCGGTACTGGTCCATGGGGTGGCCGGAGAG
>CDYT01013148.1_pt1 | contig 13462 bp, 9 predicted proteins | sample 557541 | NCBI WGS metagenome assembly CDYT01 (sample SAMEA3182060, study PRJEB8094) | gut metagenome | biome: human; feature: gut; material: Stool; isolation source: human stools | place: Canada | collected 2013-01-15
CGGATGCTGTTCTCCGGCGACGACGTGTACAAGCCCGTCAAGGTCCTCTCCGGCGGTGAGAAGGTCCGGTGTATGCTGTCCCGGATGATGCTGTTCGGGTCCAATGTGCTGATTCTGGACCAGCCCACCAACCACCTGGACCTGGAGTCCATCACCGCCGTGAACAACGGCCTCATCGACTTCAAGGGCGTGGTCCTGTTCGCCAGCCACGACCACGAGTTTGTGGAGACCATCGCGGACCGGATCATGGAGTTCGTGGACGGAAAGCTCATCGACAAGATGTGCACCTATGACGACTATATCGCCGGCCAGCGGGAGGAGATGCTCTCCCGGCTGAAGGGCTGAACTGTTACCGGTTTGTAGTTGACATAAGATGAAGCCACCCTGTAAACTGTTTGCAAGACAGTTTGCGGGGTGGTTTTTCATGGAAAAGGCGAGACTTGCGGGCGTTTTGGCCCTGGCGGTGGTCACGGCGGTGACGGTTGGGGCGGAGTTCCCCAAAACGGCGGCCCAGCGGCAGGAGGCGGCGGAGTACCGGGCGATTCTGGAGGCCGCGCCGCTGGCCCAGGTGGAGGGGGAGGCGCAGTCCCCCAACGGACAGTTCCGGGTGGAGACCGCGGGCCGGACGGACCAGTACATCAGCGGTTGGATCGTGCCGGAATTTCTTCAAGTCACCAGTACGGACAGCGGGGCGGTACTTTGGCAGGACCAAGGCTGGCTGACCCAGAGTGCCGCCTGGTCCCCGGACAGCCGCTTTCTGGCTCTGGCGTACTCCACCCGTACCCAGAGCGGATTAAAGGTCGTGGACACCCAGACCTGGACGGACTGGGACTTCACCCTGCCGGACGGCAGCCCCATTCCGGAGTATGTCTTTTTCCCGGAGGACTGGGGCACATGGCTGGACATGGATACCCTGCTGCTGACGGTTGGCCGGGGAGGGGACGCAGGGGAGTCCCACACCTACCGCTGCTCGATGACAGCGGGCGAGGGTGGCCAACTCACCGGCTCCGTGCTGGAGGAGACGGCGGAGGTACTGTCTGAGGACTACGATTTCGACCACGACGGCGTGCCGGAGACCACGGAGTTGGTGACGGTAGGGGAGCCGGGCGGCGGAAACGTGGCCTGGTATGAGCTGCGGATAATCCGGCAGGATGGGCAGGAACTCCGGCAGGAGCCCTATGGGGCCGGGCCTCTGGCACTGACACATCCTGGCTATGGGAGTGTGTTTGCCATCAGGCTGTGGGACAAAGATCTTCTGCTGATTCTCCACCCCACCATGTACCAGGGCTGGGCGGAATACGGCTATGAGGTCGTGGCCTTCTATCAAGAGGAGAACGGGGAGTGGGGAACATATTTGTGCATGAAGGATGCGGTGGCCTTTGATACCAACTTCGGCCGGGAGGGACACCAGTTCGACGCCGGGCGGATCGCGGAGTTCTTCTGGCACCTGCGGGAATACCTGCAAAACAGCACGGTGCTGGTCAGCACGGAGAACGGGGAATTCCAGACCGGCATCCCGGGGCTGGAGCTGCAAAATTACATGTTCGGCGATCTGCTGTCCCTGGACAGTTTGGCCTCCATGGAGGCCGCCGTCCTCCGGCAGGAGGCGGAGATGAAGGCGGCGCAGGGCGCCGCGTAGACAGCCAAGCAGCGGGGCGGGAATTTTCCCGCCCCGCTGTGTTTACGGATTTGCCGGCGCCAGCCCGTACCGCTCCAGTGCCGCTTTGATCTTTGCCAGCCCCGCCTCTGTGGGATCGCACAGGGGCAGGCGCAGGGGGCCCACCTCCCAGCCCAGCAGGTTCAGCGCCGTCTTGACGGGGATGGGGTTCACGTCGCAGAACATGGCGTCGCAGAAGTCCTTCAGCTCCAGCTGGAGCTTTCCGGCGGCGGCGAAGTCGTTGGCAAAGCACAGCGCCGTCAGGCGGTGCATCTCCGCCGGCAGCACGTTGGCCACCACGGAGATGACGCCCCTGCCCCCCAGCAGGCAGATGGCCGCCGTCTCGTCGTCGTTGCCGGACCAGATGGAGAAGTCCTCCGGGCACAGGTTCCGGGTTTTCTGAATATTGGAGAGGTTCCCGGAGGCCTCCTTGACGCCGTTGATGTTGGGGTGCTTCGCCAGCTCCGCGTAGGTCTCCGGCGCGATGGAGACCCCGGTGCGGGAGGGCACGTCGTACAGGATCACCGGCACCTCCACCGCGTCGGCGATCACCTGGAAGTGGCGGATGAGGCCGGACTGGCTGGCCTTGTTGTAGTAGGGGGTCACCACCAGCAGCCCGTCGGCCCCGGCCCGGGCCGCGTCCCGGGACAGGGCCAGGGCATTCTCCGTGGAGTTGGAGCCGGTGCCGGCGATCACCGGCAGCCGCCCGTCCACGTGATCCACGCAGAACTCGATGGTCCGCATCCGCTCCCGGTAGCTCATGGTGCTGGCCTCGCCGGTGGTGCCGCAGACGATGATGGCGTCCGTGCCGTTTTTCATCTGAAAGTCCAGCAGCTTTCCCAGGGTGGGGAGGTCCACGGTCTCCTTGGTGAAGGGCGTGACGATGGCCACGCCGGAACCGGTGAAGAGAGGTTTTTTCAAAGATGACACGCTCCTTTTCGGCAGAGTGGGGATCAGACAAGCGTTGAGAGAGAACGGATCAGAGAGCACAAATATCTGTTGTCCGCGATCGTTTCACGCTTATCTGCTTGCGGCTTTTAAGAAAAAGAGACGGTTTGCCGCATTCGGCAAGCCGTCTCTTTTGTGGATGTATGGAATTCGGCTTTAATCCATGTAGCCCTTGGCGCACAGCAGCTCCGCCAGGAGCACCGCGCCGCCCGCCGCGCCCCGGAGGGTGTTGTGGGAGAGGCATACGAACTTGTAGTCGTACTGGGTGTCCGGCCGCAGGCGGCCGATGGACACGGCCATGCCGTGCTCCAGGTTCCGGTCCAGCCGGGTCTGGGGCCGGTCCGGCTCCTCAAAGTAGTGGAGGAACTGCTTGGGGGCGGAGGGGAGCTCCAGCTCCTGGGGCACGCCCCGGTAGGCGGCCCAGTCCGCCTTGATCTGCTCCATGGAGGGGGCCTTGCCGTCGGCGAACTTCATGAACACGGCGGCCATGTGGCCGTCCTGGCAGGCCACCCGGAAGCACTGGGCGGTGATGGATGGGCCGTCGGCCTTGACGATCCTGCCGTCCTCCACGCGGCCCCACAGCTTCAGCGGCTCCTGCTCGCTCTTCTCCTCCTCGCCGCCGATGTAGGGGATGCAGTTGTCCACCATCTCCGGCCAGCGGGCAAAGGTCTTTCCGGCGCCGGAGATGGCCTGGTAGGTGCACACCAGGATTCTGTCCAGGCCGTACTTCTTCAGGGGGTGCAGGGCCGGGACGTAGCTCTGGAGGGAGCAGTTGCTCTTCACGGCGATGAAGCCCCGCTTGGTGCCCAGGCGCTTGCGCTGGGCCTCGATCACCGCCAGGTGGTCCGGGTTGATCTCCGGCACCACCATGGGCACATCGTCGGTCCACCGGTGGGCGGAGTTGTTGGAGACGATGGGGCACTCCAGCCTGGCGTACTTTTCCTCCAGGGCCCGGATGTCCTCCTTCTTCATGTCCACGGCGCAGAAGCAGAAGTCCACCATGCCGGCCAGCTTCTCCGCGTCCGCCTCCGCGTCCAGCACCACCAGGTCCCTGGCCTCCTCCGGCATGGGGACATCCAGGGCCCAGCGGCCCTCCACCGCCTGGGCATAGGGCTTGCCGGCGCTGCGGGAACTGGCGGCGACGGCCGTCAGCTGGAACCAGGGGTGGTTCTCCATCAAGGTGATAAACCGCTGGCCCACCATGCCGGTGCAGCCGATGATTCCGACTTTGTACTGTTTCATACTATGTGCCTCCTACTCCCATGTTGCGGCGGAAAAAGGGAAACGCCTTCCGTCGATTTTGGTTGAATATGGCGCCGGTTTGTACTATAATGGTCCATATTGAGGATGGAAGCCTGTACTTCCGGCACGGACATTTGTACATATATTAGCATACTTCCGTGTTTCCGTCAAGGTGCATGGCTTGGGGAGGTTCCATGAAAAAATTCTTGTTCCTGCTGTCACTGATTGTGACATTTTGCGCCCTGGGCACCGTCAGCGCCTCCGCCGTCACCAATGATACGGTGAAGGTGGGCCTGCGGTACGGCTCCTCCGTCATGTCCTCCGCCAACCTGGAAAACGACCAGGGCCGCGGCTACGAGTTCGGCTACTTCGACCAGGACCGGACCTTCGTGTCCCTGGGGGAGACGGACGAGACCACCATCACCATGGAGCCGGCCCGGCGGGGCGGCATCCAGGTGGTCGTCACCGGCACGGATGAGGTCCTGTGGGAGACGACGGACAGCACTCTGGGCGTCCTGCCCATGGGCCGGGACCCCATCACCTGGTTCCGGGGGTACCGCTACCGGGGCGGGTTCGAGTACACCGTCAGCGGCGGCGGGCTCCAGGTGGTGAACGTGGTGGACCTGGAGGACTATGTGAAGGGCGTTCTGCCCTCCGAGATGCCGGGGGACTGGGACCTGGAGGCGTTGAAGGCCCAGGCGGTGTGCGCCCGGACCTATGCCTGCCTCACCACCAAGCACCTGTCCGCCTACGGCTTTGACGTGTGCAACACCACCGACTGCCAGGTGTACTACGGCGTCAGCACCGCCACCTCCGCCACGGACCGGGCGGTGGAGGAGACGGCGGGGGAGTGCCTCTACTACGACGGGAAGCTGGCGGAGGCCTACTACCACTCCTCTGACGGCGGCGCCACCGAGGACGCGGAGAACGTCTGGGGCACTGACGTGCCCTATCTCCAGGGGAAGCGGGACCCCTACGAGGCCCAAATCTCCATCCCCAACTACAGCTGGACCGTTACCTACACCTGGGACGAGCTGACCTGGGTCCTCCAGAACAGCGGCTACAGCATCGGGAATGTGGTGGACGCCTATGTATCGGAGACCACCGATCTGGGCAACGTGTATTCCGTGACCTTCGTGGACAGCCGGGGCAAGACGCTGACCGTGACCGGCGACAACGCCCGGATGGCCTTCTACAGCACCACCCTGGGCAAGAACGTCCCCAGCCTCCGATTCACCATCACCGGCGGCACGGGCGGCAGCGGCGGCTACGCGGTGAACAGCGGCGGAAATACCCTCTCCAGCCTGGACGGGGCATCTGTCATCACCGGCGGCGGCACCGTCAGCCGCCTGAGCGGGGAGGACCACACCGCCATCACGGCCTCCGGCAAGACGGAGCTCTCCGCCGCCTCCGGCGGGCGGGGGTCCGCCTCCCTGGACGGCATCACCATCACCGGCACCGGAAACGGCCACAATGTGGGCATGAGCCAGTACGGCGCCAGGGCCATGGCGGAGCAGGGCTACGACTACATCGACATCTTGGAATTTTATTTCACCGGCATCCGCGTCCGGTAATGAGAAGGAAGCAACATGAAAACCAGTGATTTTTACTACGACCTGCCCCAGGAGCTGATCGCCCAGACCCCCATCGAGAAGCGGGACACCTCCCGCCTGATGACTCTGGACCGGGTGAGCGGCGCCACGGGACACCACCATTTCTATGACCTGCCGGAGTTCCTGAACCCCGGCGACTGCCTGATCTTGAACAACTCCCGGGTGCTGCCCGCCCGCCTGGTGGGCCAGCGGCTGCCCGGCGGCGGCATCTGCGAGGTGCTGCTGCTGAACGACCGGGGGGACAAGGTGTGGGAGTGCCTGGTCCGCCCGGGCCGGAAGCTCCGGAAGGGCACGAAGCTCTCCTTCGGCAACGGGGAGCTGACCGCCGAGATCGTGGAGCAGCTGGAGGAGGGCGGCCGCCTGATCCGGTTCGACTACGAGGGCATCTTTCTGGAGACCCTGGAGCGGCTGGGGAAAATGCCCCTGCCCCCCTACATCAAGGAGGAGCTCCAGGACCAGGAGCGGTACCAGACCGTGTACTCCAAGGTGCTGGGCAGCGCCGCCGCCCCCACGGCGGGACTCCACTTCACGCCGGAGCTGCTGGAAGAGATCCAGGCCAAGGGCGTGAAGATCGGGTATGTGACCCTCCATGTGGGCCTGGGCACCTTCCGGCCCGTGAAGGAGGACACCATCGAGGACCACCCCATGCACAGCGAGTACTGCACCATCCCCCAGGAGACGGCGGACCTGATCAACGAGACCCGGGCAAACGGGGGCCGGTGCATCTGCGTGGGCACCACCTCCTGCCGGACGCTGGAGTCCTGGGCCGCCGAGGACGGCCACATGGAGGCCAAGTCCGGCTGGACGGATATCTATATTTACCCCGGCTACAAATTCAAGGTGATGGACGGCCTGGTGACCAACTTCCACCTGCCGGAGAGCACCCTCATCATGCTGGTGTCCGCCTTCGCCGGACGGGAGCACGTGCTGGCCGCCTATGAGGAGGCGGTGCGGGAGAAATACCGCTTCTTCTCCTTCGGCGACGCCATGTTCATCAGCTGACATTGCCGCGCCCGGCGGGCCTGCCGGGCGCTTTTTCAGAGGAGGACCCCCATGCTGGAGCTTCTGCACATTGAGAATATCGCGGTTATCCAGGAGGCGGACATCCAGTTCCGCCCCGGCTTCAACGCCCTCACCGGCGAGACCGGCGCCGGCAAATCCATCGTCATCGACGCCATGGGGGCCGTGCTGGGAGGTCGCACCTCCCGGGACCTGATCCGCACCGGCGCGGACCGGGCCTTTGTCAGCGCGGAGTTCTCCCAGGTGCCCGACGGCCTGCCGGGGCTGGCGGAGACCGGCACTGCCCCGGACGAGGACGGCCACCTGCTGCTCCAGCGGGAGCTGACGGGGGACGGCAAGAACCTCTGCCGGGTCAATGGCCGGCCCGTCACCGTGGCCCAGCTGCGGCGGATCGGGGAGGAGCTGCTGAACATCCACGGCCAGCACGACGGCCAGCAGCTGCTGGACGAGGAGCAGCACCTGAGCTATCTGGACCGCTTCGGCCGGACGGAGACGCCTCTGGGCCGGTATCAGGCGGCCTACGGCACCATGGCAGAGCTGCAAAGCAAGATCCGGGCCCTGCAGATGGACGAGGCGGAGAAGGCCCGGCGGATGGACAGCCTCCGCTTCCAGATCGGCGAGCTGGAGCGGGCCCAGCTGGTGCCCGGCGAGGAGGAGAGCCTCACGGAGCGGCGGGACCTGCTGCGGAACGGGGAGAAGTACCTCTCCGCCCTGTCCGGCGCGGACTACTGCCTGAACGGCGGAGAGGAGGGGGGAGGCGCCGTCTCCGCCCTCCGGGACGCGGAGGAGGCCGTCGCCGGCATCCGCACCCTGTCCGACGACATGGGGGAATTGTATAAACGCCTGGAACAGCTGCGGTGTGAAGCCTATGACCTTGCAGAGACCATCCGGGACAAGCGGGAGGAGTTCGACTTCTCTCCGGCGGAGCTGGACGCGGTGGAGAGCCGGTCCGACCTGCTGTACCGGCTGAAAAAGAAGTACGGCGCCACGGTGGAGGAGATGCTCTCCTACCTGGACAAGTGCCGCCGGGAGCTGGACGACATGGAGACGGCGGACGACACCCTGGCCCGGCTGGAGCAGCAGCTGGAGACGGCCCGGAAAGCCGTCCTGGCGGCGGGGGCGGAGCTGACCGCCGCCCGGAAAGTGGCCGCCGGAGAGCTGGAGCAGCGCATCCAGTCGGAGCTCCGGGACCTGGACATGCACAAGGTCCGGTTCGCCATCGACTTCGGGGAGAAGGAGCCGGGCCCAGACGGCTGCGACGCCGTCCGGTTTTTGATGTCCGCAAACGCCGGGGAGGATTTGAAGCCCATCGCCCGGATCGCCTCCGGCGGCGAGCTGGCCCGGATCATGCTGGCGCTGAAAAACGTGCTGGCGGAGCAGGAGTCCATCGGGACGCTGGTGTTCGACGAGGTGGACACCGGCGTCAGCGGCCGGGCGGCCCAGAAGGTGGCGGAGAAGCTGGCCCAGGTCAGCCGCCGCAAGCAGGTGCTGTGCGTCACCCACCTCCCGCAGCTGGCCGCCATGGCGGACACCCACTTCTCCGTGGAGAAGGGGGAGCGGGACGGCCGCACCTACACCCGTGTGGTGCTGCTGGACCGGGAGCAGCGGAAGGCGGAGCTGGCCCGGATCACCGGCGGCAGCCACGTGACGGAGGCCCTGCTGGAGAGCGCCGGGGAGCTGCTGGACCAGGCGGAGCGATACCGGAGCGAATTGGGAATGAGAGATTAGGAATCTCTGGGTCCGGCTTTGCCGGACCCATTTTCATCGTTCCGCCTGGGGCGGAATGCCGCAATTCGGAACTCCTGACTGGCAAGACATCCCTCTCTCGCATACACTGGCGGGAAGAGGAGGGAAGCCCATGCGCTTTTTCGCAGACTACGACCGCAGCGCCGCTGTGCTGTACGCCCACCAGTGGGCCTATGGCCGGAACCCGGCCTTCTATGACTATGAGAATTTGGGAGGGGACTGCACCAACTTCGCCTCCCAGTGCGTGTTCGCCGGCAGCGGCGTCATGAACTTCACCCCGGACTTCGGCTGGTACTACATCGACGCCAACCAGAAGTCCCCCTCCTGGACCGGGGTGCCCTACTTCTGGAACTTCATGACCCGCGGCACGCCCTCTGTGGGGCCCGTGGCCCAGCCCTGCGCCCTGGAGGACCTGCGGCCCGGGGACCTGGTCCAGCTGAGCTTCAACGGCCAGGAATTCCAGCACACGCCGGTGGTGGTGCGGGTGACGGCCCCCATCACCCTGGAGACGGTGCTGATCGCCGCCCACAGCTACGACGCCGACAACCGGCCGCTCGCCACCTACACCTTCCAGGACATCCGGTTTCTCCACGTGCTGGGCACCATCCGGCCGTAAGGGCAAAAATTTACAATTTATTCATTTTTGCTGCTGTTCCTTTGCGCTATCATGGAACCAACTTATACAGGAGAGGGTGGTTTCCATGAAGAGATTCCTGGCCGGCCTGCTGACAGCGGCGCTGGCGGCGGGACTGCTGGCGCCGGCGGCCGGGGCGGCGGAGCCGGGCTTTTCCGACGTGCCCGCGAACGGCGCGCTGGCGGACGAGGTGGCCAAGGCCGTGGATTACGGCCTGATGGGCGGCTACAACGCCACCACCTTCGGCTACAGCGACCCCATGACCCGGGCCCAGTTTGCGGCGGTGCTGGTGCGGATGATGGGCTGGGACACGGTGACGCCCCAGACGCCCTCCTACAGCGACGTGCCCGCGTCTCTGGGCTGGTACGGCGCCATCGAGACCGCCGCGGCCCACGACGTGGCCGACACCGGCGGCAGCTTCCGGCCCGGGGACGCCGTCACCCGGGGGGAGATGGCGGAGATGCTGGTCCGGGCCCTGGGGCTCAAGAGCGCGGCGGAGCGGCTGGCGCCCACCGCGTCCGATCAATACGCCCGCATCCACGGCGGCACGCCGTTCACGGACCTGCCCGGGGACAAGGTGGGGTACATCACCATCGCCTACACCATCGGCATGACCAACGGCACCTCCGCCACCACGTTTTCCCCCAACAACACCGCCACCCGGGGACAGGCGGCAGCCATGCTGGTGCGGATCTATGAGAAGCTCCACGCCCCCACGGACTTCGTCCACGGGTTCTACGCCATCTCCTCCTACAGCCAGCTGGATCTGGCAGGGGAGATGGACGCCGTCAGCGCCGGGTGGGGCCGCATGACCTGGGACGGGGAGACCGCCACCCTCCGCACCACCTCCGCGGACGGCAATGAGTACGCCATCCCCAGCGGATACGAGGAGGTAACCGATTACTTATCCAGTCGGGACATTCCCCTGCACCTGAGCGTGTTCATGGAGGGGGAGGACCTGAAGAGCCTGCTGGCCTCTGACACGGGCCGGGCCCAGGCGGTGGCGCAGATCGTGAATGAGGTGACGGTGGACTACCGTCGTCTCGGGGAGAACCCCTACAGCGGCGTCACCATCGACTTTGAGGGGCTGCGCAGCGCCCAGCAGGAGGACTTCACCGCTTTCCTGACGGCGCTGGATGCAGAGCTGGAGCGGCTGGACAAGGACCTGTACGTCTGCGTGTCCCCGATCCTGGCCGGGGGCTATGACGTCAGCTACAGCGGCTACGATTACGCCGCCATCGGCGATCTGGCGGACAAGCTCATTCTGATGGCCTACGACTACGATACCCGGGAGATGGGGGATTTCGTGGGCACCACCTACTACCGCACCGCCGCCACGGTCCCCATGGACCAGATCTATCTGGGGCTCAAGGTCCTGACGGACCGGGTGGACCCGGACAAGGTGCTGCTGGGCTTCTCCGCCCGGGCCGCCGCCTGGCAGATCGACAGGGACGGGAACCTGGTCTCCGGCACCCCGGTGTACCCCACCACGGAGACGGTGGCGGCCCGGCTGGCCCAGCCGGACACGGTGGCCGGCTGGTCGGACACCTACCAGCAGTCCTACGCCATCTACACCACTGAGGACGGCGGGCGGTACTTCCTGTGGTACCAGGACGACGCCAGCATCCAGGCGGAGCTGCGGTGCGCCAGGCTCCTGGGCGTCACCGGCGCGTCGGTGTGGCGGCTGGGGCAGCTGCCCGCCACTTCCGGCTGGAACTGGAACAGCCTGCTGGGCTGACGCCGTATTCAGAAAAAGACGGCTGAGAGGGGAGACCTCTCAGCCGTCTTCTTTTTTCTTTGATTTTCGAATATGTGACAAGGGATTTGCCTTTGCGGCTACCCGCAGGGATTCGTTGTCGATATGGGTGTAGATTTCCGTAGTGTTCAGGTGGTCGTGGCCCAGCACCTCCTGGACCGCCCGGACGTCCACGCCGTTTTGCAGCATCAGCGTGGCGGCGGTGTGCCGCAGCTTGTGGGAGCTGTACTCCGCCGGATCGATGCCCGCCTGGCCCAGCCGCTTTTTCACCATGGCGTGGACGGTGGAGCGGCTGATCCGCTCGTTCTGGGAGGAGAGGAAGAGGGCGTTTGCGTCCCGGCCGGTGATGGGCCGCCGCACCGCCAGGTATTTGGCGATGGCGTCCTGGCAGGCGTCATTCAGGTAGATGATGCGGACCTTGTTGCCTTTGCCCAGCACCCGCAGGGCGTCGTCCTGGATGTCGTTGAGGTTCAGGCCCACCAGCTCGCTGATCCGCAGGCCGCAGTTGAGGAACAGCGTCAGGATGCAGTAGTCCCGCTCCTGGTTTTTGCCGTCCACGGCGTCCAGAAGCTGGATGCTCTCGTCCAGAGTCAGGTATTTCGGCAGGGTTTTCTTCAATTTGGGCGAGTCGATGTCTTTGACAGGATTTTCACGAAGTAGGTGCATCTTGTTGGTGAGGTAATTGTAGAAGGACCGGATGGTGGCGATCTTCCGGGCCCGGGAGGCGGCGTTGAGCCCATAGCCGGAGTTCCGGCTGTTCTGGTGCTGGATGCGGTCCCGGGAGAGATACGTCATGTAGCCGTAGATGTCCGTCAGGGTCACAGACGCCGCGAAGTCCAGGTCCACGTCGGAGATGTCGATCTCGTCCAGGGATTTGTCCGCCAGCGATGAGTCCCGGGTCTGCTTGAGATAGCGGAAGAAATTCCGCAGGTCCAGAAAGTATTCGTCCACGGTCCGTTTGGAGTGGGCCTTGATGGTCTCGTGGTACGAGAGAAAGTCCCGCAGAATCTGCGGCGCTTCCGTGCGGTAATCAGACATGACGATCTTGTATGCAGGCAGATGCCAGGCGCGGCCGCAAGAGGCCCCAGGCCGTATCAGGGGCCTGAAAACGGCTCCAGTGGGGTTTGCCCCTCCCCTAAATTGAACAAAATTTTTATTTTGTTCAATTATCCATCTACCTGCAAAACCTCCTTCCCTTTGACAATGCGCACTCGGAATCAGGAGCTCGGAACGGATGGTTCCGCTGTCGTCGGAATGATTCCGATTTGTTCGGCTCCGCCGGACTCCGCAATTCCGCATTCCGAACTCATAAAACCGGCGGCTTCCGGCCAAGCTAGTCCCAAATCTTTTGAGATTGGGATGATACGTGATGAGTTGGATTCCCTGCACCAGCCCCTGCGTGTATCAGCAGGACGGCGTCTGCACGCTGGACAGCGCCGCCGCGGCGGGCCTCCCCGCCCTGGGCGGCGCCTGCGTCCACTTTATCCCGACGGACGCAGGGCGGCTCGGATCGCCTCACCGATATTCCGAACCGGGATCAGGCGGAGCCCCGGGGGCGCCGTCAGCTCCCCGTTCCGGCGGGACGGAATGAGGCACTGGGTGAAGCCCAGCCGCCGGACCTCGCTGATCCGCTGGCCCAGCTGGCTGACGGACCGCAGCTCCCCGGTGAGGCCCACCTCCCCGATGGCAACCAAATCCGCCGGCACCGGCCGGTCCAAATAGCTGGAGGCCAGGGCGATCACCGCCGCCAGGTCCGCCGCGGGCTCGTCCAGGCTCAACCCGCCGATGATGTTGAGATACGCGTCGCAGGCGGAGACCTTCAATCCCCCCCGCTTCTCCAGCACCGCCAGCAGCATGGCGAACCGGTTGTAGTCAAAGCCGTTGCTGGTGCGGCGGGGGTTCCCGGCGGGAGACGACACCGCCAGCGCCTGGATCTCCGCCAGCACCGGCCGGGCCCCCTCCATCACGCAGGTGACGCAGGTGCCGGGGGCGTCCTCCGGCCGGCCGGACAGCAGCATCTCCGAGGGGTTCTCCACCTCCTGGAGGCCGCTGTCCCGCATCTCAAAGACGCCGATCTCGTTGGTGGCGCCGAACCGGTTCTTGGCCGCCCGCAGGATGCGGTAGGCGGTGTGCTGGTCCCCCTCGAAGTACAGCACGCAGTCCACCATGTGCTCTAAGACCTTGGGCCCGGCGATGGAGCCCTCCTTGTTCACGTGGCCGATGACGAACACCGTGATCCCCCGGCCTTTTGCCAGCTGCATCAATGCCATGGTGCAGTCCTTCACCTGGCTGACGCTGCCCGCCGGGGAGTCCAGGGCGTCGTTGTACAGCGTCTGGATGGAGTCCACGATCAGCACGTCCGGCGTCTCCGCCGCCACGGACTCCAGCACGTCCCCCAGGCTGGTCTCGGAGATGACGAACAGATGTTCGCTCTGGACGTTCAGCCGCCGGGCCCGGAGCTTCAGCTGGTGCTCCGACTCCTCGCCGGATACATACAGGACCTTGTTCTCCCGGCAGAGGCTGTCGCAGATTTGCAGCATCAGCGTGGACTTGCCGATGCCCGGGGCGCCGCCCACCAGCACCAGCGAGCCCTTGACGGCGCCGCCCCCCAGGACCCGATCCAGCTCCCCCATGCCGGTGGGAAAGCGGATTTCCTCGTCCGCCTCCAGCTCCGTCACCGGCCGGGCCCGGCGGAGGGTCCCCCCTGCTGCCGGACGGGAGACAGCCCCCTTCCCTGCCGCCCGGGCGGCAGGGGGCTGCTCCACGATGGTATTCCACGCCCCGCAGGCCGGGCACCGCCCCGCCCACTTGGGGGTCTCATTGCCGCACTCCGTGCAGTAGAACAG
>CDYT01014344.1_pt1 | contig 13428 bp, 12 predicted proteins | sample 557541 | NCBI WGS metagenome assembly CDYT01 (sample SAMEA3182060, study PRJEB8094) | gut metagenome | biome: human; feature: gut; material: Stool; isolation source: human stools | place: Canada | collected 2013-01-15
AATACTTGTTATCGTCACCACGGAAGATGACGGAAGTAGCCAAAGCGGACTTCTTTAGTTTGCCCTCTTTGACAAGTTTCTGCTTCTCCTTTTTTATCTGCTCCAACAAATCTTGGGCAGTACCCTCCTCAGCAAGTTGCGGAACAAGTTTTCCTTGAATTGCTTCCTGTAAAATGGACTTTTTTAGTTGTTCCTTTATCTCCTCGTTCAACAGATTCAATCTATCTTGGCATAGACCATAATTATCCAAGAACGAAGACAATTGCGTTAGTTTTTTTACTATCCTATCTTGTTCCTTAGTTGGAGGTATGGGCAACAACATTTTGGCAAGTGTTTTACCATTACAATTTGGTTGAGCTGTGGCAATAGTACCATTTTTGAGTTGTTCCCAATACAATTGACTCTCCATGAATGATTTCATGTAACGAGGATTTAGTAATGAACTATATCTCGTTCTTATCAAGTATCCTGCATAAATAGCTTTTTCTGGCACTTCTTCAACTAAAAATGATTTCCCTACAGTACCCCCTGTTCGTGCAAAGAGAATATCGTTTACTTTCAACAGGTACGTATCAATATCATTTTCATCAATTAGACAATATGGTACATTGTCCCAAAGAACACAATTTTCTTGAATGTCGCTGATGCGAACCATCTTTATTACACCATGCTCTAAAGCAGGAGCATTATAACCATATTGAATCGTTTGGGCTATATTACCCCAACGTTCCCATTCCCAACCTTGCGGAACATCAAATGGTATCTCCTCATCAATGCACTTCACCTCTCCCGTAGCAAGCATCTTCTCATAATAGGAATTGTCCTCACCACGGTAGATAATGGATGCGTTCTTGTCACGCTTGATTTTCTTCTCCTTGATCAAGCGTTCTTTCTCTTGACGAATCTTATCAAGCAAAACGCTTGCTGGTTCGTCATTAGGGTCTTGCGGTACAAGTTTTCCCTGTATCGCCCATTGTAATATGCTATTCTTTAATTGCTTTCCGTTCATTGTAATTTTCTATCGTTAGAAATCATTGTCCTTATTCTTCTGCTTCAAGAAGAACTGATAAAGTTTCTTGCCTATTTTATCTTTGGCAAATGTCCGCTCATGCTCAATAGGTATGGTAGATAACCTTATCTTAGCCACGCCTTTTTTCAACAACTCAAATTGTTGTGGACTTATCTTGAATTGAGCTGTAGAACTGATTTCTGTCACTGGAAGGACTATATTGCCAGAAACAATACCTGCCGTTTCGGAGCCGCTACCAATCTGAGAACCATAAAGTTTAATAACTTCACCATCGAATGTTTTCAACAACATGGTTGATTCTTTCAGGAAATTCAGTCTGTCTGACTTTACGGTTGCGATAATGTAATATGCCGTATCTTGCTTTGCAACGCTATATTTCATATTGCATCCCTCGGCAGCCAAAGGTCGATATGTATATCCAACCGTTTGTGCATTTATATTGATACTGCACATAGTCAGTACAATAGACAAAATGATTTGTATTCCAATATTACTTTTCATAATTATGCTATAAAATCGAAATGTCCTTATTTTATTGTTGTTACTCTGCTTCGTCCAATAATTTGTCAAGTTGCGCTTGCAGTTCTTCACGCTTTGGCAAATAGAGTTGGTAACGTGCCACAAACAATTGATTGGTTATGCCTTCCAAGGCATACTCCATCAGAAGTTCGTCTTTTCTTGCTCCCAAAACTATGCCAATGGGTGGATTATCGTCAGGTTGACATACTTCTGTTTTGAAATAGTTCAAGTAGAGGTTCATCTGCCCAATGTCACCATGCTTTATCTCTGCTCGCTTCAAATCAATCAACACATAGCATTTCAAGATACAGTGGTAGAACACCAAATCCACCTTGAACTGTCGGCTTCCAATCTGCATGGAGTATTGTCTGCCCACAAATGCAAAGCCACGTCCCATTTCCAAAAGGAACTGCTCCATGTGGTCTTTCAGAGCCTTTTCCAAGTCACCCTCCTTATAGCGTTTCTGTTTGGGAAGTCCTGCAAATTCAAGCACGAAAGGGTCACGGATGATGTCTTGCGGAGTTTGTACTTGATGTCCCTCGTTAGCCAAAGCAAGAACTCCTGCTTTATCTGTGCTTAGTGCAAGTCGCTGAAACAGGCAACTTTTCATCTGTCTTTTCAGCTCCCTAACCTTCCAACATTCCTTGATGGATTCCTTATAATAGAACTGCATTTCAAGTGCATTATCACACTTCAACAGTTCATAATAATGGCTCCATGTCAATTTGTGGGACAGTGTCCCACATTTTGGGAATGCCAAGTATAACTTACGCATATAGGTAAGATTTGTTCGGTTAAAACCTTTACCATTTCTTGCTGTCAAATCCTTTGCAAGGTTTACAAGTAACCTTTTGCCATATTCAGCTCTTTGTTTGCCACCCTGTTCAAATTCAACGATATACTTTCCAGTTTGCCAGTTGGCATCAAGCAATTCCGTATTGACCGCAGCAATGGCTTTTGACTTCGCCTCACCCCATAGCGTGGTTATGTTGTCTATCAACTTTTGATAGGCAGCATCATTTATGTTTGTCAAACCTTTATTCTCCATGCCAATCTTTTAGATTTGTGGAACACCGTTCCACATTTTACAATTCGTCCACATTTACATTTATCCCCAAGATACGCTGTATCTCCGCCAATGTCTTATCAATTTCATGATCAAGAGCCTTGCGTTTCTTGAAATAGTCGGCAAGCAGTTCGGCAGGAGGTAAGATTTCTTCATCCTCTTTCGGGAACTTGCACAAGTCGAAGTTGCAATCGGTGGCGATAAGGTCTTCAACAGAATAGCAACGAGATTTCTCGTCACCATCAGCAATAATAATCTCCTTACGGTCGTTCCACCACTCTCGGATTGGGTCGCAATGTTCCGACTTCATGGACTTTGTCTTGGAGAAATGCTTGTAACCCTCTGGCATATCCAAACGATAGAACCACGTTTCCTTTGTAGAATAACCTTCTGGAGCACCCTCCGCACTGGTATTGTCGAAGAACAAAATGTTCGTGGCAATCGAAGTGTAAGGTGCAAAGATACTGCTAGGCAAACGGATAATGGTATGCAAGTTGAAATCTCTGAGCAGCTTGGTCTTGATGGCTATCTTTGTGTTGTCCGCTCCAAACAGGAATCCGTCTGGAACAATGACCGCGGCACGACCATTCTTCTTCAGGCGGTACATGATGAGAACCATGAAGAGGTCGGCAGTCTCGCTACTGCGCATATCAGAAGGGAAGTGTGACTTGACATCCGACTTCTCGTTTCCACCGTATGGTGGATTCATCAACACAACATCAAACTTGTCTTCGTCTGTGTAGTTGAGGACATCCTTTGTAAGTGAATTGTCGTGATATACCAATGGCGTGTCTATGCCATGAAGCAATAGATTAGTCACGCATAGCATATATGGAAATTGTTTCTTTTCGATGCCAAACACAGACTGGTTGTACTCTTTGCGGTCGTCAGCTGTCTTGACTTTCTTATCCAAGGCGCCCAACCAACTGGTGATAAAGCCGCCCGTACCACAAGCGAAGTCTGCCATTTTCTCACCAATCTGCGGACTGACTATCTCTGCCATAAATTCGGTTAAAGCTCTTGGGGTGTAGAACTCACCAGAGGAACCTGCCGACTGCATTTCTTTGAGAATAGTCTCGTATATCTCACCGAAAGCATGACTTTCCTCATAGTCACCAAGGTTCAAACCGTCAATCACATTCAGCACTTGACGAAGTTGAACTCCGTCTTTCATATATTGGTTGGCATCCTCAAATGTGGTCTTTACAATCGCCTGACGGATAGGGGTAGTTGGTGTTACCTCTATGTTTTTGAGTTCCACAAACAATGTATTGTTGACAAACGAAAGCAGCTCATCACCAGTCAAGGCTTTACCGCTTCCATCGTCATGCGCCCAGTTGCGCCAACGGCATTCTTCTGGGATGATAGACTTGTAATCATCATCGTCCAACTCCCAGTCATTCTCTTTCTCGTCATAGACTTTCAAGAACAGCATCCACGCCATTTGTTCTATGCGTTGCGCATCACCGTTGATACCAGCATCATTGCGCATTATATTGCGTACTCGTTTTACGAAATTTGATAAACTCATATTTTGTTTCTATTTTATGCTATATTATATATGTATTGTTCCAGTTCCTTTACGGCATCAAGATAGCCTTGCTTGCCACCAAAGAACTTCACGATGTTTGCCTTTGAGCCCAATTTGCGGAATGGGTCATTTTCAAGCACAGTAAGGCTTTCCAATTCTGACACACCTTCCTTGGTGTACTTATCCAACAAGGCTTCAAGCACAAGTCGTGCCTGTTCACCATACTTGCTGAATATGTCTCGTTTCTTCACTTGTTCGGCACGTTCATGTCGTGTAAGTGTTTTCTTGCCGTAGGCTATATGGCAGATAAAATCGAAATCATCAACATCGTCCATATCTTGGTCATGCTTCAATGCAGCAAGGTCAATGCCACTTTCTTTAAGCATTTCAGCAATGTCTGACTTTTTCTTGGTTTCTTGCCACTTGGAAGTGAACGTGTCAATTGTGGCGTATGTGTCTATGATACTTTTCTTTGTATAGTCGGTAATGCTTTCCGTGCGAAGCAACTTACCATTTGTGTCATAGACAGAAACAACCTTGTTAATGACCTTTACTGTACAACCGTCCGAGTTGACTATTGGCTTAGGCTGTTTGGGCGGTTGTTGGCAAATACATGGTATCTGACCACATACGGGGCAGGGTTCTGTTGTCGGTTTGGGACACACGCATGGATTCTGTCCACATACAGGACAAATATATGGTTTAGGCGGATAATTGGGGTCTATCTCAATCGGTCCATCCCAATCAGGGTCAGCAAACAATCGTGTTACGTTGCGGAAGTCCATTACTGTGAAGTATGTCTTTCCTTCTTTCTCACGAAGACGAGTGCCCCGACCAATTATCTGTTTGAACTCTGTCATAGAGCCGATTTGTTGGTCAAGAACAATCAGTTTTGTCATTTTGCAATCAACACCAGTTGAAAGCAACTTACTTGTAGTTGCTATGACAGGATATTTCTCGGCAACAGAAATGAAATAATCCAACTTGCCTTTTCCGTATTCGTCACTACCAGTTATACGAACCACATAGTCGGGATTTTTCTTGCACATGTCAGCATTGGCATTAGCCAAAGCCATACGCATACGTTCCGCATGAGTTTCATCAGCACAGAACACTATGGTCTTAGCCATGCGATCTGTACTTTTCAGATAGTTGGTTATCTCTTGCGCAACTTCCCTTATACGGTCTTCTATGACAATGTTATAATCATAGTCGCTGTTGTTATAAATGCGGTCTTCTATCTCGTTGCCGTATATATCCTTTTGTCCCTTTGTAGGTCTCCATTCGTCACCGATGTTTGTTGTGATGTTGATAACCTTGAAAGGAGCAAGGAAACCGTCCTCAATTCCGTTTTTAAGACTGTAAGTATAGACTGGTTCACCAAAGTAGCCAATACTTGACTGATATTTTGTTTCTTTAGGTGTGGCAGTCATACCTATATGAGTAGCCGAAGAAAAGTATTCCAAGATGTTTCGCCAGTTGCTATCATCCTTTGCGCTACCTCTATGACACTCATCAACGATAACAAGGTCAAAATAGTCTGGATTAGGAAACAGCTCCTTATAGTTTTGGGCATCATTCTGTCCAATCAACTGTTGATAGAGTGCAAAGAACACTTGATAAGAGCCCAGTTCTTCCAAGTGGTTCTTGTCTTTTGAGTAGTCAATCTTGTGTGTCACCTTTTCTAATGGCTTGAAATCCTGCTGTATGGATTGGTCAACCAATATGTTTCGGTCTGCAAGATACAACACTTTCTTCTTCAAACCACTTTTAAGCAAACGCCATACAATCTGAAATGCAGTATATGTCTTGCCTGTGCCAGTTGCCATGACAAGGAGCACACGGTTTTGTCCTTTGGCAATGGCACCAACTGTGCGGTTTACTGCATTGCGCTGATAATATCGTGGCGGAAATATATTCTGACCAGTGCAAAAAGGCTGCTCTATAATAGCCAGCTCTTGTTCGTTAAGTCCGTTTCCATCGTTAGCCTCATTTTTATATCTTTCGACAAGTTCGTCTTTTGTTGGAAATTCGTCCATAGCAAAAGTGCGTTCCTTGCCTGTCAAGAAGTCATGTTCGGCAAAACCTTCACCATTTGAACTGTATGCAAACTTCACATCAAGCATTTGGGCATAGGTCATGGCTTGTTGCAATCCATGAGAAACAGAATGATTGGCATCCTTTGCTTCTACAATAGCAATGGGTGTTGCCTTATTTGCATAAAGTACATAGTCGGCAAACTTCGGTTTCTCTCTATGCACAAGATTACCATGAAGGCTAATTTTACCGTCAGTAAATTTAACCTTTTGTTCCATGAATATACTATCCTTTGACCATCCCTTGCTTGTGATGGCTTCGTTGATATAGCGGAACTTGATGTCCTCTTCTGTAAGTTCTTTGCTTATGCCCATGTTCAAATAACGTTTTATTATCGGAAGTTATTTTGTCCAGTTCTAAAAATCCAGCATTTGGCGTTTTTACTCTCGCTCGTCCTCGTCTGTTATCAAGTCCTTCAAATCGACTTGTAGAATTTTGGATATTTCAAGCAATGTTTCCAAATCTGGCTGGTATTTATTTCTGGCGTAGCAGTTTACTGTACTAAAGCTCTTCCCAAGCTGTTTTGCAAGCCATGTCTGAGAGATGCCTTTTTCTTCCAACGTATCTTTTATTCTGTTCAGTTTCATATTTTCGCCGAATTTTACTGCAAATATACATTAAATTTTGCGATAATAATTCGTTATGTGGCTCTAATAGGTAAAAATATAACGATATTTCACACTTTCACACCCATTTGATACGAAATAAGGGAATAAAGAGATTTTATCCTCCTTACTCCCTTTCTTTTCTTCCCTAATTTCCAAATACTTTTTCCACTCGCTTAACGGCATCCGCTCTCATCTGCATGGCTACGGAAGCATATATCTGTGTTGTCTTAACACTTTTATGACCCAATAGTTTGCTCACAGTCAAGATGTCACATCCTGCGAGGATAGCCAATGTTCCAAAAGTGTGCCGACTTGTGTGAAATCCGAGAACCTTTGTAATGCCAGCTCGTTTTGCCATGTGTTTCAAGGCTCTGTCACAGTTGCAGATTTGCGGTGTGTTAAACACAAGGCTATCTTCACTTTTATCTTCCCTGTCGGGCAACCATTCCAATGCCTTTTTGCCTAATGGTATCAGAATGGGGTGCTTGGTTTTCTGCATACGAGGCAGATAGATAGCCAATCCCGCATCAGTTTGGCGAATATCCTTCCATCTTAAGTTGGATATGTCACTATGTCTTAAACCTGTAAAGCAACAGAACATATAACATTGTTTGGTTGCAGGACTGCCCGTTTCTACGGAAGCCAATGACATGACCTCTTCTTTTGTCAATGCAACGATATTACTTTCTGCCTTGCTGACCCTTTCCCTTATATCCAATGAAGCAAAAGGATTTGCACTTATCAGACCGTTTCTGACCGCCTTGTTCAATATGGTGTTGAGTGTGGTCTGCATTTGGTGCATGGTGGACTGTGCCAACTTCTGAGGGTTGCTTGGAGACTTTGGCGAAACATAGATGTCCCTCATATAGTTCAAGAAGCCCATATATACGTTTTTATTGAAGTCTATCAATCGTATGCCACTTTTATGGCTGTATTTCATATATTGGTGCATGATGGCTATCAGCTTCCATACATTCTTGATGTAGTTCTGGGAATACGCTTGGCTGTCAATCAATCCCTTGTGATAATCAAGCAGCCATTCTGAGAAAACAGGCGATGCCTTTCTTAATGCCGTTTCATCTGGAGACTTTGCCTCCTTACGAATACCAAGGAGTCTTTCTGCCTTTATAGCGACCGCCTTTTTCATGGCGTTCTTGTTCTCTCGCTTTGCGTCTTCGTTTACCTCTGGAACAAGGTACAAATGCAGTGACTCATATTCCCTTTTACCATTCTCATAGCAGTCAAGGTATAGCGACTGACTGCCATTTTTTAACACTCTTGTTCTTATCTCTATACTCATTTTCAGTTACCTTTTCTATTAGTGCTAATCAAATAGATTATCAACCTTGTTGACCGCCTCCACTTTTTTCTCGTCCACTATCTTGCTGTATATCTGTGTTGTAGAGACATTGCTATGCCCCAATAATTTGCTTGTTGTATAGATGTCAACTCCAAGTGTCAGCATCATCGTGGCGAAGGTGTGCCGTGAACAGTGAAACGAGATGTGCTTTTTAATATCAGCATTTTGCATCCATTTACGAATGTCGTGACATACCGTTGGAGTGCCTGGCAAAGTGAATATCGGCTCGTTAGGGTCTTCTTTTTCATTAAGGCAGTTCAGAGCCTCTTTTGATAATGGAACATTGACGAGTTTGTTTGTCTTCTCCATGATTGTGCGGACAAACTTTGTCTTTCCGTCAGATGCGAGAAACACCTTGTTCCATGTGAGCGCACGTACATCACCCAAGCGCAATCCTGCAAAGCAAGAGAAGATAAATGCCTTTTTTACTTCCGTGTTGGCGCAGTCCGCTTTCATAATGGCTTTCAACTCGTCAATGGTCAGATATTCTCTTACGCTTTCGGCTGGCTGATGCTTCTCCTTGGCATCCAACAGTTTCATAGGATTGTTTGCTATGATACCCTCACGCACTGCCTTATTCAACGCTCCATTGAATACCGCTTGATGATGATGTGCGCAACCTTGACTGATTACAGCTGTAGCGTCTTTCTTCACTCCATGATGTGCCGTTTTCAAAAACTTCACGAAGCCACGGCAGAAATCCACATCTATTTCTGACAAACAGATATTGATGTCGCCAGTCGTGGCAAGGTACTGTTCTATCTTGTGGCGCATCTCCTTTCTGCCTTTCAATGTGGATTTGGCAAAGTTGCCGTCCGACTGCTCATATTTGCAGAGCCAAGTCAGCAGTGGCATATTCTCCTGCTTGATTTTCTCCCATTGTTTGATGCCACGGTTCTGCAACCCCAATATTCTTTCTGACTTCACCTTGTTTGCCACTTGCATAGCGTGCCTGTTTTGGTCTTTTGAAATCGGGTCTTTCTCTGGAACGAGGTAGAGCGACAGCGACTCGTATTTTCTGACACCATCTGAATAAATGTCCAGATAGAGGCTGATATTTCCATTCTTCAACTTGCGCTGACGAATGCGAACAGGCTCTTTTGGTTTTGATACTTTCTTTTGTCTTCCCATGCTGTTATATGCTTTTATTTGTTTCTATTTTATGCCCCCATTCGGGTTTCTCTGAGGTCAAAGTTATAAAGATTATTTTGTTTCGCGTAACAAACGTGCAACAAAAATGCGCCAAAAATAGATTTTTAACAGTCAAGGAAATAAAAGAAATCAAATCAAAGAAGTATCTGTGTATCAATGTGATAACGTGTATTTTCTTTGATTTATTACGACTTTGTTTTATGCCATAATATCCTCTACTTCGTCGGTTTCTACGTCCTGTTGCTGTTTGATATTGTGCTCTGCATACAGGTAGAGAACCTGACGGCCATCACCGCCAGTGAGCAGACGATGGCAGCCTATCTGCAAAACTCGTTCTTCTCGGCAGGCTATCTGATGGCAGCGAGCATCGTGGCGTTGAAATGCCTGAACCTCGTGCCCGACCTTGCGGCATGGATGATACCAGAGGGCGACACCGCCTTCTCAACCCGAAACTTCGGCGAGGGCGTGGCACAACAAGCCAAGATGACGGCTACGGGAACCATGGCGACCGTGATGAGATAACATGTGAGTGTGCGGTGAGTCACCGCACCTCCTATTGAAACAAATAAAAGTAACCATCAAGAAAAATGAAAGCAAAAAATGAAATTGAGCGTTGGCTCAAAGATGAGAAATTCATGGCGTTTGCCAACAAGCGTGCAAAGGAAGAGTTTTTCAATTCCGAAAACAACTACATCGACCCACAGTATGAGGAGATGGCAGAAGGCTTTGAGGATAACGACGAGTATGTAGTGCCTATGGTAGATTACCTGAGTTATCGCTTGCATCGTGCCAAAATCTACAGAAATCGACGGAGACGTGAACGTGACATCTGGTGGGTGTGGATCCAACTGAAATACGAAGGCATCTACGTAGAGGCTTGCATCAAGTATTACGCCAAACTGGTGGAAGAAGTTGAGAAGGACATATACACCATCCTGCACCGTGAATATGTGAGAATGAAGAGAAATCAGACCTCAAACAAGCAGTAACGTATGGTAATCAAGAACTTAGAAAACAAAATCAAGCTGGTGGGCATCATCTGCTCTGCGTTCCTCATGGGCTGCATCATCATCTCGGTGTCGAGCATCTGGACGGCGCGCTGCATGGTGACGGACGCGCAGCAAAAGGTGTATGTATTGGACGGCAACGTGCCCATACTGGTGAACCGCACCACGATGGAGGAAACGCTGGATGTGGAGGCAAAGAGCCATATCGAGATGTTCCACCATTACTTCTTTACGCTTGCTCCCGATGACAAGTACATCCGCTATTCGATGGAGAAGGCGATGTATTTGGTCGATGAAACTGGTTTGGCGCAGTACAATACGCTGAAGGAAAAGGGCTTTTACAACAATATCATGGGTACGAGTGCCGTGTTCAGCATCTTTTGCGACAGCATCAAGTTCAACAAGGAGAAGATGGAGTTCACCTACTACGGTAGGCAAAGGATAGAGCGAAGGAGCAATATTCTGATGCGTGAATTGGTGACGGCGGGACAGGTGAAGCGCGTGCCGAGGACGGAGAACAATCCTCATGGACTGCTCATCACGAACTGGAGAACCTTGCTCAACAAGGATATTGAGCAGAAGTCGAAGTCAAACTTCTAATATCCTAGCGGTATGAGTGTAAAAGGAATCAGACGGATGCTTGTGGGCGAGGATATGCCCGACAAGAACGACCCCAAGTACAAGAAGCGGTATGAGAAGGAGGTGGCGGCAGGGCGCAAGTTTGCCAAGACCGCGAGGATAGACCGTGCGGCGGCTAAGGTGCAAGGCTTTGCCAATGCCCACAAGACGCTGTTTCTCGTCATCGTCTTCGGCTTTGTCGCCACGTGCTTCGGCATCAACATCTACAGGATGGTGCGGTATTACGGTCATCGGACGGAGGCTGCAAGTGCCATCGAGCGGCAGGAAGGGCGCATGAAGCAGATGATGAATGCAGCCCATTGCATCACTCCTCCCGTGACGCATCGAACCAACGAGGAGAATCGAGACAAGTCAGTAACATCAAAATCAGACAGCGATGAGAATAACAGATAAGATAAACTTCCGTCAGCCGAAGTACATGCTGCCAGCCATCGTGTACATCCCGTTGATTGCCACAGGCTATTTTGTCTTTGACATGTTCAATACGGAGGTGGCGGAAACGCAGGACAAGAACCTGCAGACCACCGAGTTTCTGAACCCCAACCTGCCCGGAGCGCAGATTAAGAATGGTGACGGCATCGGTGGCAAGTATGAGAACATGGCGAAGTCGTATGGTCGCATAGCAGACTATTCGGCTGTTGATAACATTGAGCGTGACAACGAAGAAGAGAAAGAAACGTATGAATCCAAGTACACAGAAGAAGACCTTGCGGAACTCGTCCGTCAGGCAGAAGAGAAGGACGATGCAGCCGAAGTGGCCGATGCCAAGGCGCGAGAAGCGGAAGCACTCGAAGCACTCAACAAGGCACTCGCCGAAGCGAGGCTGAGAGGACAGGCTGCTGTTGCCCCCATGGTACAGGACACCACACAGGCTGAACCTCCCAAGGAGCCGATTGAGGTGAAAGGTCAGATTGCCGAGGACAGCAAGGCGTTGGATGAGGAGGATAAGGCACAGGAGGTGGTGAAGAAGGTGAAGGTGACTTCCGACTATTTCAACACCCTGACGCAGAACGAGCATGAGCCGAAGCTCATCAAGGCCATCATTGACGAGGATGTGAAAGCTACGGACGGATCGAGAGTGCGGCTGAGATTGTTGGACGACATAGAGATTGGTGAGACCATGGTGAAGAAAGGGTCGTATCTCTATGCCACCATGAGCGGTTTCGGTTCTCAGCGAGTGAAGGGCAGCATCAACTCTATCTTGGTGGATGACGAGCTGATAAAGGTGTCGCTTTCGCTCTATGATACGGACGGACTGGAGGGCTTGTATGTCCCCGGTAGCCAGTTCCGTGAAACAACCAAGGATGTGGCGAGCGGTGCGATGCAGAGCAACATGAACATCGACCAGAGTGGAGCGAACAACAGTTTCTCGCAATGGGGAATGCAAGCCGTGACCAATGCCTACCAGAAGACGAGCAACGCCATCAGCAAGGCTATCAAGAAGAACAAGGTGAAGCTGAAGTATGGGACGTTTGTGTATCTGGTCAATGGGAAAGAGAAGAGGAAATAGACACTGCCCGATGACAAAATCATCGGGAACGGTGGCTCATCAAGTATAAACATCAATAATATCAACAATTATGAATATCATTCAGAAGATTAACGTCTGTGCATTGTTGTCGCTGAGCGTGCTTTCAGCCAAGGCGCAGACTACCTACATGGAGATGGAGCAGCTGACTGTCAACGACCAAGTGACCACCGTCATCACCGCCTCCGAACCCATCCGCTTTGTCGATATATCCACCGACAAGGTGGTGGGCGACCAACCCATCAACAACATCATCCGCCTGAAGCCCAAGGACAACGTGTATGCCGACGGCGAGGTGCTGGCGATAGTGACCATTGTGACGGAACGCTACCGCACGCAGTATGCACTGCTCTACACCACGAGGATGCAGGAGGCTGTAACCGACAAGGAGATAGAATGCTCGGAGCGCAATGCCTACAATAACCCGGCTGTGAGCCTCTCCACTGCCGACATGACCAAGTATGCGCGTCAGATATGGTCATCGGCTGCCAAGTATCGCAATGTGGCGACGAAGATGCACCGCATGGTGATGCGTCTGAACAATATCTACAGCGTGGGCGAATATTTCTTCATCGACTTCTCCGTGGAGAACAAGACCAACATCCGCTTCGACATTGACGAGATGCGCATCAAACTGTCGGACAAAAAGCAGAGCAAGGCTACCAATGCGCAGATAGTGGAGTTGACCCCAGCCCTTGTGTTGGACGATGCGAGGACCTTCAAGTACGGTTATCGCAACGTGATTGTGGTGAAGAAGATGACCTTCCCCAACGACAAGGTGCTGACCATAGAACTGTCGGAGAAGCAGATAAGCGGACGTACCATCTCGCTCAGCATCGACTATGAGGATGTGCTGTCAGCCGATTCGTTTAACCATATACTGTTGGAGGA
>CDYT01019044.1_pt1 | contig 13381 bp, 8 predicted proteins | sample 557541 | NCBI WGS metagenome assembly CDYT01 (sample SAMEA3182060, study PRJEB8094) | gut metagenome | biome: human; feature: gut; material: Stool; isolation source: human stools | place: Canada | collected 2013-01-15
GCGATGGACACGGCGGAGCGGAGGTTCACGTCGTACTGGGGGAACTCCTCCGCCGCCAGGGGGCTGGCGGAGTACACGCTGGCCCCGGCCTCGGAGACGATCATGTAGCTGACATGGGCCCCGGCGGCGTTCACCTGACGGATCAGCTTCACCGCCATCTGCTCCGTCTCCCGGCTGGCGGTGCCGTTGCCGATGGCGATGTGCTCCACACCGTGCTTTTGGATCAGCCTGGCCAGGGCGGCGATGGCCTCTTTTTCCTGCCGCTCCCCGTAGGTGGGGTACACCACGGCGGTGTCCAGCACCTTGCCGGTGCCGTCCACCACCGCCACCTTGCAGCCCATCCGGTATCCCGGGTCCAGGCCCATGGTGACCTTGCCCTTCACCGGCGGCTGCATCAGCAGGGGCTTCAAATTCAGGGCGAACTGGCCGATGGCCCCCTCATCCGCCCGCTCCGTCAGGGCAGAGCGGGCCTCCCGCTCCAGGGCGGGGAAGATCAGGCGGTCATAGGCGTCCTCCGCCGCGGATTTGACGAATTCCATGGCGGCGCTGCCGGGGACGACCACGTGCCGCCGGACGGTCTGGAGGGCCCGGTCCCGGTCCAGCTCCACACGGACCTTCAGAAAGCCCTCCTTCTCCCCCCGGTTGACGGCCAGGATCTGGTGGCCCTGGAGCCGGGAGAGAGCCTGTGAGAAGTCATAGTACAGCCGATAGACGGAGTCCTCCTCCCCCGCCGCCTGGGAGCAGAGCCTGCCCTCCCGCTCCAGCAGGGCCCGGAGGGTCTTGCGGAGGGCGGCGTCGTCGCTGATGGTCTCGGCGATGATGTCTGAGGCGCCGGAGAGGGCGTCCTCCACCGTCTCCACGCCCTTTTCGGGATCTACATATTTTGCTGCCTCCGCCGCCGGGTCCGGGCAGTCCCGCCTCTGGGCGAACAGCACCTCCGCCAGGGGGGCCAGGCCCTTCTCCCGGGCCATGGTGGCCCGGGTGCGGCGCTTCTGCTTGTAGGGGCGGTACAGATCCTCCACCTCCGCCAGGGTCTGGGCGGCGTCCAGGGCGGCGGAGAGCTCCTCCGTCAGCTTCCCCTGCTCCTCGATGGATTTCTTCACCGCCTCCCGGCGGTCCGCCAGATTCCGCAGATACTGGAGCCGCTCCTCCAGCGTCCGCAGCGAGGTGTCGTCCATGGCGCCGTGGAGTTCCTTGCGGTAGCGGGCGATGAAGGGGATGGTGTTCCCCTCGTCCAGCAGGCGCACCACGTTCTCCACGTATTCCGCCTTCTGATTCAGTTCCTGGGCAATGCGTTGGATAATTGCGTCCATTGTGTTTCCTTTCCGTATCAGCCGGGCCGCGGGCCCGGGGCGTCAGGCAGCCGCGCGCTTCTCCCAGCGGGAGCGGACCGCCTCGATCCCCCGGTGCAGCAGCAGCGCCAGCAGAATGTTCAGCGTGTATACCACGGCGTAGTAGAAGAGATGGCGGGGCCCCCGGTCCAGCAGGGGCGCCAGCGTGTCGAATTCCCGGGTCACCACCACATTCAGCAGATAGATCTCCAGGCTGTTGGTGCCCAGCAGGCGCAAAAACCGCTCCGGCCCTCTCCAGGGCAGCTTCTCCAGCCCCTTGCAGAGCAGCAGGCACACCGGCACGGCGAGGGCGGTGATCACGTAGCAGAAGGAGATGTAGATGGTCCCCGTCAGCCGCAGGATCCCCAGCGCCGCCCCGCAGGCGGCCAGGCATCCCCACATGACCCTGTGCCGGGCGGTCAGCTCCCGGCCCTCCAGCAGGTAGCAGCCCAGCAGGCAGCCGATAGCAAAGGCGGGGATCCGGTAGAGGAAATCCGTCAGATAGCTGACCCCCAGGATACCGCTCAACCGGCAGAGGGCAAAGGAGACCGGGAAGGCCAGCAGCGTGGGCACCTCTCTGTGCCGGCACCGGACCAGGCGGCCCACATAGAAGGGGGCGATGAGGTAAAAGGCCAGCTGCGCCGGTACATACCAGTTGAAGCTGTTGGGGATGTCGAACCAGTAGTGGAGGGTGGACATGCTCCAGGCCGCCACCGTCAGGGAGATGCGGCCCTGGAGCCGCAGCCACAGGCTGTACACCCCCACCACCAGCCAGTAGGCCGGCAGGATCCGGGACAGGCGCCGCCGGTAGTAGGCGCCAAGCCGCTCCTGCCCCGCCCTCCTCTGCAGGGAGACCGACAGCCCCATGCCGGACAGGAGGATGAAGAGGTCCACGCCGCAGAAGCCCACCGCCTTGAAGGCGTCCAGAGGCAGGACCCCGAACTCGAACGGATAGGCGTGAAACAGCATCACCCACAAAGTGGCCACTCCCATCAGCGCGCTCCGGTAGCGGCTGAGCAGGCCGTAGGCCGTCTGGTTCTCCGTCTTTTCTACACGCATCGTTGCCACGCTCCCCCTCCCGATCCGGGCCGCCGGCCCGGCCGGTCCTTACTTGTGATACAGCTTCTTGGTCTCGTACCTGGCCTCGCAGCTGACATTGATGCCCAGGCGGCGCAGGAGATTCTCGTCCACCTCGCTGAGGATCACCGTGAAGTGGGCGTCACAGCCCCGGAGCTTGGGCAGCTGCTGCTGGGCCAGCTCCGCCAGGGGGTTGGTGAGGGCGGAGATGGTCAGGGCCATCAGCACCTCGTCGGTGTGGAGGCGGGGGTTCTTGTGGCCCAGATACGCCGTCTTGAGCCGGCACACCGGCTCCAGCACCTGGGCGGAGATCAGCTCGAACTGGTCGTCGATGCCGCCCTGGGCCTTCAGCGCGTTCAGCAGCAGGGCGGAGGCCGCCCCCAGGGTGTCGGAGGTCTTGCCGGTGACCACCCGGCCGTCCGGCAGCACCATGGCGCCGGCGGGGCCGCCGGTGGTCTCCGCCTTCAGCAGGGAGGCGGACACCGCCGGGCAGATGTCCGGAGTGACGCCCGCCTGCTGCATCACCAGCTCCAGCTTCCGCACCGGCTCGTCCCCGGCCTTGCCCCGCAGCCGCTCCACGCAGGCGGTGTAGTACCGCCGCAGGATCTCCATCCGGCTGGCGGCGCAGCACACCGCGTCGTCGCAGATGCAGTTGCCCGCCATATTCACCCCCATGTCCGTGGGAGAGCGGTAGGGGGACGTGCCCTGGATCTTCTCGAAGATGGCGTTGAGCACCGGGAAGATCTCCACGTCCCGGTTGTAGTTCACCGCCGTCTTGCCGTAGGCCTCCAGGTGGAAGGGATCGATCATGTTCACATCGTTCAGATCCGCCGTGGCCGCCTCATAGGCCAGGTTCACCGGGTGCTTCAGGGGCAGGTTCCAGATGGGGAAGGTCTCAAACTTGGCGTAGCCGGACCGGATGCCCCGCTTGTAGTCGTGGTAGAGCTGGGAGAGGCAGGTGGCCATCTTGCCGCTGCCGGGGCCCGGCGCCGTCACCACCACCAGGGGGCGGCTGGTCTCCACATAGTCGTTCTTCCCCAGGCCCTCGTCGCTGACGATGTGCTGCACGTCGGAAGGATACCCCGCGATGGGGTAGTGGCGGTAGCACCGGATGCCCAGGGCTGTCAGCCGCTTCAAAAAGGCGTCCGCCGCCCCCTGGCCGCTGTAGCGGCTCATCACCACGCCGCCCACGTAGAAGCCCATGCCCCGGAAGATGTCGATGAGCCGCAGCACGTCGTCGTCATAGGTGATGCCCAGGTCTCCCCGGACCTTGTTCTTCTCGATGTCCGCGGCATTGATGGCGATGAGGATCTCCACGTCGTCCTGCAGCTGCTGGAGCATCCGGATCTTGCTGTCCGGCTCGAATCCCGGCAGCACCCGGGAGGCGTGGTAATCGTCGAACAGCTTGCCGCCGAACTCCAGATACAGCTTGCCGCCGAACTGGGCGATCCGCTTTTTGATCTGCTCGGACTGGGTGGTGAGATACTTCTGATTGTCAAAACCGATGGCCGGCATAGACACACAACCTCTCTCTTTCTGGCTTTCTGATTCTTGACCGCAACGAGTATATCACATTCCGCTCCATTTGCAAAGCGGCAGCTTGAAAGGTTGACCTCATCAGAAAAAATAATGCTTAATATTACAAGTTCAGGCTTTACTTATGGAGAATCTGCCGATATAATAATTAAGGTTGGGCATCTTTGGGCGAAAAAGGTCGACCTGACCGGAGACTCTGTAAATCAAAACCGGGAGGTTTTTTGGATATGTCAAATTGTGCCATCGTGGGAATCAACTGGGGCGATGAGGGCAAGGGCCGCATGGTGGACCTGATCACCTCGGACTATGACGTGGTGGTCCGCTATCAGGGCGGCGGCAACGCCGGCCACACCGTGGTGAACGAGTTTGGTAAGTTCGCCCTGCACCTGCTGCCCTCCGGCATCTTCCGCAAGGGCGTGGTGAACATTCTGGGCAACGGCGTGGCCCTGGACTGCGAGAGCCTGTGGACCGAGATCCAGGATGTGGCGGGCAAGGGCGTGTCCATCACGCCGGAGAACCTGAAGATCAGCGACCGGGCATCTTTGCTGCTGCCCTGGCACCGGGATCTGGACGCCCTGGAGGAGGCCCGCCTCGCCGACAAGAAGTACGGCTCCACCAAGCAGGGCATCGCCCCCTTCTACTCCGACAAATACCAGAAAAAGACCGTCATGGCCGGCGAGCTGCTGTACCCGGAGAAGCTGTGGGACCACCTGGCGGGCATTCTGGAGTGGAAGAACCTGACCCTGGAGAAGGTCTACGGCGCCAAGCCCTACACCATGGAGGACCTGAAGGCCTGGGTGGCGGACTTCGGCGAGAAGATCAGGCCCTTCATCTGCGACACCGGCGCCTATCTGCGCCAGGCCCAGGCGGAGGGGAAGAACATCCTGTTCGAGGCCCAGCTGGGCTCCCTGCGGGACCTGGACTACGGCATCTACCCCTACACCACCTCCTCCAACCCCATCGCCGCCTATGCCCCGGTGGGCTCCGGCCTGCCCACCGCCAAGCTGGACAAGATCATCGGCGTGGTGAAGGCCTACTCCTCCTGCGTGGGCGAGGGCCCCTTCACCTGTGAGTGGTTCGACGAGAAGGCGGAGAAGCTGCGGGAGGCCGGCGGCGAGTACGGCGCCAAGACCGGCCGGCCCCGCCGGGTGGGCCCCATCGACCTGGTGGCCACCCGCTATGGCATCCAGTGCCAGGGGGCCACGGACATCGCCCTCACCAAGCTGGATGTGCTGAGCTACATGGATGAGATCCCGGTCTGCGTCAAGTATGAGCTGAATGGCCAGCAGACCGACGACTTCCCCTTCCCGGCCATCCTGCCGGATGCCAAGCCGGTGGAGACCACCATGCCTGGCTGGAAGTGTGACATCTCCGGCGTCCGGACCTGGGAGGACCTGCCCAAAGAGGCCCGGGACTACGTGGAGTATGTGGAGCGGGAGATCGGCTGCCATATCACTTACGTCTCCGTTGGGCCGGAGAGAGATTCTATCATCATCCGGTGAATTCGAGGGAGAGCTGGCTATCACCGTTGCGGCACTGCAATTGGCGGCCTAAGCAAGGCCGCCAATTGCGCCGCTGCCTCGAAAGCGGCTCGCTTCCCCCGCCGCAGGCGGCGCTTCGGGTGTTTCCCAGGTGTGTGCGCCCAGGGCGCACAGGTCAAAGTATTTTCGGCAGGCACAGGAGGCGAATTGCCCCGCAGGGGCAAGAGAATCCCCTCTGGAGGGTGTCCTGCCGAAAATGGTTTTAATGATCCGGCGTCTCCACTCTCTACTCTTCACTCACTCTCAAAAAGGTGGTTATTGCTATGTCCAAAGACCGTTACGAATCCCCTCTGGCGTCCCGGTACGCCTCTGAGTTCATGCTGCACCTGTTCTCCCCGGATATGCGCTTTCAGACCTGGCGGCGGCTGTGGGTGGCCCTGGCCCGGGCGGAGCACAACCTGGGTCTGCCCATCTCGGCGGAGCAGGTGGCGGAGCTGGAGGCCCACGTCACCGACATCGACTACGAGACGGCGGCTGCCCGGGAAAAGGAAGTCCGACACGACGTGATGGCCCATGTGTACACCTATGGCAAGGCGGCGCCCTCCGCCGCCGGCATCATCCACCTGGGGGCCACCAGCTGCTACGTCACCGACAACGCGGACCTCATCCTCTACCGGGAGGGCCTGCGGTACCTCCGGGGAGAGCTGCTGGCGGTGGTGGCCAACCTGGCCAAGTTCGCGGACACCTACAAGGCCACCCCCACCCTGGGGTACACCCACTACCAGCCCGCCCAGCTGGTGACGGTGGGCAAGCGTGCCACCCTCTGGATGCAGGACCTGCTGGCCGACCTGGAAGAGCTGGACTTCGTCCTCTCCCACATGAAGTTTTTGGGCTGCCGGGGCACCACCGGCACCGAGGCCAGCTTCGTGGACCTCTTCGACGGGGACACCGCTAAGATCGACGAGATGAACCGGCAGATCGCCGCCGAGTTCGGCTTTGACACCTGCTTCGCCGTCTGCGGCCAGACCTATCCCCGGAAGGCGGACAGCCGGATTTTGAACTGCCTCTCCGCCATCGCCCAGAGCTGCTACCGGATGGCCAACGACATCCGCCTGCTGCAGCACGACCGGCAGGTGGAGGAGCCCTTTGAGAAGAACCAGATCGGCTCCTCCGCCATGGCCTACAAGCGCAACCCCATGCGGTCCGAGCGGATCTGCTCCCTTGCCCGCTACCTGATGGCGGACGCCATGAATGCCCCCATGACCGCCTCCGTCCAGTGGCTGGAGCGGACCCTGGACGACTCCGCCAACCGCCGGATCTCCATGCCGGAGGGCTTCCTCTGCGCCGACGCCATTCTGCGCCTTAGTCAGAACGTCACCGACGGGCTCCACGTCAACGAAAAGATCGTGGACCGGACCTGCCGGGAGTATCTGCCCTTCATCGCCACGGAGAACCTGATGATGGAGGGCGTCAAGCGGGGCGGCGACCGCCAGCAGCTCCACGAGATCATCCGGGAGTGCTCCATGGCCGCCACCGCCAAAATGAAGGAGGGAGAGCCCTGCGACCTGCTCTCCCGTCTGGCCGCCCAGCCCGCCTTCGGCATGACCGAGGCGGAGATGGAGGCGGTGCTGGATCCGAAGCTGTACATCGGCCGCTGCCCGGAGCAGGTGAACACCTTCCTCTCCCAGGTGCGGCCCCTGCTCGCCGGCGCCTCCGAGGAGAAGCCGGAGATCAACCTGTGACCATCCCGGTTGGGGGGCGGAGCTCTGCGCTCCGCCCCCTGTTTTTCTCCATTGTGCGCGCCGGAGGCATCTGTCCGGCGCGCACTTGTCTGCGCACCGAAAATATCAGAGAAAATCACAGCCAGATTTTGTGTATTTTGCCGTTGACAGTGCTCCCGCCGCGGTGATAGACTGCTACCATCGATTCAAACATCGAGAACAAGTAAAGACATCAGCAAAGGCGTTGATGGAGAAAAGTACCGTGGAAGTTCCGGTTCAGTGAGCGGGGGGCAGTGGGAACCCTGTACAAAGAGTCCGCGGGAAGAACACTCCGTAGCTGCAATCCGAACGCGGGTCTCCGTTAGTAAGTGCGACGAGTTGTGATCGTTATCTCACACGGGCTTGTTAGAGCTTTGAAAGGGGTCCCCGAACAGGGGGCAAATTAGGTGGCACCGCGGATCGCAGCTATTCGTCCTAAAATATTAGGAGGAAGCTGCGTTTTTTTATGATCCGGAGGTGCTTTTATTTATGTGCGCAATCATGGGCTTTTCCAAAAAAACCTACACGAAGGAAGAGCTGCTGCCCTTCTTTGACCGGACCCGTTCCCGGGGGCCGGACATGTCCCGCGTCATCGAGACGCCGTCCGGCTGGCTGTGCTTCCACCGGCTGGCCATCATGGGATTGACAGAGGCGGGCATGCAGCCCTTTGAGCTGGACGGCAACTACGTGGTCTGCAACGGCGAGATCTACGGCTTCCGCCCCCTGAAGCGGCAGCTGGCGGAGAAAGGCTATCAGTTCCAGAGCGGCAGCGACTGCGAGATCCTGCTGCCCCTGTACCAGGAGTACGGTCTGGACATGTTCGCCAAGCTGGACGCGGAGTTTGCCCTCATCATTTACGACGCCCAGAAGGACGACCTCATCGCCGCCCGGGACCCCATCGGCATCCGGCCCCTGTACTACGGCTATGACCGGGACGGCGCCATCGTCTTTGCCAGCGAGCCGAAGAACCTGGTGGGGCTGTGCAAGGAGATCTGCCCCTTCCCGCCGGGCCACTACTACGCGGACGGCAAATTCGTCCGGTACGCGGACCTGACCACAGTGAAAACGTACTCCACCGACGACCTGGAGACCGCCTGCCGCAGCATCCGCAACAAGCTGATCGCCGCCGTGGACAAGCGGCTGGACGCGGACGCCCCCCTGGGCTTCCTGCTCTCCGGCGGGCTGGACTCCTCCCTGGTGTGCGCCATCTCCTCGGTGGTGCTGGGGAAGAAGATCCGCACCTTCGCCATCGGCATGGACACGGACGCCATCGACCTGAAATACGCCCGGGAGGTGGCGGATTTCATCGGCGCCGACCACACGGAGGTCTACATGACCCGGGAGGAGGTCCTGACGGCGCTGCCCATCGTCATCGCCGCCCTGGGCACCTGGGACATCACCACCATCCGGGCCAGCATGGGGATGTACCTGTGCTGCAAGGCCATCCATGAGCGGACGGACGTGCGGGTGCTGCTGACCGGCGAGATCAGCGACGAGCTCTTCGGCTACAAGTACACGGACTTCGCCCCCAGCGCCGAGGCCTTCCAGGCCGAGAGCAAGAAGCGGGTGGATGAGCTCCACATGTACGACGTGCTCCGGGCGGACCGGTGCATCTCCGTCAACTCCCTGGAGGCCCGGGTCCCCTTCGGCGACCTGGACTTCGTGAAATACGTCATGAGCATCGACCCCAAGCTGAAGCTGAACACCTACCACATGGGCAAGTACCTGCTGCGCCACGCCTTTGAGCAGGACCACCTGCTGCCGGACAGCATCCTCTGGCGGCAGAAGGCCGCCTTCTCCGACGCGGTGGGCCACTCCATGGTGGATGACCTGAAGGCCTACGCCGAGGAGAAGTACACGGACGCCGAGTTCGAGACCCTGCGGCAGAAGTACGACTACTGCCCGCCCTTCACCAAGGAGAGCCTGCTGTACCGGGAGATCTTCGAGCAGTACTATCCCGGCCAGGCCCGGATGATCCGGGATTTCTGGATGCCCAACCGCTCCTGGGAGGGCTGCGACGTGGACGATCCCTCCGCCCGGGTCCTCTCCAACTACGGCGACAGCGGCAAATAATCCGCAAACCGGCAGCAGCCTATTGAGTTTCCCACATCTGATGTGATACGATACCATTTGATCAATATAGGAGGATGAAACGCATGAGTACCACCATGAAACTCCCCGAACTGTTCGGCAGCATGGTCTTCAACGAGGAGACCATGAAGGATCGTCTCTCGTCCGCGTCCTACGAGGCGTGGAAGAAATGCGTCACCGACGGCACCGCTCTGGACATCTCCACCGCCAATGAGATCGCAGAGGCCATGAAGCAGTGGGCCGTGGAAAAGGGCGCCACCCACTACACCCACTGGTTCCAGCCCATGACCGGCGTCACCGCCGAGAAGCACGACAGCTTCATCGCCCCGGTGGGCGGCGGCAAGATCATGATGGAGTTCTCCGGCAAGGAGCTGGTCCGGGGCGAGCCCGACGCCTCCTCCTTCCCCTCCGGCGGCCTGCGGGCCACCTTCGAGGCCCGGGGCTACACCGCCTGGGACCCCACCTCCTTCGCCTTCATCAAGGAGGGCTCCCTCTGCATCCCCACCATCTTCTGCTCTTACTCCGGCGAGGCCCTGGACAAGAAGACCCCCCTGCTACGCTCCATGGAGGAGGTCAGCCGCCAGGCCATCCGGATCCTGCGGCTCTTCGGCGACACCGAGACCAAGCGGGTGGTGGCGCAGGTTGGCCCAGAGCAGGAGTATTTCCTGATCGACAAGGCCCAGTACGCCAAGCGGGAGGACCTGCGGATGACCGGCCGCACCCTGTTCGGCGCCAAGCCCCCCAAGGGCCAGGAGCTGGAGGACCACTACTTCGGCGCCATCCGTCCCCGGGTGGCCGCCTACATGAAGGACCTGGACGAGGAGCTGTGGAAGCTGGGCGTGCTCAGCAAGACCAAGCACAACGAGGTGGCCCCCTCCCAGCATGAGATGGCCCCCATCTACACCGACGCCAACTCCGCCTGCGACCAGAACCAGCTGGTAATGGAGATCATGAAGAAGGTGGCGGACCGCCACGGCCTGGTGTGCCTGCTCCATGAGAAGCCCTTCGCCGGCGTCAACGGCTCCGGCAAGCACGACAACTGGTCCCTGTCCACCGACACGGGCAAGAACCTGTTCAAGCCCGGCTCCACCCCCCGGCAGAACGCCCGGTTCCTCCTGTTCCTGGCGGCCTTCGTCAAGGGCGTGGACGACTATCAGGACTTCCTGCGGGCCACGGTGGCCTTCCCCGGCAATGACCACCGCCTGGGCGCCCAGGAGGCGCCGCCCGCCGTGCTGTCCATCTTCCTGGGTGACGAGCTGTCCGCCGTGGTGGACTCCATCATCCACGACACGGACTTCCAGGGCACCGGCAAGCGCACCCTGGAGATCGGCGTGGACGCCCTGCCCGCCATCCGCCAGGACAACACGGACCGCAACCGCACCTCCCCCATGGCCTTCACCGGCAACAAGTTCGAGTTCCGGATGCTGGGCTCCTCCCAGTCCATCTCCGGTCCCAACATCGCCCTGAACACCATCATGGCGGAGGAGCTGAAGCAGTTTGCCGACGCGCTGGAGCCCTCCGCGGACTTCCAGGGAGACCTGCAGAAGCTCATCAAAAAGACCTTTACCGAGCATCAGCGGATCATCTTCAACGGCAACGGCTATGACGAGTCCTGGCTGGAGGAGGCCAAGAAGCGGGGCCTGTACAACCTGGTCTCCACCGCCGACGCCCTGCCCATGTACACCGCGCCGAAGAACATGGACCTGTTCATCAAGCACGGCATCTACACCAAGGAGGAGATCGAGGCCCGAGCGGAGATCCACATTGAGAACTACTCCACCGTCCTGACCATCGAGGCCAAGACCATGGTGGACATGATCCGCCATCAGATCCTGCCCGCCGTCTCCAAGTACGCCGATGATCTGTGCCAGCGGGCCTATCACAAGGACGCCATGGGCGTCTCCCGCCAGTACGAGACCACCACCGCCAAGGAGATCGCCGACCTGACGGACGCCCTGCAGAACGCCTGCTCCAAGATGGAGTCCGACCTGGACGCCATCCCCGCCGACGCCACGGCGGCCATGCGCTACTGCCACGACGTGCTGATCCCCGACATGGAGGAGGCCCGGAAGGCCGCCGACCAGCTGGAGACCCTCACCGCCTCCGACTACTGGCCCTTCCCGGTCTACAGCGACCTGCTGTTCTACGTGTAAACACACAAAAAGAGGTCCCGGCCATAGGTCGGGACCTCTTTCGGATTCTGTCAGATCAGCACGTTGAAAAACAGGGCCAGCACGGTGGTGGCGATGCCGCACAGGCCGATGGCCAGGCCGCTCATGGCGCCCTCCGTCTCTCCCAGCTCCAGGGCCCGGGCGGTGCCCATGGCGTGGCTGCACGCGCCGATGGCCAGCCCCGCCGCCACCGGGTCCTTCACCCGCAGCAGCCGCACCAGCGCGGGGGCGCACAGGTTGCCCAGGATGCCGGTGTAGATCACCGCCGCCACGGTGATGGAGACGATGCCCCCCTGCCCCTCCGAGATGGCGGTGGCGATGGGCGTGGTGACGGACTTGGGCAGGAGCGAGACCGTCAGCGCGTCGTCCAGGCCGAACAGGCGGCACATTCCCCAGATGCTGAACACGGAGGTCAGCGTTCCCGCCGCGCAGCCCACCAGGATGGGCAGAAAATTCTTCTTCAGCAGATCGATCTGGGAGTAGATGGTCACCGCCAGGCAGACCGTGGCCGGCCCCAGAAAGAGATTGATGAGGCTGCCGCCGGCGTTGTAGGCCTCGTAGGGGATGTCGAACACCACCAGAACGGCAATGATCATCAGCACCGCCAGCACCAGGCCGTTGCAGATGACAAGGCCGGTTTTTTTCTGGATCTTGCAGCCGGCCCAGTAGGCCAGGATCGTCAGCGTGACGCCGAAAAAGGGGGACTCCCACAGGGCGCTCATCTCTGCTTCCCCCTCTCCAGCAGGCGGCTGGTGAGCCGCACCGCCCACACCGTGACGGCGAAGGTAGCCACCAGGGACACCGTGCAGACCACCAGCAGGGGGAGCAGGTTGTCCCGCAGCACATCCACGTAGTTGAGGATGCTGACACTGGCGGGGATGAAGAAGAAGGGCAGATTCCCCAGCAGGTAGTCAGACTTCTCCCGGATGTGCTCGGTCCGCACCACTCCCGCCAGCAGCAGCGCCAGAAGCAGCAGCATCCCGATGATGCTGGCAGGCAGGGTGAAAGGCAGCACCTGTTCGATGCAGGTGCTGAGCCAGCAGATGCCGAAGATGATGCCGATTTGGGTCAAGAGTTTCAAGATGAGCCGCCTCTCCCGGCGGTCCCCCGCCGCGTTTTTTACGCCGTCTTGTCAGTCCGGCGCGGATTGTTTTCAACTTTTTTATTCTAAGGAGACAGCGGGAGAATGTCAAATCCTTCCGGCCCCTTTTCCCGCCTCCGCGGCAAATTTCGGCAAAACAGCACAAGGCCCCGCCCGGAGGGGGCGGGGCCTTGTCAGGTCATCCAAGGAAACGGGGCTGCCGGACCGACGGTCAAAGGGGCATCTGCCGCTCCAGCTCCCGCCGGAAGTCCGGGTGGGCGATGGCGATGAGGGCCCGGGCCCGCTCCACCGTGCTCTTGTACTTCAGGTCCGCCACGCCGTACTCCGTCACCACGTACTGCACGCAGGTGCGGGGCGTGGTCACCACGCTGCCCGGTGCCAGCTGGGGCACGATCTTGGAGTGGAGCACCCCCGCCTTGTCCCGGTAGCTGGACCGGAGGGCCAGGATGCTCTTTCCGCCCTTGGACCACTGGGAGCCCACGACCCACTCCAGCTGGCCGCCGGTGCCGGAGTACTGCCGGGGGCCGATGGTCTCCGCGTTCACCTGGCCGGTGAGGTCGATCTCCATGGCGTTGTTGATGGAGACCACCTGGTCGTTCCGGGCGATGTTCCGGGCATCGTTCACCCAGTCGATCTCCTTCTGGCAGAAGGCGGGGTTGTCATTGGCAAAGTCCCACAGCTCCGGCCCGCCCACCATGTTGGCGTATACGCTCCGCCCCGGGCAGGTCTGTTTGCGGCTGTTGTTCACCACGCCCCGGCGCATCAGCTCCATGACGCCGGTGCTCAGGATCTCCGTGTGGACGCCCAGATCCCGCTTTCCCGCATGGGCCAG
>CDYT01004472.1_pt1 | contig 13307 bp, 9 predicted proteins | sample 557541 | NCBI WGS metagenome assembly CDYT01 (sample SAMEA3182060, study PRJEB8094) | gut metagenome | biome: human; feature: gut; material: Stool; isolation source: human stools | place: Canada | collected 2013-01-15
TGTTCAAGATGAACAAGGGCGGGGCCGACGAACCCGACAATGCGGGCAATCCCCGCGCTCCCGAGGGCGAGGACAAGGCCAGCGGCACGGGCCCGGGACTGAACCCCGACGGACTGGACCAGCTGGATCAGGGGCTGAAAGGGCGCGGACTGGTGGGCGACCTGCCCAAGCCGTCGTATCCCGGCGAGAAGGGCGGCAAGGTCGTGATCCGCGTGACGGTCGACGCTTCGGGTAAGGTCACGGGGGCTTCGTTCGAACCCAAAGGCTCGACGACGGACGCCGCCGAGCTGATCGAGGCGGCGAAAGCGGCAGCCCGCAAGGCGCGATTCACAGAGAGCCGCGCCGCGGTGCAGGGCGGCACGATCACCTATATTTTCCGCATGGAGTAACGGGTGTGTTTGAGAAACCCGCGTCGGGTCGGCCGGGTCGGCGCCCGTTTTTTACCCGGTTTCCCGCCGCCCGCTGGTATGATATTGGATAAATACAAATTTTGGCTATGCGACATATCCTGTTAACCCTCTCGGCCTGCCTGGCGTTCGCTGCGGGCTATGCCGAAAAACCCGTAAAGGGGGCGCACCTCCGGCTGGAGAACGCGACCTATAATTTCGGCGACGTGTCCCGTAAGGGCGGCGACCTGGTCCGCGAATTCCGGTTCGTCAACGACGGTACGGCCCCGCTGGTGCTGGTGCGGGTCATCACTTCGTGTTCGTGCCTCAAGGCGTCGTTCTCGAAGCGTCCCGTGGAGCCGGCCGATTCGGGGGTGATCCGCATCACCTACGAACCCCACAAGAGCGAGCCGGGAGCCTTCAACAAGGTGATCCAGGTCTACTCCAATTCGGTCGACGGCCGCGACGTGATCACCGTGCAGGGCAACTCGATCGAGGGGCAGCCCCGCGGAAAGGTCAAGACCGAAAAGGTGAAAGTGAAGTATAAGTAAGAATATGAACGAGTCATCGGCATCCCGCAGTGCTGTCGACTGCCGCTTTCGCCGCCTTTGGCGTCGTTGGCAAGTCTGACCCACCCCCAAACCCCCGCCTCGGCGGGGGCTTATGGCAGGGCGCTGTCCGGGACCGAATGACATAATGAACCGAAATATGGCAATTCTTTTTTCAAACGCGACGGTGCTGCCGATGACGGCCGCCGGGAACGCCCCCCGCACCTTTGCGGGCTGGGTGGGCGTCGACGGCAACCGCATCGCGCTGGTCACGGAGTCGGAAACGGCCGCCGCGGAGTTCCGCGCGGCGCACCCCGGGCTTCGGGAGTTCGACTGCCGGGGCAAACTCGTGATGCCGGGGCTGGTGAACACCCACTGCCATGCGGCCATGACCCTGCAACGCAGCCTTGCCGACGACATCGCCCTGATGGAGTGGCTCCACGACTATATCTGGCCCTTCGAGGCGCGTCAGACGGCCGACGATGTGGCGCTGGGCATGACGCTCGGCGTGGTCGAGATGCTGCTGGGCGGCGTGACGTCGTTCGTCGACATGTACTATTTCGAAAACCGCTGCGTGGAGACGGTCGAACGGCTGGGCATCCGCGCCATGCTGGGCTGCAACTACTTCGATTCGAATGTCGACGAGGTGATGCCCCAGGTGGAGGAGGCCGTGCGGCTGGCCGCCGGATGCGACCGGGTGCAGATCGCCCTGGCGCCCCATTCGCCCTATACCGTGTCGCCCGAGAACCTCCTGCGCGGCAAGCGGCTGGCGGACAAATACGGCCTGCATCTGATGACCCATATCTCGGAGACGCAGGACGAGGTGCGCATCGTGCGCGAAAAGTACGGGAAAACCTCGGTCGAACACCTCGACGGGTTGGGACTGCTGGGGCCGAAGACCATCGGCGCGCACTGCATCCACGTGACCGACAGCGACATCGAGACACTCGCCGCGCGGGGCGTCGCCGTGTCGCACAACCCGCAGAGCAACATGAAAATATCGAGCGGCGTGGCGCCCGTCGAGCGGATGCGCGCCGCGGGTGCGCTGGTGACGGTCGGCACGGACGGAACCTGCTCGAACAACGATCTCGACATGTTCGAGGAGGTGCGCACGGCGGCCTTCCTGCAAAAATCCGCGACGGGCGATCCCGTGGCCCTTCCGGCCTGGGAGGCGCTGCGGCTGGCGACGGCGAACGGCGCGCGGGCGATGGGCTATGCCGAAGGCGAACTGGGCGTCGTCCGCGAGGGCGCGCTGGCCGACCTGATCGTCGTGGACCTTCAGAAACCCCATTTGCAGCCCGTCAACGACGTGGTGTCGAATCTGGTCTACTGCGGCAAGGCCTCGGATGTCGATACGGTGGTCGTCGACGGACGGATCGTCGTCGAGAACCGCTGCGTGGCGGGCGTCGACCTGCCGGCGCTCTATGCCGGGGTTGCGGCGGCCGTCGCGCGAATTAAAGCCGGCCGATGACCAGATGCGGAGGGGCGCGGTGCGGGGCGTCCCGTCCCGCAGATCCGGCTCGCAGCCGGGTGGCATCGGAATTGCGTTGAACCACCTGATTATAAAAACTATCGAATTATGGATCACAAGGTAACTTTCGGCGGCAAGCCCGTGACGCTTGTCGGCAATCGCTGCAAAGTGGGGGAGACGGCCCCCGTATTTACGGTCACCGATGCGGGTCTGCAACCCGTGTCGTCGGACGTTTTCCACGGCAAGGTGCGCATTTACAGCGTCTTTCCGTCGGTCGACACCCCGGTCTGCTCGTTGCAGAACATCCGCTTCAACCGCGAGGCGTCGAAACTGGGCGACGACGTGGTCGTCGTGTCGCTGTCGGTCGACCTGCCCTTTGCGCAGAAACGCTTCTGCGCCGCCGAGGGCATCGACCGCGTGCATGTCTTCTCGGATTACAGGGAGCTGGATTTCGGCATGAAGTACGGCTTCGTGATCGACTCCCTGCGCCTGCTGGCGCGCGGCGTGGTGGTCGTGGACCGCGACGACGTGGTGCGCTACGTGGAGTACGTGCCCGAGGTCACCCACGAGCCCGACTACGAAAAGGCGCTGGCCGTGGCGCGCGAACTGGCGAAGTAAGTCGCCGGGACGGCCGAAAAAAAGCGGACCCTTTCTCGGGTCCGCTTTTGTCATTTCCGGAAATCCGGGGTCAGGGCTTCACCAGCGACCGGCTCCGGCCCCACATGTTGCGAGCCGCCGTGACGAGAACGGCGAGGAACGAGGCGGGGATGAGCGCGAGGATCAGCGGCTGCCAGCAGAGGGCAGGGCCTTCGGCGTAAAGGATGACACTGGCGGCATAGTGGATGAGTCCGACGGTCAGCTAGGCCGTCAGCGTCACCGACCCGATCGTGATGTTGAGCCGCGAGGGGGAGTAGCGGCCCGCCTTCTTCGAAAAGAGGTTGCCGTTCATCTCCCAGGGGCGGCACAAGGCTCCCAGCCGATAGCGCTCCGGAATTTTCAGTCCTTCGGCTTCCTCCTGTTCGATCTCGAATATGTAGCGTTCGTAGACCTCGTACCAGGCTTTCGACCCCTTGGCCATCATGATCCAGATCAGGCGAACGACGTTCCGAGCAGCGCCACCGCGCAGGCGGCTTCGTTCAGCGCCAGGAAATTGGCCGCTCCGGGTCCGGCGGTCAGGATTTCGGACGCCAGCGCTCCGTAGACGGCGAAACAAAAGACCAGAAAAATGGAAAGAAGGAACGATCTCCGCCACAGGTTCGTGGCTTCGAACCGCCGGCATTGGTAGAATCCTTCTCTCAACTCCTTTAAAGAAATATGGTAAATCTGTTTTGGTGAATAAAAAGGAAAATATAGTCGTTGCGTAACTACTTTTTTCGCAGGTAGACCGTCGCCGTGCGCGAGGTGTTGTAGATGCGGATATGGGGCTGCCGCTGTCCGTCGCCCTTTTCGGCGTCGAACGAGAAGTGTTCGGCCGCCATCGACTGCCGCTCCTGTCCGCCGAAGCGGCTTTCGTCGGTCGAGAGCACCGGGACGTACTTGCCCGGGGCCTGCACCGGAAGTTCGTAGTCGGGGATCGAGGCCGAAGGATGCCAGTTGAAGACGAACAGCAGGTCGCCGTGTGAGAAGGCCATCGTCTTGTTGCGCTCGTCCATCAGCAGATTCCACGGGTAACCGTCGGCAAGAACCTTGTATTTTTTCACCAGCCGGATCATCGCGCGGTCGAAATCGCCCAGCCACGCATAGCGCAGGAATCCGTTTTTTGCGAGCGACCACTGCCGCCGGGCGTGGGCGTAGCTCCAGCCGTTGCCCTCGCGCGGGAAGTCGATCCACTCGGGATGCCCGAACTCGTTGCCCATGAAGTTGAGGTAGGCCTGACCGCCCGTGGAGATGGTCATCAGGCGGATCATCTTGTGCAGGGCCATGCCGCGGTCGATGACGATGTTCTCCGAAGCGCGGTCCATGTGGAAATACATCTCCTTGTCCATCAGCCGGAAGGCGATGGTCTTGTCGCCGACGAGCGCCTGGTCGTGCGACTCGGCGTAGGCCACGGTCTTGACTTCGGGCAGGCGGTCGGTCATCACCGACCACATCTCCCGGATGTCCCACTGCTCGTCGGGCACCTCCTTCAGCTGCTTGATCCAGAAGTCGGGGATGGCCATGCCCAGGCGGTAGTCGAATCCGATGCCGCCGTCGGCGATCGGGATGCACATCCCCGGCATGCCGCTCACGTCCTCGGCGATGGTCACGGCCGAAGGCCGGAAATCGTGCGCGAGGCGGTTGGCCAGGGTGAGGTAGGTGAGAGCGTCCCCGTTGACCCCCTCGTCGAAGAAACGGTCGCGCGAATCGAACGTGACGTAGCCGTGGTGGCGGTAGATCATCGACGTCACGCCGTCGAAGCGGTAGCCGTCGAAATGGAACTCGTCGAGCCAGTATTTGACGTTCGACAGCAGGAAGTGCTGCACCTCCTCCTTGCCGTAGTCGAAGAGTTTCGAATCCCAGTACTGCTGGTAGCCCGCGTCGCCCGGCGGCGAGTAGAGATGGTCGGTGCCGTCGAGGGAGTTGATCCCCTCGTTGAGGTTCTTGACGTAGTGGGCGTGCACGAGGTCCATGATCACCGCCAGCCCCAGTTCATGGGCGCGGCGGATCAGCTCCTTCAGCTCCTCGGGCGTGCCGCAGCGCGACGAGGGGGCGAAGAAACTCGACACGTGGTAACCGAACGACCCGTAGTAGGGGTGCTCGGCCACGGCCATCAGCTGCACGGCGTTGTAGCCGTCCTTTTTGATGATCGGGAGTATCTTTTCGGTGAATTCGCGGTAGGTTCCCACGCCCTCGCGCTCCTGGGCCATGCCCACATGGGCTTCGTAGATCAGCAGGCTGCCGATCTTCGAGGCGTCGAACGCGTCGTCCCGCCAGTCGAACGGTTCTGCGGGGTTCCAGAACTGCGCCGTGTAGTTTTTGGTCTCGTCGTCCTGCACGACGCGCCGGGCGTAGGCCGGGATGCGGTCCAGCCAGCCGTTGTCGCCGTGAACGTGGATCTTGTAGAGCGAGCCGTGCCGCAGCCGGTCGCGGTACATCGCCGCGGGGAAAAAGGCGCTCCAGACCCCCGCGGCATCCTTGTGCATGCGGATTTCGGTGCGCTGCCAGTTGTTGAAGTCGCCGAAGACGTAGACGTCGTGCGCCCCCGGCAGCCACTCGCGCAGCCACCAGCCGTCCAGCACATCGTCCCACTGCCAGCCGAAATAGCGGTAGCCGTTGGCGTAGTCGACGAGCGATCCCGCCGAGCGTCCGATGTCGGCCATTTTCCGCTCGTAACGCTCGTGGCGCAGGTTCATCTGCGCCTCGACGGGCTGTAACCATTCGTCGCGTTCGACGATCGGAAGTCTTCGGGTCGTTTTTTCCATAGGGGAGTCGATTTTCTACAAAGGTAATAAAAAGTCGGATGGGAGCAAAACCGAATCGCACCCGGGTCCGGTTATGCGTTCCGACTGATAAAAGTGCAGTTGCGACACTAAATATATGAAAAATTTTTCTATCTTTGTCCACGAACAAAAAAACGTATCCATTACTAATACCCAATTCTACTATGCTCAAGCAACCTAAAGGTTTGATTGCCGCGGCTCTCGCCAATACGGGCGAACGTTTCGGTTTCTACACCATGATGGCCATTCTGACGCTGTTCCTGATGTCGAAATTCGGTATCGACGGCGAGCAGGCCGGGAAAATCTATTCGTTTTTTTATACCTCGATCTACATCCTGGCGCTCGTCGGCGGCCTGATCGCCGACCGGCTGCGCAACTATAAGGGGACGATCATCGCGGGTATTCTGGTGATGACGGCGGGGTATGCCGCGCTGATGGTTCCCACCGTTACGTCGAAGACCGTGGTGATCGGCGCACTGATGCTGATCGCCTTCGGCAACGGTCTGTTCAAAGGCAACCTCCAGGCGCTCGTGGGGCAGCTTTACGACAACGAACAGTATGCCAAACTGCGCGACACGGGCTTTCAGATTTTCTACATGTTCATCAACATCGGCGCGATGTTCGCACCGTTCGCCGCCGTGGGCGTGCGCAACTGGTGGCTCCGCACGCAGGGATTCCTCTACAATTCCGACCTTTCGGCCCTCTGCCACCAGTATATCGGCGGCACGATGAGTCCCGAAGTGGCCCAGGGCCGTTTCAGCGAGCTGGCTGCCGAAGTGAGCCTCGGCGGCGTCCCGGCGGACATGGGCGTTTTCGCGCAGAGCTATCTCAACGCCTTCAACACCGGATTCCACTATGCGTTCGGCGTGGCTATCGTGGCGCTGGTCTTCTCGCTGGTGGTTTTCCTGGCCAACAAGAAGAAGCTGCCCGATCCCAAGGTTGCGGCCGCTTCCAGGACGACGCCTTCGAAGGCCGAAATCCAGCAGGATGCGCGTGAGATCAAACAGCGTCTCTATGCGCTGTTCGCCGTGTTCGCCATCGTGATCTTCTTCTGGTTCTCGTTCCACCAGAACGGTCTGACGCTGACGCTCTTCGCACAGGATTACACCCGTCTCGAAATTTTCGGCATGCCCATCACGGCCGAGATTTTCCAGTCGGCCAACCCCTTCTGCGTGGTGTTCCTCACGCCGGTCATCATCGCCGTGTTCGCCTGGCTGCGCAACCGCGGCAAGGAGCCTTCGACTCCGATGAAGATCGCGATCGGAATGGGCATCGCCGCATTCGCCTACGTGCTGATGGTCTTCGGGTCGCTGGGCCTTCCCAAACTCGCCGAAGTGCAGGCGCAGGGCGGTCTCTCGTTCGCCGAGCGCGTCACTCCGTGGCTGCTGGTGGCCACCTACCTGATCCTGACCATCGCCGAACTGTTCATCTCGCCGCTGGGCCTGTCGTTCGTGTCGAAGGTCGCTCCGCAGAAACTCCAGGGCCTGATGCAGGGCTGCTGGCTGGGCGCCACGGCGCTGGGCAACGGCCTGCTGTTCATCGGCCCGATCCTCTACAAGCGCATCTCGATCTCCGCGACGTGGAGCATCTTCGTCATCGTCTGCGCCATCTCGATGTTCGCCATGCTGGCCATGGTCAAATGGCTCGAACGGGTCACGAAATAGACGGGGCGTTCCCGTTTTGGACAAAGCCGCCGCAGAATTTCTGTGGCGGCTTTTTTGCTCCGGTCTGCGCTGGCATGCTCGTTATGCGGACGGCCGCCGCATGATCCCCGAAGCACCGTGCGGTCTGCCCGCCGAAGGGCGATTTCCCGCGTCCGATTTTGCATGAAGGAGTCCTGATAGGCTCCTTTTTTGTTGTTTTCGTCAGAAAACCGGGAAAAACAGAAAACTTTTTTTGTTTTATAAGTTTTGGCACGTATATTTGCATCCGTATCAATCGGATTGGATCATGGATCAGAAGGAACGAATCATAGAACAGGCGATGCACATGTTCGTCTCGCAGGGCATCAAGTCGGTGCGCATGGACGACATCGCGCAGCAGCTGGGGGTCTCGAAACGGACGCTCTACGAATTGTTCGGCGACAAGGAGGGGCTGCTCTACCTGGCGATGGACCGCTATTTCGAAAAGAAACGCATCGAGCGCGCCGCGGTGTGCGCCCATGCGCGCAACGTGCTCGAAGCGATGTTCATGGTGCTGGGCGGCGTGATGGACAACGCCGAAGTCATCCAGCGGCTGCTGAACAACCTGCGCAAGTTTTACCCGGCGGTGCACGACAAGATGACGCGCGAAGGCACCGCCAAGAGCCGCCGCGACCTGCAGGAGATGCTGGAAAAGGGGATTGCCGACGGGCTGTTCGTCGACACGATCAATCTCGATCTGGCCATTTCGGTGCTTTACTACACGGCTTCGGCCATCACCGTGCGCAAGGACCTCATTCTGCCCGCGGGCATGACCGAGCGCGAGGCGTTCGTGCAGATCATCAGCAATTTTTTCCGCGGCATCTCCACGACCAAGGGGCTGCTGCTCGTCGACGACTACCTGAAACGCTACGAGCCTGCCAAAGCCGTTCACCGGATGCAATAGCCGGCGCGAAGGGGGCGGGGACTGAAATATCCGTCCGTTCCGTTCGTCCGCATAAATGATAATGACAACATAATTTTACCGAATAATGATGAAACGACTTTTTTTGATCATCGCCTTTTGGGCGGCGGGCGTCGCCGGCGCTTCGGCGCAGATGCGGCTGACGCTTCCCCAGGCGCTGGATCTCGCCTTGAGCGAAAACCCGACCGTCAAGGTCGCGGAGATGGAGGTGCAGCGTTACGACTACGTGAAGCGCCAGACGTGGGGCAACCTGCTGCCGCAGATTTCGGCGTCGGGCAGCTACACCCGTTCGATCGTGAAGTCCGAGATGCGCGGCGGCATTTCGTTCGGAGCCGATAACACCTTCGCCGTGCAGGGCGACCTGTCGCTGCCGCTCTTCGCGCCGTCGGTCTACCGCACGCTGAAGATGAACGACGCGCAGATGGCCACGGCCGTGGAGGCCGCACGCGCCTCGCGCATCGACCTGACGGCCGAGGTGAAGAAGGCCTTTTACAACATCCTGCTCGCCGAGCAGTCGCTCGCGGTGCTCCGCGAGTCGGAGGCCACGGTGCAGCGCACGGTCGACGATACGCAGGTGCAGTACAAGCACGGACTGGCCTCGGAATACGACCTGCTGACCGCGCAGGTGCAGTTGAGCAACCTCAAGCCCACGATCCTCCAGACCGAGAATTCGATCAAGCTGGCCAAGCTGATGCTCAAGATGTACCTCTCGATTCCCGAGGATGTGGAGATCGAGGTGGTGGGCGAGCTGGACGCCCTGCGCGACGACGTGCTGGCCGGGACGGACGGGCTGACCACCGACGTGACGGACAACTCCGACCTGCGCTCGCTCGAATTGCAGGAGGAGGTCCTCCGGCGTTCGCTCAAGGCGGCCAATGCGGGACGCATGCCGACGCTCGCAGCCTTCGGGTCGGCCTCCTATACGGGTAACGACATGGAGCCTTTCAATTTCGGCGGCGCCGCCGCGACGGACGATTCCCGGTATTTCTGGACCCATCCGATTTCGGTCGGCCTGCAACTGTCGGTCCCCATCTTTTCGGGCCTGACGAAGATGAACAGGTCGCGCGAGCTGAAAAACCAGATTTCGCAGCTGTCGCTCCAGCGCAGCTACGCCCGGCAGCAGATCGACGTACAGGTGCGCTCGGCGCTGAACGACCTGCTGACCGCCCGCGAGACGATGTACGCCCAGGAGCTGACCGTCGAGCAGGCCCGCAAGGCCTACAAGATCTCCGACACCCGTTACCGGGCGGGCGCGGGGACGATCCTCGAACTCAACAGCGCGCAGCTCTCGCAGACGCAGGCGCAGCTGAACTTCTCGCAGGCGATCTACGATTACCTTTCGGCCAAGGCCGAGTACGACCGCATCGTCGGCCGCGAACACGGAAATAAATAAAAAACAGGATAAAGAACGTATGAAAAAAATCGTGATTTTGTGCATCGCCGCCGTCTCTTTCGCCGGCTGCACGGGTAAGAAAGGCGTGACCGCCGTTGCGGAAGACAAAGGCGTGCTGACCAAAAGCGCCGTTGCCGAAGAGGCTTCGGTGCAGCTTACGGAGGTCTTCACCTCCGAGATCGAGCCTTACAAGGAGAACGACATCACTCCGGCGGCTTCGGGCGTGCACATCGACAGGATTTACGTCGAGGTGGGCGATCCGGTGCGCGAGGGGCAGCTCGTCGTGACGCTCGATCCCACGCAGTACACCCAGCAGCTGGTGCAGCTGAAGACCGTCGAGGACGACTACAACCGCCTGCTGCCGGTCTACGAGGCCGGAGGCATTTCGACCCAGCAGATCGAGCAGGCCAAGGCCCAGCTGGACGTGCAGCGCGAGGTGGTCGCCAACCTCAAGAAGAACATCGAGGTGCGTTCGCCCATTTCGGGCGTCGTCACGGCTCGCAACTACGAGTCCGGCGACCTGTTCGCCCAGCAGCCGATCCTGCACATCATGCAGATCGACCCGCTGAAGGTCATCGCCAACATTTCGGAGCAGTACTTCCCCAACGTGAAGGTGGGCATGCCGGTGAAGCTGGCCGTCGACATCTTCCCCGACGAGGAGTTCACGGGCACGGTGTCGCTGATCTATCCGGCGCTCGACCCCACGACCCGCACCTTCAAGGTCGAGGTCAAGGTCCCCAACGCCAAACGCACGTTGCGCCCGGGCATGTACGCCCGCACGACCTTCGACATGGGCAGCAAGGAGGGCGTGATGGTTCCCGACGTGGCCGTGCAGAAGCAGGTCGGCTCGGCCGAGCGTTACCTCTACGTCATCGTCGGCGACTCGGTTGCCGAGCGCCGCTCGGTCAAGGTGGGACGCCAGGTCGGCGACCGCGTGGACATCCTCTCGGGGATCGAAGCGGGCGAGCCGGTGGCCGTCACGGCGTTGTCGAAACTTTTCGACGGGGCCAAAGTGGATATTAAAAAAGACTAAAACAGCCCCTTTCCAATGAAAATTTACGAAAGCGCGGTCCGCAAACCGATCTCAACGATCCTGCTGTTCGTCGGCGTGATGGTCTTCGGACTCTTCTCGCTGATGAACCTGGCCGTAGACCAGTATCCCGAGATCGAGATACCCCAGATCTCGGTGATCACGATGTATCCGGGTGCCAACGCCGCCGACATCGAGACCAACATCACCCGTGTGCTGGAGGACAACCTCAACACGGTGAGCAACCTCAAGAAACTGACCTCCAAGTCGCAGGACAACGTCTCGATGATCACCGTCGAGTTCGAATACGGCTCCGACCTGAACGAGGGGGCCAACGAAATCCGCGACGTGGTGTCGCGCGTGCAGTCGCAGCTGCCCGACGACATCGACTATCCGACGATCTTCAAGTTCTCGACCTCGATGATCCCCGTGATGATGCTTGCCGTCACGGCCGAGGAGAGCTATCCGGCGCTGAACAAGATTCTCGACGACAAGCTGGTCAACGTGCTCAACCGCGTCGACGGCGTGGGCGCCGTGTCGATCATCGGCGCACCCGAACGCGAGGTGCAGGTCAACGTCGACCCCGCCAAACTGGAGGCCTACAACCTCACGGTCGAGCAGCTGGGGCAGATCATCGCCGCCGAGAACGTCAACATCCCCAGCGGCACGATCGACGTGGGCAACAACACCTTCAACATCAAGGCCGACGGCGAGTTCAAACTCTCGGACGAGATGCGCAAGGTCGTGGTGTCGAACGCCGGGGGCCGCACGGTGAGACTTTCGGACGTGGCCCAGATCCGCGATACGCTCGAAAAAGCCACGATGGACGAGCGCGTCAACGGCCAGCGGGGCGTGCGCGTGATGTTCCAGAAACAGTCGGGCGCCAACACCGTGAATATCGTCCACGAAATCCAGTCGCGCCTGCCGGAGATTCAGAAAACCCTCCCGAAGGATGTCAAGATGGAGCTGATTTTCGAAGGCTCGCAGGAGATCACCGACGCCATCGGGTCGCTCTCGGAGACCATTCTCTACGCCTTCATCTTCGTCGTGCTGGTGGTGATGGCCTTCCTCGGACGCTGGCGCGCGACGCTGATCATCTGTATGACGATCCCCGTGTCGCTGATCTGTTCGTTCATCTACCTCTTCGCCACCGGCTCCACGCTGAACATCATCTCGCTCTCGTCGCTCTCCATCGCCATCGGTATGGTGGTCGACGACGCCATCGTGGTTCTGGAGAACATTACGACGCATATCGAGCGCGGCTCGAACCCGAAGGAGGCCGCCATCTACGCCACCAACGAGGTGTGGCTGTCGGTCATCGCCACGACATTGGTGGTCGTCGCGGTGTTCCTGCCGCTGACGATGGTCCCGGGCATGGCGGGCATCCTGTTCCGCGAGCTGGGCTGGATCGTGACGATCGTGGTCTGCGTTTCGACTACGGCGGCCATTTCGCTGACCCCGATGATGTCGGCTTACCTCTTGAAACTCGAAGGCGGCCAGCACGACTACAAGGGCCTCGGCGTGATCTACAAGCCGATCGACCGGGCGCTCGAATGGCTCGACGACGCCTACGCCCGTTCGCTCGACTGGGTCGTACGCCACCGCCGGATCACCTTCTTCTCGATGATGTCGGTCTTCGTCGTGTCGCTGGGGCTGCTGACGCGGGTTCCCACCGAGTTCTTCCCGCCCTCGGACAACGGCCGCATTTCGGCCATGGTCGAGCTGGAGCAGAACGTCGGCGTCGACTACACGGCGCGCATCGCCCGGCAGATCGACAGCATCATCTATGCGAAATACCCCGAGATCGTGCTCGTCTCGGCGTCGGCCGGCGCCAACTCGTCGGACAACGCCTTCGCGGCGATGCAGACCACCGGTTCGCACATCATCAACTACAACGTGCGCCTGACCGGCGTGGAGGAGCGCGATCGGTCGATCTACGTCATCTCCGACCTGCTGCGCGGTGATCTCGACCGGATTCCCGAGATCCGCCAGTACACGGTCACTCCCGGCGGACAGTCGGGCAGCATGAGCGGTTCGGCGACGGTCAACGTCAAGGTCTTCGGTTATGACATGGACGTGACGAACGCCGTTGCCAACGACCTGAAGGAGAAGATGCGCCGTCTGGAGGGCGTTCGCGACGTGAAACTTTCGCGCGACGACCTGCGTCCCGAGTACAACGTGGTCTTCGACCGCGACCGGCTGTCGTACTACGGCATCAGCAGCGCCACGGCGTCGCAGGCCGTGCGCAACCGCATCGACGGCCTCGTGGCCTCGAAATACCGCGAGGACGGCGACGAGTACGACATCATCGTGCGTTATGCCGAGCCGTTCCGCAACCGCATCGAGGATGTCGAGAACATCACGCTCTACAACGCGCAGGGCCGCCCCGTGAAGCTCAAGGAGGTGGGAACCGTCGAGGAGGAGTACGCCGCGCCGATGATCGAGCGCGAGAACCG
>CDYT01019309.1_pt1:0-2500 | contig 13268 bp, 8 predicted proteins | sample 557541 | NCBI WGS metagenome assembly CDYT01 (sample SAMEA3182060, study PRJEB8094) | gut metagenome | biome: human; feature: gut; material: Stool; isolation source: human stools | place: Canada | collected 2013-01-15
TTCTCCTTCGGAGCAAGGTTAACACCCTTAAACCTCGCGTTGCTCGATAAAAACCTTAAAACCAAGGCTGCGCCTTGAGGAAAACCGGAAAACCTCGCTGACTCTCAAGGACGCCCAAGCCGCAAAAAAGCCCCATGCATTTGCATGAGGCTCTCTTTGTATATCTCCGATTTTAAACTGCTCTGACAGCTCCCCCATCTGAGTGTCTTGCTGCTCAGTGCGGGTTACCTGCGGCGGTTTGTGGCGTGCTCGTATTCATCCTTCAACCACCGTACGTCCACGGTCAAGCCATAATTTATATCCTTCAAATCAAAATATTTATAGGACAGTAGGTGTTCTTTGTTAAACATGCTTGGAAGTTGCGGTTCGCCTGTTTGGTCTTCCTTTTCGATACGTTCCAGTAACTCGCCCGGGAACATGTCCTCTATGGTACCACGCCCGGCACCGGCGGTCACATGAGGATAATGGTTTCCTTTGCCCGGCTCCATGGGCCGCGTCCCCTTGAAGGTAATCTGGAATTCCCAATTGCAGCCGTAATCATAGATCATGGTCAGCTCGTCCCCGGGCGCAAGCTTCATTTTCTCCAGATGCACCCGGTTAGGCCGGCTTGCCTTAGGTCCATCGGGATCGAAGCGAAGCTCATACCGTTTACCCTTATAGTACAAACAGAACATGTGATCACGCCCCGTGTTAAAGACCACCATGATCGTGTACGCCAGCTGGGCCAGAGTAGACTTGGCAGAAATATCGATATCCCGCCAAATCTTATCCTCCATCTCCTTCACAGCCACGTGGAAAGAATAAAGTTCTGCCATAAAATGCACCTCCAAATACAAGAATGGGACACAAAAACAGAAACTGCATCCCCTGCCGAATTAATTACTGCTAAAAAGCCCGGGCTCAAACCACCCGATCATCATCGTTCTTCATAACTGTATACACTATAAAATAAAACAACGTCAATAGCAAACATTGACACCATTTTTTATGAAATGGAGGCGGTGGAGCGAGAATGAGCTGTCCCCGTTAGGGGAGAGTGGCGCCGGAGGCGACGAAAGGGGTTCATTACCACGAGCTACGCGAGGTTGTGTGGTGTTAAACTCGCCTTCCCAGACGGGGAAGGTGTCCGGCCTCAAATACTTATGCCGGACGGATAGGGTTGATTATTCATTGGGTTTTATAAAAGGTTCCGCGAGCAAAGCGAGGTTGTGTGGTCTTCCATTTGCGAAGCAATGAAATGGTGTTGACCTTGCTCTGGAAGAGAAGGTGTCAGGCTCCAAATTTCTGTTGCCTGACGAATGAGATGTAGTTCCCACGAGCAAAGCGAGGTTGTGTGGTTTTGAACTTGACCTTGCCCTGGAAGGGAAGGTGTTGCCGAATGGCGACGGATGAGTTGCATTTCTGCAAGGCAGAGCCTTGGTTGTATGGTTGTGTGGTGTTCTTTTAAAAAAGCATATTAATATAGAAGCGTACCTTGGCACTTTAGCGATGACACAAGAGCGGCGAATCAACATGATTAAAACCATACAGCCGCCTTGCAGGCTGGGAACTACATCTCATCCGTCAGCTACACTGACACCTTCTCCTTTCGGAGCAAGGTTAACACCCTTAAACCTCGCTTCGCTCGAGGAACTTCACCTCCTCAGTCGCCTCCGGCGCCAGCTCCCCCGTGGAGAAGCCTTTCGGTTGGCATGTTTTCCGATTCGCCATACTTGGCGATTGTACGATTTCTACATAAGAGCCTTTAGATTTCAAGGCGTACCATGGCCTTTTAGCAGCGCAGCCGCTATTTGCACAATAAAAAACCACGTTGAGCGTTAAATCAACGTGGTTTTTCACTTAATCAGCTCTGCTTGTTCCTCCCTGCCATTCCAGCCGAGATGACACAGCAGGTATCTGCACAAATAAAAATAGCACTTACAATTAAGTAAGTGCTATTTTCTAGTTAATCAGCAGCTTCCTATCCTCCCAGGCCGCTTCCAGCCAAGTACTTTCGGCGTTTGTGAGCTTAACTACCGTGTTCGGCATGGGTACGGGTGTATCCTCACAGCTATCGCCACTGAATCTGAGAGTCTGTTCTCTCAAAACTATACAGAAGAAGTTCCGAAGGCTCTTTCAAGCCGGTCGTGCTTTTGTGAAATTAAGTTAAGACCTCGACCTATTAGTACTGCGTCGCTCCAAGCCTCGCGGCTCTTCCACTCACAGCCTATCAACCTCATCGTCTTTAAGGGGTCTTACTCATTGCTGATGAGAAGTCTCATCTTGGGACGGGCTTCACGCTTAGATGCTTTCAGCGTTTATCCTTTCCGGATGCGGCTTTCCAGCCGTGCCACTGGCGTGACAACTGGTACACCGTTGATCCGTCCACTCCGGTCCTCTCGTACTAGGAGCAGCCTCCCTCAAACTTCTTGCGCCCGCGATGGATATGAACCAAACTGTCTCACGACGTTTTGAACCCAGCTCGCGTACCACTTTAATGGGCGAACAGCCCAACCCTTGG
>CDYT01019309.1_pt1:7500-13268 | contig 13268 bp, 8 predicted proteins | sample 557541 | NCBI WGS metagenome assembly CDYT01 (sample SAMEA3182060, study PRJEB8094) | gut metagenome | biome: human; feature: gut; material: Stool; isolation source: human stools | place: Canada | collected 2013-01-15
ACGAGCCACCTAGTACAATAGAAGTGTAGTAGATAGGTCGCTCCTATCCGCTGCACTTATTGCATATAATTAGGGGAGTAGATGGTTTGACGGCGAACCACCGGTCCGTTTACTGGACGTGGAGAAGAGGGTCAGCCTTCCCCTTATTATGTGTGCTCGCGTTAGGCAGGTTTATCTCCGTGTTCGTGTAAAAAACTAGTTTGAGTGGTAATAAGTGTGTGAAGGATTAGCGTCTACCAACTACAAATATCTTTTATAGGAGGTCGCTTATGATCTGTGTAGGTATTGATGTATCCAAGAGAAAAAGTACGGTGTGTTTCATGGCGCCTGGCGACAAGATCATCCGCAGGCCCTTTGATGTTAAGTACACAAAAGAGGAACTTCAGCCTCTGGTCGATGAAATTCGGGTACAAGCAAAGTATGACGAGATAAAAGTCGTCATGGAATCAACAGGTGTCTATCACCTGTCGATAGCCTATTTCTTGCAGCAGAATGGGATTTTTGTATCTGTCGTCAACGCTCTGAAGGTTGCTAATTTTAATAAGGCAGAGAACTTCAGACACACAAAGACAGACTCCATCGACTCCACGAATATTGCCAGATATGGAATCGCTTATTGGGCAAAGTTACCGCAATTCGATCTTAATGGAGATAAGTATTTCCTCTTGAAGAGACTCTGCGATGCTTATCTTAACTTTTCGGAGGAAAGAAGCCGCATCCTTCTCCAGCTGCAAAGTCAATTGGAGCAGACCATGCCAGGAATCTTCGATCTTTTCGGAGGATTCGACATAAACAGCGGTAAAGACAAACTGCCGGATTTCCTGGAAAAGTATTGCCACATTGAGGATATTATTGCTAAATCGGAAGCAGAATTTGTCGCATCTTATCGCGAATGGGCAAAAGAAAAAGGATACCGTTCCAATGAGAGTAAAGCAGCGACGATCTACGCTCAAGCAAAGAATGGTATCCCTTCCATCCCCAATAATCCAATTGTTAGAGAAACCATCATGTGGTATGTCGGATTACTGAGAAGAGCCGACGAGGCTCTTATGGCTAGTTTAACACGAATGGAAGATATAGCCAAGGATCTGCCGGAATATGAACTCGTCGGCGAGATAGGCGGAGTCGGAAGAGTTACCAGAGTAGCGCTTATTGCCCAGATCGGAGATGTGAGACGCTTTAAAAACAAGCATTCTCTGATCTGCTTTGCAGGCCTGACCCCATCAATACATGAATCAGGGAAATTCCGAGCCTCGCAGAATCACATAGTAAAGAAAGGTCCTGCGCGGCTGCGGAAAGTATTGTATCAAGTAATGATGTCGTTAGTTATGCATAAAATCCCCAAAGATGATGCAGTATATAGGTTCATAAAGAAGAAAGAGGCAGAAGGAAAGTATAAAAAAGTAGCAAAAGTAGCAGGAATGGCTAAGTTTTTACGAATATACTACGGCCGGGTGATGCATTTGTATCGCGACTTAGGCCTTGCTGCGTAAATAAGGCAAACAAGTGAAGAAAAGCGGAAAAAGCCGAGTGTGAGATCGGCTTTTTCGTAGTACAATGAATTAGTCGGCCAAACTCCAAAATCTAATCAGTTAGGATCAGTCAGGAAATCCGACAAGAAATTCTATAAGAAATTCAAAAAATACCAAAAAATTAAAATTGGGGCTTGTTCTTGTGTAGCAGGTCTTCTCCTTCGGAGCAAGGTTAACACCCTTAAACCGAACTTCGTTCGATGGAAAACCGCACAACCAGCCTTCGGCTGTCGGTAATCAACCCTATCCACCGCGTTCGCGGTTCCCCTTCCCCGTCTGAAAAGGCAAGTAAAACCAGACAACCGGCCTACGGCCTAGGAAATGCAACTCATCCGTCGGCTCCGCCGCCACCTTCTCCTCCCGGAGCAAGGTTAAGACCGGCCTACGGCCCTTCTTCCTCTAAGAGGAAGCCTTTCGGTTAGCCCCCCTACACTTTCATCCATTTCCTTATTTTCCATACTAGCCCGAGCGGGGCGAAGCGGGTGCCCAGTGCGGTGAGTTTGGCCATTTTGCCTGGGAGGCTGACTGTTTCTCCGTGGCGGAGGTCTTCGAGGGCTTTTTTTACTGTTTCTTCGGCATTGAGGATGCCTTTTTCTGAGATGCGGCCTTCGGCGCCTGCTTTTCCTATGAATTCGGTGTCTTTGATCCAGTAGGGGCAGAGGGCCATGACGTGGATGTTTCTCTCTTTCATTTCTTCATTGACTGCCTGGGAGAGGGAAAGGAGGAAGGCTTTTGTCGCGCCGTAGACGGCGAGGTCCGGGAGGGGCAGGAGTCCTGCGACGGATGCTACGTTGATAATCCCTGCTCCTTCTTTCATATAGGGAAGGCAGAGTTTCATCATTTTCACGGGAGCCTGGCAGTTCAGGCCGATCATGCTGACGGCGTCCTCGGTGGTTTCTTCGTCGAGGGTGGTCATGGTTCCTCTTCCTGCGTTATTAATGAGGAGGCGGATGTCAGGCTTTTCTCTTTCCATCAGGACGGAAAGGAGACCGTAAAGGCCTTCGTCATCCAGGCTTGCGCCGAAGATACGAAGGGGCGTTTTTACGAAAGAAGCGAGTTCTTCGAGCTTTTCTCTTCTTCTGGCAATGACCCAGATTTCATCCAGTTTTCCTTCTTCGGATAGCTGTTTCACGAATTCCCGTCCGAGTCCGGAGGAGGCTCCGGTGACGACCGCTGTCCTCATACGCGCATCTCCTTTATGAAACTTAATTCTTCAGCATCATGACGGCCATATGGCGTCCTGTCTTTCCTCCTGCTTTCCTGTAGGAGTAGAAAATATCATCATGGCAATAGGTGCAGATCCCACAGTCCTCGATGTGATCTTCCGCAATGCCTGCTTTTCTCATGAGAACGTGGTTGGCTCCCGGCAGGTCGAAGAGAAATTTTCCATTTTCCTTCGTGCAACTGAGCTTTTTCATTTCTTCATCAGTAAAGAGAGCTTTCATCGCTTCAATGACATCTCTCCCGACCTCGAAGCATTCGAGACCGATGGCCGGCCCGATGGCAGCACGGATATCTTCTCTCTTCGAGCCATATTTCTTTTCCATCATGGAAATGGTCTTTCCTACAATATTTCCCGCTGTCCCGCGCCATCCTCCATGGGAAAGGGCAATGACGCCCTTCGGATCATAGAAAAAAAGAGGCGTGCAGTCGGCGTAATTCATCGTGATTGGGACGTTCGCTTCATTCGTAATCAGTCCGTCCGTATCCGGGATGGCCGTATCGAGCGAAAGCGCTCCTCGTCCGCAGTCTTCTTTTCCCACGATTTCTATATGCGTCCCGTGCACCTGGCTGCAGTTGATGAGTGTTCTGCTGTCTGCGCCAAGCGCATCAAAGAAACGTTTCCTGTTCTCCACAACAAGGGAAGGATCGTCCCCAACATGGAGCCCCATATTCAGGCTAGTGAAAAACCCCTGGCTGACACCGCCATCCCTGCAGGAGACAGCAGCCGTAAGGGGCGCGTTTTCAAATACATCAAAGGTCAGGTATGAAACTCCGTTTCTCTTCTGAATCGTCATAGGCACCTCATAGTTTGGAAATATCCAGATCAGGCCAGATATTCGTAATCAAAGACTTCATATCATCAGGAACAGGAGCGGTAAATTTCATCTTCTCCCCTGTCACCGGATGCAAAAATTCTACATTATACGCATGGAGCGCCTGCCGCTGGATCAGCTTTATCGAGCCTCCATAAAGGTCATCTCCAAGAAGCGGATGATGCATATGAGAGAAATGGACGCGGATCTGATGCGTCCTTCCCGTTAGGAGGTGGACACGCACCAGCGACGTCTTCCATGAATGCGCCAGCACCATGTACTCGGTCCATGCCGGTTTCCCATCGGGCCTGACCATCCACTCTACGATACTGTCAGGCTTGCGCCCGATTGGTTCGCCGATGATATTCTTCGCCTCATCCCCCATCACGATTTCTCCGCCCACAAGAGCCAGGTACTCACGGAATATCGAATCATGAGACTTCGAAAGGTCATACTGCACATTAGCAGACTTGGCGACAACGACAAGTCCCGTCGTATTCCGATCCAGACGATACACAGGATGAATCCCCGCATCCTCGCCCTTCTCCTTGAAATACCACGCCACCGCATTCACCAAAGTCTCCTGCGTCGACTTCGCCGTAGGATGGATAATCATATGAGGCCCCTTATTCACGATCAAAAGCCAAGGATCCTCATAGACTATATCCAAAGGAATATTCACCGGAAGGATATCATTCTCCTCCGACCAGATCAGAGTAATCTCATCCCCTGCATGCAGCGCCGTCCGGGCATTAAACACCTGCCTGCCATTAATCAGGATCTTCCCATTCCACTTCATCTTCTTCCAAAGAGAAGAAGAGAGATGCATATGTCCACGCACAAAATGCCGCAGCTCCTTCCCCTCAAACCAGGGATCCACCACAACCTTCATGTCCATACCATCACCCTCTCCCATAAAAAAAGACCATACCGAATCATCCGTATTTCATACTCTTCTATATATATTGTAACAGAAAACCAAGGAAAAGTTAGCGTAAATTGTAGAATGAAATTGAACACTAAAACTAAATAAAAAGATCCATAGGATTGCATCAATGGTAAAATTAAGTTACGACACAAAATTAACCGGAGGCAATCACTATGGACTACCTAAATAATACCATTAATACCCTACCTCGCGAAAGAGGACAACACTTAAGATTTGAAGATCGATGCGAAATCAAAGCGCTCCATAAGCAAGGTTACTCTTATCGCCAGATTGCAAAAGCACTTAATTGCTCACCTAGTACTGTGGGCTACGAATTAAAACGTGGCACTGCAACTAAGACGACACATCGAGGCAGACCAACAGAGTATGTACCTAGTCGAGGTCAAGCCGTTTACTATGAAAACAGAAAACGTTCTGGTCGTAAACAGCGCATTACATCTGAAAGTCCATTTGCTATTTGGGTTGCAGCGCAAGTTAAAAAAGCTAACTGGTCATTAGACGTATGTGCTGGCTATGCTAAGAAGCATAATCTGTTTACTGAAGAGGAACTTGTATGTGCTAAAACGCTGTATAACGCCCTTAATCAATCACGCCTACCATTATCCCTATTCGATGTACCAGAACTGCTTAGTCGTAAAAAGTCAAAGCCTAAACAAGCAAAGAACGTACGCATCTTTGGCCGAAGTATTGATGAACGACCAGATATCGTTAAGCTACATCTTGAGATTGGTCATTGGGAAATAGATACTATCGTTGGTAAGCGTAAAGGTAAAGAGGCTGTGGTACTAACTTTAGTAGAGAAAGTAACGCATAAATTCATTGCTATTAAGATTCGACGTAAAGATGTAGCATCTGTAAAAGCTGCTTTACGTAGTCTCAAAATATATTATGGATCACAATTTGCTACTGTATTTAAAACAATTACAGCAGACAACGGAACTGAGTTTGCGGAATTATCTCAGTTAGAACGATATGGTACAATGGTATATTTTGCTCATCCATATAGCTCTTATGAGAGAGCTCAAAATGAGCGTCACAATCGCATTTTCAGAAAGTACGTACCTAAAGGAAAGTCTATCGAAAACTACTCTGCTGAGCAGATTCTCTGGTTTGCAGAGGATATGAATTCATTACCTAGAAAGTCCCTTGGGTATGATACGCCTGATGATTTATTTGAAGCTTATTTAGATACCGTCTATGCAGCTTAAATTATTTGGTTAAAGGTGTTCAATTTGAACTTGCAATTTTAGG
>CDYT01018313.1_pt1 | contig 13247 bp, 12 predicted proteins | sample 557541 | NCBI WGS metagenome assembly CDYT01 (sample SAMEA3182060, study PRJEB8094) | gut metagenome | biome: human; feature: gut; material: Stool; isolation source: human stools | place: Canada | collected 2013-01-15
GGATCCCGGCCGCCTGATAGGCTGCCGCCACACGGTCCAGTTCCTGGGGCGTGACGCTGCCGTAATCTTTGTCAACGACGATTGCTCTCATAAATTTGCCTCCTTCAAAAGGCGCTTACAGCGGCCAGAAAATGGGAATGAAGATCATGGATACGATGAGAATGACCACCGTCAGCCCCAGGCCGGGACGGAAGAAGTCCATGAACTTCAGGTTGCCCGGACGGACGATCAGGGTGTTGGTGCCGCTGCCCACGGGGGTCAGGAACGGAGAGGACGCCGCCACACAGATGGTGATGGCCACGGCGGTGGTGTTCATGCCAAATGCCTGCACGATGGGAATGAACAACGGGGTGACCAGCATGGCACAGGAGGTGTTCATCATGGCATTGGTCAGCAGGGTCACCAGAACCAGAATGATGAACAGCACCAGCAGCTTGTTGGGATGTTCGCCCAGCAGGTTTACCGCTGTATCGGCGATCAGGGCGCCGGCACCGCTTTTGCTCATGCCTGTGGAGACAGCGCTCATGCCAGCCACGATAAATAGAGTGGATAGATCGATGGATTTATAGGCATCGGACTGGCTGATACAGCCGGTCAGCACCAGAACAAAGGCCGCGAAGGCCGCCACCAGATACATGGGGAAGGAATCGCTGTCGATGGCCATGGCCACCAGGAGCACGGCCAGGATCACCAGGCACAGCCCGGCCTTTACGGCGTTGAATTCCACAGCTTTATTGCTGCCGGTATATTCCGCCAGATATTCTCTGTCAGAGGTGTCACCAGGGGTCAGGAACCGCTTTCCGATGGTCAGGAAGAACACAATGCCGGCGATGGAGACCGGAATGCCCACCTTGCCCAGTTCGAAGAAGGTCATAGTGGGAGCGCCCAGATCCTCCAGGGCTCCGTTGACCACTACATTGCTGGCCGCGCCCATCAGTGTCAGATTGCAGCCAAAGCTTGCGGCGAAGGACATGGGAATCAACTGCCGGGAGACGGAGACACCTGCCCGCTGGCTGACGCTGATGACGATGGGAAGCAGCATGGCGACTACGGCTACGCCGCTGCACACCGCGGAGATGATTGTAGCCACCAGCATAAAGGCGATCATAATTCCGTTTTCCGATGTACCTGTGAATTTGACCAGAACATCCGCCATCTTGGCGGCAATGCCTGTGTGAAAGAGGGCGGAACCAACCACCATCATTGCCGCCACCAGGACGATGGTGCTGCCGGAAAAGGCGCTGAACAATTCCGCCGGGTCAATGATCCCGCACAACACCAAAACACTGCCGCCCAACATGGCCACCAGGGCCGCGGGGAGCTTCTCCGTCACAAAAAATACGACCATAACCAGCAGGACCAATAGCGTAATCACTGCAGGGCTCATAGGAGTTCTCCTTTCTTTTCTCCATTCAGGTAAGGTGATTTTGCGAAAGTGCAAAATCCATATTGATTTTTCTTATTGGACCCTCGATCCTAAATTTTTTTGACATAGATAAGATTATAGCAAAATATGCGCATTTTTTGATTTTCTGCCATTATTTTAACGTCTATACTTGCTTTCGTCAAAGACAAAAGGTAATATAAAGATTATAACGTTAACATTATATTAGCTGAGGGGATCAGATCATATATGGTCTTGCATAACTATGAGTATTTCGTAGCCATTGTAGAGGCGGGGAGCCTGACGAAAGCAGCTGAGCACCTGTATGTCTCCCAGCCTTCGCTCAGTCAGTATCTGAAAAGGCTGGAGGCGAATCTGGGCGTAGAGCTGTTTGATCGCAGCGCCTCGCCGCTCAGGCTGACCTATACCGGTGAGCGCTATTATCAATACGTCCTGCAGATGATGAAGCTGGATGAAAATGTCCGCCGGGAATTTCAGGACATCAAAAACCAAACCAGCGGACGCCTCCGATTAGGAGTGGCGCTGTGGCGGGGCGCTTGCCTGCTGCCGGATGTATTCCCCAGCTTTCACCGGCAGTATCCGGACATTCACATCGAGCTGACTGAGGGCCGTTCCGTCCAGCTGGAAAGCGCATTGATGAACGATAAAATCGACCTTGCAGTGATGAATCTACCCCGCACACTGGATTACAGCAAACTGGTATCAGAGGTCGTTTGCGAAGAACGGATTCTAATCGCCGCCCCCACACAACACCCTTATGTGCAGAACTTACTTGCAGACTGCCCGACCCTTGGAGGCTATCCTGTCGCCTCGCTGGAGCTGGTAACCCATATTCCCCTGATCCTGACGAAGCCCGGACAGAATTTGACCCACGAAGTCAAACATGCTCTTGGGAAGAGTCATATTGAGCCAGATCTCCTTATGGAGACAGGCAATCTGACCACAGCTATCAATTTGACCGCTCAGGGCATTGCCTGCGCTTTTGTGCCGGAAGAGGGGGCGAAAGTCTGCCAGCACCCTGGCGCAGTGACCTATTTTGCAGTGGATTCCCCGGATCTGGTATGGGATTTAGCGGCCGTGTATCGGAAGGACACCTACCTGACGCGCCTTTCCCAGCTGTTCATTGATGTCATGAAACAGCAGCTTCGACGAGAATAAGAGGTGTTGAGAGTGGGGCCTTGGGGGATGCACAGTTGCCTTTCGGCAGGGCAAGCAGAGCGTTTGGCTTGCCGCAGGCAGCCGAACGCATTTTGCGGGCTGGCGCCCACACCCACTTTTTGCGGCCCGAGGGCCGAAGGGCAGAGAGAAGAACCGTGGCTTTGCCTGTCGCCGGAATTGCGATAGCGTTGACAAAGAAGTCATGAAGCCATTTTTTCTCTGTCATTGAGCCCCCAACAATTCCGCCCTCGTTTGCCCTTATGAGCCGCTGTGTCGGGCGGAGAGGGGCGGGGTGGCATCCGTGTGCCCACCGAAGCAAGTTTGTAGCCCTTGTCGGGCCCGTGTGTGGAAGTCCGCAACTGCTGCCGGAGTACGCTTCTACCCCCAAATCGAGGGTGACCCTACCTGTTGAAAATATAGCAGGATAAAGACCGGGGGCGCCGGTGGCGCCTCCGGCCAGTCACATCTGCCCGCAGTGCGGGCAGTTACAGAGAGTTTCTAGTGTATCAAAAGTGGGGTCAAAAACATGGGGCTGGGATCAGCTTTGGGGTCACCTTCCCGGAGAATCTAGAAACACAGAGAAAAAGTAGGGGTCATGCCGGGGATACGTACAGCTTTCTGCTGCTTTGCCACGCGGTTCCGGCAGGGGCTCCCCCTCAGAAATTGCGGTACTGAAAACAAGAAGTTGAAGAAAACTTTTTTGCATAATTTCTATTCTTTTTTTGCGCTTTTCGCTCTAATCCACATATTTTTTACCACCCTTTTGCCGCATTGTTTCCGAGTGCTCCACACCGCTCTGTGGCTGAAAATGTGGTCAAAAAATTCTCCCGTCCTTTACCGATGACAGCTCATCGGCAAAGGACGGGAGATATTTTCTGCCTCTGCTCCTTGCATGGAACACCACTCAAGAGGAACAGGAACGCTATCTTGACCTTGCACCCAACTCAAAATTTAAGGGGTAGTAAACAATAAGAAAAGCTCTGCCCGTCGCACCAAAACGAAGAACAAACTTAAGCGTGTTTGACGTTTGAGTTTTCGGAGAAGAAGACGAAAACCTCCAGTCCATGCGGTACAGCCTGCCAGAACTGTACGGTTCCGCCGTGAGCTCTCACGATCTGCCGCACCAGTTTGAGGCCCAGGCCGTGCTCGCCGCCCTGGGTGCTGGCGACATCCGCCTCCCGGTTCAGCGCATCCAGCCGGGCGGCGTCCATCCCCACACCGTCATCCTCTACCGTGCAGGTGCATCGCCCAGCCTCCGCCCCTACGGTAACAGAGATGTGGCATCCCCGGGGATTGTGGACCATGCAGTTGCGAATCAGATTGTCCAGCATCCGCCGGAGAAGGGCGGCGTCTCCCTGCATCCGGGCCGTGCTGCCTGGATGCTCCTCGGAAAATTCCAGTTCATACTGTTCCGGCAGGCCGCTGTTGAGCACCTCGCTCACCGCCTGCCGGCCAATCTCCACCAGGTCCACCGACTCCCGGCGGATGGGCTGGAGGGCGTACTCCAGCTTGGTGGTCAGGTTCAGATCCTCCACCAAAGATCTCAGACGCTCCCCCTGCCGCCGGATCATCCCGGCCTGCTGCCGGGCCTCGGGCGGGAGGGCGGCATCGTCCTCCAACTCACTGGCGTAGCCCAGCACCATGGAGAGGGGCGTGCGGATGTCATGGGACACCCCTCGAATCCACTCCGCCCGGGTGTTGTCCTTCTGCATCAGGTAATCCCCGGCCCGGTTCAGCCCCGCATTGATCTCCGCCAGCTCCCCGCCCTCGTCCAAAGGCTGATAATTGCCCCTGCTCAAGTCCTGAATGCCCCGCAGGATAGGGGACATGGCCTTTTCTACCTGGCGGGTGTTCCGTAGCATCAGGAAAATCATCAACAGCAGGTTGAACACAAAGACCGCGATGCCCCCCATAAGAAACATCATCAGCGAGGGAGTTTCCATGGAGAAATAGTACTTCACCAGGGTACCCGCCTCAAATCCCACCACCATCAGGGCACTGTCCTCCCGGCTCCACACCTTCACCGGATAGTCCTGGAGGTACCAGCGGCTGAAGGACGCAACTTCGGCGCTGGTGTAGGACCGGGGCAGCTCCTCGGGAAGCCCCTGTTCCCAGACCACCGTGCCGCTCTCGTCCAGGAGCATGGCCCACGCATCATGCTCCCGTAGCAGAGCCAGCGCCGTGTCGTCCGCCGTCCAGACGCCGCCCTGCTCCGTCACATGGCTGGAGACCGACCGGACGGATAATCCGTTGTCTGTCCCGCTCATGTATCCGGCGATCATAACACTCAGAACCAGAGCGATGTTGACCACGAAGAACAGCGCCAAAATGCCAATGGTAGAGAAAATGTAGCGCCGGAAAAAACGCTGCACCGGGTTCACGACTTCGCCCCCCTCAGATTGAGCCGGTATCCCAGCCCCTTGGCCGTCACCAGGGAGACCGGCTTGGAGGGGTTGGCCTCGATCTTCTCCCGCAAATGGCGGATGTGGGTCGAGAGGGTGCTTTCGTAGCCCTGCCAGAACTCCCCGCAGATGGTCTCGCACAGGATGCCGGTGGTGACGATCCGGCCGGCGTTCTCATAGAGTTTCTGGAACAGCTGGAGTTCCTTGGCTGTCAGGGGCGTCCGTTCCCCGTCCTTCCAAACCTCTGCCTTCTCCAGATCCACCGTAGAGGCCGCCAGCTCCACCGTCCGGTGTGGCTCCGGATAAGTCCGATGGAGGATGGCCCCCACCCGGAGCAACAGCTCCTTGGGCAAGAAGGGCTTGGGGAGATAGTCGTCGGCCCCGATCTCCAGTCCCTCGATGCGGTCCTCCACCTCGCCCCGGGCGGTGAGCATCAGGACGGGGACACGGCTGGTGCGGCGGATCTCCCGCAGGACTTCAAAGCCATCCATTCCCGGCATCATCACATCCAGGACGATCAGCGCCGGCTGCTGCTCCCGCCAAGCCTGAAGGGCCTCCTGGCCGGAGGAGGCGGTCACAAGATCCGTGTAGCCTGCCCGCTGGAAGATGGAGCACAGCATCTCCAAAAGGTCCCTGTCATCGTCCACCAACAAAATCTTATGTTCCATACGGTCCGCCTCCCTTCCGTTGGCTTTATGATACCACCAAAGCAGCGGCCTGCCTATGCCCGCGGAAAAATCTCAGAGAAAAATTAAGGTTGGCTCAGCGTTATCTCAAGGTGCGAGTGCTATCCTGTTGCTACCAAGCAAAGGAGGTACCGCTTATGAGCGACTGTATCATCGAAACCAAAGGCCTGACCAAGCGCTACGGGGAACAGGTCAGCGTCTCTAACTTGGATCTCCATGTGCAAAAGGGCCGCATCTACGGACTCCTGGGGCGCAACGGGGCGGGCAAGACCACCACCATGAAGATGCTCCTGGGGCTGACCGCCCCCACATCCGGCACAGTGTCTATCTTCGGACGGCCGCTGAAGGGAAACGAGAAGCGCGTCCTGCCCCGCATCGGCAGCCTCATCGAGTCCCCGGGGTTCTACCCCAACCTGACCGGAACCGAGAACCTGCAGATCTTCGCCCGGCTCCGGGGCCTCAAGAGCCCCAACTACATCAAAGGGGCGCTGGAGCTGGTGAACCTGCCGTACCGGGACAAGAAACGCTACGCCCAGTACTCCCTGGGCATGAAACAGCGGCTGGCCATCGCCCTGGCAGTGATGCACGACCCGGAGCTGCTGATCCTGGACGAGCCCATCAACGGCCTGGACCCCATTGGCATTGCCGAGGTGCGGGATTTCATCCGTGCGCTGTGCGAGGAGCGGGGCAAGACCATCCTGATTTCCAGCCACATCCTCTCCGAGATCGCCCTGCTGGCCGACGACATCGGGATCATCGACCACGGCGTCCTTCTGGAGGAGGAGAGCCTGGCGGAGCTGGAACAGAAAAACGGGAAAGTCCTCCGTTTCACCGTGTCCAACGCACCGGTGGCCGCCCAGCTGCTCCAGCAGGAAATGGGCGTGCGGGATGTTGCGGTGGAGAATGAACAGGATCTGACGGTTCGGGATCTCCGCCTGGACACCGGCGCGGCGGTGCGGCGGTTCGTGGAGGCGGGGCTGGTGGTGTCCGACGCCCACCTCTATGAAGACACTTTGGAGGACTACTTCAAGCGCATCACGGGGGGTGAGGGCATTGCTTAACCTCCTGCGGTGTGAATTTGCCAAGCTGCGGCGCAAGCCCCTCTTCTTTGCTGCCGCTGCCGTGTCCGCTTTGATCCCCCTGGGGTGCGCCCTGTTCCTGCCGGATTTCCGGGAGTTCACCAGCGGGGCGGAGGCGGTAGACGGCATGATGTCCACCCTGTTCCAGATGAGCGCCTACCTGCTGCTCATGCCCGCCCTGGTAGTGCTGGCATCCAACCTGCTCTTCGAGGAGCAGGACAACGATACGCTGAAAAACCTGATGACGGTGCCGGTGAGCAAGAGCGCCCTGGCCATGGCAAAGATGGCCCTGCTGTTTCTCTTTTCCATCGCCTTCATGGCGGTGGGTGGTCTGGTGGTTCTGTTGATCGTGCTGGCCGCCGGGTGGGAACCGGTGGGATTCTGGCGGCTCTTCTTTGTGGGCATCGGCCAGGGGATCATGATGTGGGCCGGGGCACTGCCCTGTATCCTGCTGGTGGTACTGCTGAACCGGAGCTACATCATCTCCGTGATCATCACCTTTTTCTATACCGCAGTCAACTACATCTTCGGCTTGAATGACCTCTTTATCACCCAGCCCTTCGGCCTGAACCTGGGGACGCTGCTCCCCGGGCCTCTGACCTTCCGCTGGTACTTTCAGTATCTCGATTTCTCCAATGCCGGTACCGAGATGCTGGAACTTCTGGAACGGGTCAGCCCCTATTTCGTCACCACCGCCCAGGCGTTTCTGGTGACCGGGGCAGAGGCGGCGGTGTTTCTGGCCCTGATCGCGCTGGTCTACAAGCGCCAGGGCGTTTGAGGAGGTGTAGAGCATGAAGAAGATGATTCAAACGGAGTGGTGGAAGCTGCGGCGGTGCCAGATCCTGCTGGTGGGCATTGTGGCCCTGGCTCTCTGCCCAGTAGTACAGTACGGCACCCAGCTGATCGTGAACCCAGAGATCCGGGACCCCAACTATGACTTTGTCCACTTGTTCGCCAATGTGGTATGGGGCAACACCCAGGTGTTTCTCCCCATCTCCCTGGTGATGATCGGCGGATGGCTGATCGACCGAGAGAACACCCATGACACCATGAAGAATCTGCTCACCGTCCCGGTGCCCTATCCCAAGCTCCTTGGGGGCAAGCTGGCGGTCACCGGCCTGCTGTCCTTGCTGTTTGGCCTTTACAGCGTAGCCGTGACAGTACTCACCGGGGTGCTGGCGGGCCTTCCGGGGCTGACACCTGGCGTGCTCCTCCAGCAGGGGGGACAGGTGGTGGCCGCAACGCTGACCACCTTCCTGGTCTGTATGCCCATGATCCTGATTTTTGGACAGATGCGGGGCGCCTATCTGGGCGGCTCCATCCTGACCTTTTTCCTGGGGTACTGCATCCTGTTTTTCAAGAGCGGGTTCCTGCTCTCCGCATATCCCTTCTCCGCGGCGCTGGTGCTGGCCGGCTTTGATATGCAGGAGTACAACGGGGCGACTGAGGCTCCCGGCATCCCGCTGGCCCTCCTGGGCATGGCGGCGGTCATCGCTTTGACGGCGGCCATTCTGATGCTTTCCCGACCCAGCAGCAAGGCCGGGAGTACGAAAAAGAAAAGGGCCGGCGGCCGCCGGCAGGCAGGGAGGAGAACACGATGAAAGAAAACCGAAAGAGATGGGCACTGCTTCTGACCTGCGGCCTGCTCTGCGCCCTGCTGCTGTCCGGCTGTTCCGGTATGATGCAGTCACTGGCGGATGGGACGGATGCGGTATTGGGTGGCTTGGCAGAAGGGACAGACCGGGTCGCCGGTGCGCTGGCGGATATGACAGATGCAGCCCTCGGTGCCGCCGCTGACGCGACAGGTGACTCGGTAAAAGACGCCCTTGTGGGCGCCTATGGTTCCCTGATGGATGCCGCCGGCTCCTGGGCGCTGACACCGGACCGCTCCCTGCAGGGGGATCGGGTCCGGGGTGAGGACGACTACACCGGTACTTATGAGGCCGGCTACGAGGACTTTTCCGGCACGGAACTGCTCTTTGGCGGCACCACCCTGGACCGGGAGGCCGGGAACACGGTAGATCTCTCCTGCTCTCTCGATATTGAGGAAGGGGAGGCTGTCGTCTTCCTGTGCTCCGGCTCGGATGACCCGGTAATCCTGCTGTCCGGGAGCGGGGACTATGCCTCCACCATCAAGGTAGGAGGAGGCAGTACCTACATCGGCGTCTGGGGTGAAGGAGTAACTGGGGGCGTGTTCATTCAAATTGATTGATCCGCCGGGCGACGTCATAAGGAAAAAGCTGCTGTATAGCAGCTTTTTGTCAGGCGCTGAAAGCGGCGGCTTTGATTCAATCAAAGCCGCCGCTTTCGTATCGAAATATCAGGGCCTGCCCTCTTATTTATAGCAGGCTATCGTCATACGCAGAGAATGCGATTTTTCAGTTCAATGTCATTGAGCGCAAGCACCGTGCTCTTTTGATCCAGGGGCAGCTCACCCCCGTCCACCGTGAAGATCGCACCGCCGGCTTCCTCCAGAATGATTCGCGCAGCGTTGTGGTCCCACGGAGAGGACCGCATGGTTACAAACAGATCCGCCCGGCCTGCGGCCACTTCACACAATTCCAAGGCCACGGAACCAAGGCATCGGACCCCCCGCACTTTCCGTGAAAGTTGGATCATCTGTTTCTGATATGGATGGGACTCCAGAAAGGTATATTGCAGTCCCGGCGTCGTCAGCAGCAACTCCGCCAGCTCCCGCCGGCCGGAGGTATGGATCTGCGTCTGATTCTGCCATGCACCGTCTCCATGCTTTGCCCAGTAGAGCGTCTCGCGTTCCACATCCAGCACCAGGCCGAACAACGGGGTACTTCCCTCCCAGCACCCCACGGAGATGGCATAGTTCTGGTGTTGATTGATAAAATTCGTGGTCCCGTCGATGGGATCAATATACCAAGTAACAGCTCCGGTGCGATGCGCCTCCGGCGGATACTCCTCACCCACGATGGAGTCCTGGGAGAAGGCTGTCAGTATTTCATTTCGCAGCAACTGTTCGATTCTGCGATCCCAACGGGTGACCAAATCCTGATGGCCCGTCTTTTGACAAATTTCTGCATTTTCCAAACTGCATTGCCGCAGGATGTTGCCGGCGTTTTGAACAACTTCTACAGCGACATTGAATCTGTCCATCCTCCACCTTCTTTCCTCTGTTTGATTTATAAAACCACATTCCTTGTGGCTTGTCAAGAACGCCTCACCAGATCACCCGCATCTCCACGTTATGCAACTGAGGCATCGGGCTGTGAGCCTGGATGTAGCGGGCAGTGAGATCCGGCATCTCCACGCCGCCACGCCACAGAACCGGACACTTCCGCAGGATCTCATAGCCCCCTGTTCCTGTGGCCCGGTAGTTGCTGGTGCACAGGCGGAAGGTTCCGTCCCCCAGCGGAGAGCCGTCCAGTTTCGTCAGCTGGACCACCCGGCTTCCAACGGGCCGGCGCAGATCGAAGGTGTATGCCAGGCCGGCGTAAAAATCGTAATTGTAGTGCTCCACCTTGGGGAGCAGGAACTCTTGGGAGATCTGCGGCTGCCCATCCGCCAGGGTGAAGTAGGCGGCGCACCGCTCCATGGTCTGCCTCAGCACCTCCTCCGTTACCTCCAGCACCACCAGGGTGTTTGCAAAAAGGTAGGCCGCTGTCACCCCCCGCATAGTCACCGGAGAGGCCAGGCCAACCGGGTCGTTCCCCAGGCTGGTGCAGGAGAAGTCCGCCCCGGTCTCTGTCAGCTGCACCTGATTGAACAGGGCAGCCACCTGACTGCCGTAAAGGGCTGCTTCCAGCTTTCCCTCCAGAGGGATAGCCTGGGACAATACACCAATGGGCTGGTCCAGCCAGTGCTGAACGGCATTTTCCAGAGGAAGCAAACTCTGATAGGGCTCCGCCGGATGTGTTCCGCCCACTGGGATCAGATTGGATTGAAAACGACTTTTCGCTCCATCCCACTGGCCAACCATGTGGAGAAACTGCCCCGCGTTGGCCGGGGGCTGTGTCGCATAGGTGCCGGACAAATTCACACCCTCCACCGCCATGTGTTGGTGGCCGGTAAGGAGCAGATCGAAGTCCAGATCCCGGGCAATTTTACAGGCAATATTCTCCCCGCTGTCTGAAAGCAGCTGCCCGGTCGCCAGATCCTCTTCAAAGCCGCCGTGGTAGATACATACGCACACGTCGCACTGGTCTCGGAGTGCGGCGCAGGCCGCCCGGGCCGCCCGGAAGGCGTCTGTGATCCGAATCCGCTCCAGATTCTGCGGCTGCTCCCAGATGTTCACGAAATCCGTGACCACGCCGGTAATGCCAATGCGCAGCCCATTGTCCAGGGTGTGCACCGCCCAGGGCCGGATGCGCAACTGCCCACCCAAGTCCTCCACATTCGTACACAAGCACACGCCGTCCATGGCCTCCAGATATTCCCGGAGGGCCTCATAGCCGAAGTTGAAGTCGTGGTTGCCCAGGGTGAAGTAGTCCAGGCCCATGGCGTTGAAGGCGGCGGCCACCGGGTGGATGGGCCACTCCCCCCGGTGCTCCAGGTAGTACTGAGTCAGCGGCGTTCCCTGGAGGGCGTCGCCGCCGTCCAGCACCAGGGTGTTCCCATCCTTTTCAACCTGAGCGGCCAGATTCAGCAAACCGGCGTTTTCCGGGCTGTTGGAGGCATAGCTCACTGGGAATACATGACCGTGGGTATCTGAGGTATAGTAGATTTGAAACGTCTTTTCCATACTTACCCCCTGGCCAGCTTGACCCGGATCTTGGTGGAGATCCACTCCACGATCAGCACCAGCACAATGAGGCCCGCCAGAATGGCGCCGGCCTCTTCCCAGCGGTAGGCGTTCATGGCGAAGATCAGCGGCGCGCCGATGCCGCCCGCTCCCACGAGGCCCAGGACCGTAGCGTCCCGCAGGTTGATGTCAAAGCGGTAGATGGCGGTGGAGGCAAAGTTGGGCATCAGCTGGGGCAGGATGCCGTAGCGGATCTTCTGCCAGGTGGTGCAGCCCGCCGCGTCCAGGGATTCCAGCACCCGCACATCCAGGTCCTCGATGGCCTCAATATACATCTTGCTCACCATGCCAACAGAGCATAGGGACATAGTCAGCAGTCCCGCAAAGGCGCCCGGCCCAGTGACCCGGATGAACATGAGTCCGTAGACGAAGGCGGGGACGGTGCGCACCGCCATAATGATGATGCGTCCCACAAAGGCCACCGGCTTGGGGGTCAGGTTGGAGGCCGAGAGGAACGCCAGGGGAATGGAGATAATCGCGCCCACGATGGTGCCCAGGAACGCGATGCAAATGGTCTCCAGCAGCAAATAGGGCACGCCCTGGGTGGTGAGATTGAACAGCAGGTCCGTGTCCGGATGAAAGATGCCCGCCAGGATGTTCCAGGCGATCACCGCGCCGTTTTGGGTGGTGCCCGCCGTCTCCACGGCGGAGCCGCTCCAGACCAGCAGGACCACTACGACCAGTGCCACGGCCAGCTCAAACACCCAGCGGCGGGGCCGCTGCTCATAGGCCGCTTCGATTCGGTTGTTCATGGCGTCCCCTCCTTATACCAGCCGCTTCCGGGCGGCGCGGCTGATGGTTTCGATGATGAACACGGTGACGAACAGGGCCAGCAGGATCATGCCCACGCTGGCGTACTCCCGCCAGCCGATCTTCTCGTTGAGGATCAGGCCCAGTCCGCCGGCGCCCACATAGCCCAGGATGGAGGCATAGCGCACGTTGCCCTCAAAGCAGAACAGGCAGTTGGAGAGATAGGAGGGCAGCACCTGGGGCACAATGGAGCTGATAAAGGCCCGCACCTTGGTGGCCCCCATGGCCTCCATGGCCTCGAAGGGACCCATGTCCACGGTCTCGATCTCCTCGTAGAGGATCTTGCCGATGTAGGCGAAGGTGAAGATGGCGATGGCCGTGGTGCCCGCCAGGGTGCCCAGGCCGAAGATGTAGGTGGCGATCAAGGCGGAGACCAGGGTGGGCAGGGTGCGGATGATGCTCAGCAGCAGCCGCATGGCCGCCACGACCACCCGGCTGTGGATGATGTTGGTGGAGGCCAGCATAGCAAAGGGAACCACCAGGATCGAGCCGATGAAGGAGCCCAGCAGGGACATCTTGATGGTATCGAACAGGGGCTGCCAGATCTGGGACATATAGTCCCACTGCGGCGGGATCATCTCCCCCAGGATAACAAAGAACTCCCGGATCCGACTGACGAGAACGCCCATATCAAAACCAGTGACCTCTACCGAGAGGGCCGTCATGGCCACCAGAATGACTGCTGCCAGGGGCGCCCGAGAGCGAGGCTTGGATATCTGTTTTCCGTTGGGGAGTGTCAGCAGCTTGGGCGGGAAGATCTTGTCGTATACGCTCATGCCGGCTCCTCCTGCTTCCCCTGGTAGATGGCGTCCAGAACCGCCTGATCCACCTGGTCCGCCGGGCCGTCGTAGACGATCTCACCGGCCCGGATGCCCACCACCCGGGTGGCGTACTGGAGCGCCAGCTCCACATGGTGGATGTTGATCAGGACTGTGA
>CDYT01002933.1_pt1 | contig 13218 bp, 15 predicted proteins | sample 557541 | NCBI WGS metagenome assembly CDYT01 (sample SAMEA3182060, study PRJEB8094) | gut metagenome | biome: human; feature: gut; material: Stool; isolation source: human stools | place: Canada | collected 2013-01-15
GCTGAAGATGGGCGGCCAGATCCACTTCAAGACCGACAACCAGGACCTGTTCTCCTTCTCCATCGAGGAGCTGCCTCTGTTCGGATTCGAGCTGTCCGAGGTCACCCGGGATCTCCATGCGGATGGCCCGGTGGGGGTCATGACGGACTACGAGGCCAAGTTCTACGGCCAGGGCCTGCCCATCTGCCGGTGTGTCGGAACCATGGTCCCCTGGGAGGAGCCATTTCCCACCGACATCCGGCGGGTGAAAAACCGCTGGCTGGACGTCTTTGCCGAGGGCGTATCCGAGGCGGAGCTGGGCAAGCACGTGCTGTCGGAGGGCAATTACCTGTGGCATCTCTTCTCCTGGAACCTGGTGCCCTGCCTGACCGGAGCCGCCGCCCAAAAGGCGCTGGAGGAGCGTGCCGGAGAGGAACTGTACCTCTTTTATATGGAGTACCCGCCGGAGGACGCGCCCCGGATCCAGCGCATCAGCGGCCCGGCGGACCTGCCGGCGGAGCAGGACAGCCTCACCGGCGCGGACTGGTACGTGGTAGACAAGGACTTCACCTGGACCTATGCCCATGCCCACGAGGACAACTGCGGGCCGTATTTCTGCACGGCGCCCCAAGCATAAAATGATGAACGCGCTCCCCCGGCCAGGGGGAGCGCGCTTTTGATTGCGCGAAAAATGCCCCGTCCCAATTCAGGGACGGGGCATGAAACGCCACGGTATGGACTTACGCCTTCTTGGCGATCTCGGTCAGCTGGGTGAAAGCGGCGGCGTCGTTGACAGCCATCTCCGCCAGCATCTTCCGGTTGATCTCGATACCGGCGACCTTCAGGCCGTGCATGAAGCTGGAGTAGTTCATGCCGTTCAGCTTGCAGGCGGCGGAGATGCGGGTGATCCACAGGGAGCGGAAATCACGCTTCTTCAGCCGGCGGCCGGTGTAGGCGTAGCTCAGGGACTTCATCACGGCCTGGTTGGCCACGCGGAAGTGCTTGGACTTGGAGCCCCAGTAGCCCTTCGCCATCTTCAGGACCTTATTTCTTCTCTTGCGCGTCATCATCGCGCCTTTCACTCTAGCCATTTCAAAAACCTCCTATTTGAACGTCTCGTGTCTTACTTGTAGGGGATCATCTTGCGGATGGCGTCCACATTGGTGGTATCCGCATAGCCGCCGGCACGCAGACGACGAGTGCGCTTGGTATCCTTCTTGGTGAGGATATGGCTCTTATAGGCCTTGGCGCGCTTGACCTTTCCGGTCTTGGTCAGATTGAATCTCTTCTTTGCACCACTGTGGGTCTTCAGCTTCGGCATAATGGTTGCTCCTTCCGTATCGTTGAAATGAAATTCACTTGCCAGCCTTGGGGGAGAGGAAAATGGACATCATCCGTCCCTCCAGCTTGGCGGGTTTGTCCAGGTTGGCGGTTTCGGCGCATTGTGCGGCAAAGCGGTCCAGCAGCTCCCGGCCAATGTCCGTGTGAGCCATCTCCCGGCCGCGGAAGCGGACCGAGACCTTGACGCGGTTGCCGTCGGCGATGAACTTCTGCGCATTCTTGAGCTTCGTGTTGAAGTCCCCAATGTCAATGCCCGGAGACATCCGAATCTCTTTGATCTCCACCACGTGCTGGTTCTTTCTGGCCTCTTTTTCCCGCTTGCTCTGCTCGAACCGGAACTTGCCGTAGTTCATCAGCTTGCACACGGGGGGATTGGCCTGAGGCGAAATCTTGACCAGGTCCAGGCCCTGCTCATCGGCGATCTTCAGGGCCTCCGCAGGAGGCATGATGCCGAGCTGCTCGCCCTCGGAACCGATCAGGCGGATCTCCTTGTCGTTGATCTCCTCGTTCAGTTCATGCACTACTTTACTAATGGTCGAAGCACCTCCATCTCAAAATCACAAAACGCGGATACCCATTCGGCATCCGCGCAACAACAAACCACCGTCCGGTGGTCTGATCACAACAGTGTAAACCTCTTTGCCCGATTGCTGGAGGTGAGGCGGATGCAGTCAGCCTTCTTTGTTTTGCTGGATTAGTATAGCATCCCCACCGCCGTTTGTCAATCCCATTTTTTGTGTCCAGACATGGTTTTTTCCCAGCTTCCGCGTATAATTCCAGCGGTTGGCGGTGAGACTATGCCATGTACTCAAGCAGGCGAAAGGAGGTGTCCTGATGAGCAACCGCGACAACCAGAACAAGCGCGATGCCGGCCAGACTCAGCAGAAGGAAAACCGCGAGAACAGCCAGCAGACCCAGAAGAAGGCCCAGAAGGAAAACTGCAAGTAAACTTCCGTGGAATCGCCATACGGCGGGGCATCTGCCCCGCCGTATTTCTTTTGGCCACGCTTCTTATCTGGGGATGAACTGCAGATTCACGTCCACGTTGCCGCCGATGCCGGCCACCGTGCAGGAGCTGGAGTACTGCCAGTAATCCATCTGGTAGTACAGGGTGGGATACAGCAGCTCGGAGCTGGCGCTCTTGTACTCGGGGTACCAGGAGAGATAGGGCTCCAGGGCGCCCTGGTCGTACTTGATGTAGCTGACGTACTGCCCGGCGTAGACCATGGCGTCGTAGCCGGCCTCCTCGATCCGCTGGCAGAAGGCGATGGCGCAGGCGGTGGCCATCTCCGGCGAGGTGCCGTAGACCCGGTAGGAGCTGTCGTGCATCTCCCAGTCATAGGCCACCGGGCCGTCGATCTCGTGGTTCTTCAGCAGATTGATCACGAAGTCCGCCTCCTCGATGGCCTCCTCCACGGTGATGGCCTGGGCGAAGAAGTAGACGCCGGTCTCAATGCCCGCCGCCATGGCCCCATCGATGTTCTGGGCGTAGAAGGCGTCCTCCATGATGCTGCCGGAGCCGTAGCCCCGCAGGCCGATCCGCACCATGGCGAACTCCACGCCGTCGGCCTTGGCGGCCTCCCAGTCGATGGTGTTGTTGGCGCTGGCCCGGTTCTGGTAGGCGGACACGTCGATGCCGAAGCGGGTCCGATAGTCCCGGCCGGTGTAGATCAGCCGGCCCGGATGGTCCGGATCCCACTCAAAATCCCCCTGGGCGAAGCGATTGCGCTCTACGCCGGCGTAGACGGGGATCTGCTGGTTGCTGTAGGTGAGATACTCCCCTGTGGTCTCCGAGGGGGTGTACACGTCGCTGGGCTGGATGGTCTCCGGCTTCTGGGGCCGATTCGTCAGGTCCAGGATCTCCGCGCCGCTGAAATTCCGCACGGCGCCCTGGACTGTCACGTTTTCCAGCGTCACCGGGCCGCTGACGCCGGGGGCCACGATCAGGTCTCCGGCAATGGTCATGTCCCGGAGGGCCGCCCCCTCCGCGGAGTTGACCATCACCGTGCCCTCCACGTCCCGGGAGTAGGTGACATTGGTCTGGACCAGCGCCTCGATCATGTTGTCCAGGATCGTCACGATCTCCGCCCGGGTGATGGCGTCTGTGGGACGGAAGTAGCCGTCGGAGGAGTCGGTGATGTAGCCTCTGGCGGACATCTCCGCCAGATAGGGCAGCGCGTAGCCGGACACCCGCTCCGCGTCCAGATAGTGGACGGTGGTGGTCTCGCCGGTGATGTCAAAGGCCCGGCCGATCATGGCCACCGCCTGCTGGCGGGTGATGGTGTCCCCCGCCAGGGCCGCCCCGTTGTTTCCCAGATAGACGCCGGAGGCGTGGAGCTTCAGGATGGCGTCCTCCCAGTAGTTCCCCGCCAGATCGGAGAAGGTCCCGGCCGGAGAGGCGGTCTGGAACTTCAGGAAGCGGTCCAGGATGCCCGCGAAGGCGCCCCGGGTGATGGAGTTGTCCGGCCGGAAGGTGCCGTCGTCATAGCCGCCGATGATGCTGTACTCCTCGCTCCATTTGGTGATGGCCGTCTCCGCCCAGTGGCCCGCGGTATCGGTAAAGGCCGCCTGGGCCGGCAGCGCCAGGGAGCCCGCCGTCACCGCCAGCGCCAGCAGCGCCGCAAAAATCCGTTTTCTCGCCATACTTCGCTTCCTTTCCTGTGTTTTCGACACGCCGCGCCCGAAAAAATCCCGCCGCGGCGCGGTGGGACATTCTAATTTGGTTTACATATTACCACAACCCGCCCCGCCCTGTCAATGTCCGTCAGGCAGAAAGCCGGGCTTTACATTTTTTTCTTCCCGGTGAATAATTGGGGCAGGCACGCCCGTGTTATGGGTGAAAGGAGCTGAGGACCCTGACTTCGTTTGGTACCGACGAATCCATCCGCCGCGCTGTGGATACCTACAGCCGGATGCTGCTGCGGATCGCCATGACCCGCCTGTCCTCCCCCGCCGACGCGGAGGACGCGGTGCAGGAGGTCTTTTTGAAGCTGCTGACCGCCCGGCCCCAATTCCGGGACGAGGAGCACGAGAAGGCGTGGCTGATCCGGGCCACTCTCCACCGGGCCTGCGACATGGCCCGGGCGGCGGAGCGGCGGAATCTCCCCCTGGAGAACGCAGAGGTCCTGCCGGGCGGGGCCCCGCCGGAGCCCTCCCCCATCCTTTCCGCCGTGCAGGCCCTGCCGGCGAAGTACAGTGCTGTCATCCACCTCTATTATTATGGGGGCTATTCCATCAAAGAAATTTCCAAACTGCTGCAAATCCCCGTCCCCACCGTGGGGACCCGGCTCTCCCGGGGGCGGGAGCGGCTGCGCCAGCTTTTGAAGGAGGATGTGGAATGAATCGTCAGGACTACCGCGCCGCGTTTGACGCCGTGGCCTTCTCCCCGGACTTCGAGGAGCGGACTCTGCAAAGACTGGCGGCCGCGCGGCAGGCATCTGAAAAGGAGCAGAACAAGATGTCCATGAATCGCATGAAAAAAACCGCTTTGCTGGCCGCCGCGGCCGCGGCCCTGCTGGCCGTGACCGTGTCCGCCGCCGTGGCGTGGCTGACCCCTGCCCAGGTGGCAGACCGCGTGGAGGAGCCGCTGCTGGCGGAGGCATTCCAGGGGGATGACGCCATCGTCCTGGACGAGAGCATGACCGCCGGAGACTATCAGATCACTCTGGCGGGCATGGTGTCCGGCGAGGACTTGAGCGTCCCCACGGACTATAACGGCGAGATCATCAGCGACCGCACCTATGCCGTGTTCCGGGTGGCGCGGGCAGATGGCGCGCCGCTGACAGATTACCCGGACCTGAGCTACAGCCCCCTGGTGGACGGCTACCATGTCAGCTGCGTCAACGCCTGGACCCTGGGGACCACCACCCAGCAGTTCATCGAGGACGGCGTGATCTACTGCCTGTTTGACTGCCGGAACCTGGAGATGTTCGCGGATCACCCGGTGCGCTTTGCCATCTATGAGGGCGGCGTGCCCAATACGGACCTCTTCTCCATGGCGGAGGACGGTACGATCTCCCTCCGTGAGAACGTCGTGGGGGTCCTGTTCACTCTGCCCCTGGACGAGAGCAGAGCCGATCCCGCCGCCGCCAAGGCCTTCGTGGAGTCCACAGGCCTCTTCTGGGAGCCTGTGACCGACGCGGAACTAGCGGAGCAGGAGGCTGCCGGCTCGGACACCCTGGAGGCCCTCTGCGGCGTGAACTATCGGCCCTACATTGTGGAGACCATCACCATGCAGATGGAAAACCGTATGGAGAAAGACCCGGAGATCGTCTACTTCCCCATTCAGGAAGACCGGCCCCTGACGGACTACGCCGCCATCGACGAGACCACAGCCTTCACGCTGGATGAGCACGGCAACATCGTCATTACCTTCCCGGCGGGCACCGTCACAGACGCCGCCCACGGCGAGCAGATCTTCCGGCTGCCCCAGCCGTGACCCATCCTCCCGTGAGAGGAAACCGAGGCGGAGCCCGTCCATTCATCCATCGTCTCAGGCAGGGGCGGAGAGGAACTTCCTCTCCGCCCCTGCGCTTTCCGGTCAGGCCGTTTCTTTTTCCAGCGTCTCGGGCGCCGGCGCCGCCGCGTCCCGCAAAATGGACTCTGAGCGGAAGGCCGACAGGGCCAGCCCGATCAGGGCGCAGTCCACCACGCTGTGGAGATTCCCCGTCACCAGGGGGAGCTGGGCGGTGAACAGCACAAAGCCCAGGTTCAGCACCACCGCGAAGAGGGACTGCACCGCCAGCGTCCCCACCACCGCCAGGGCCAGCAGTTTTCCGCTCTGGCTCCGCTGGCAGGCGCACCGCCGCAGCATCCATAGAAACAGCGCCGCCAGCACCGCCAGCAGCAGAAGATAGGGCAGCCACCCCAGCTTGTAGACCATGGTAGTGGGCAGGAAGTCGTGGTTCCACTCCGGCAGCATCATCTCCGGGGGCAGCTGCATACCCTGGACTGTATTCGTCCGGATTGAGAGGTCTCCTCCCTCCCCTACCAAGCGGGAGGCCTCCAGCACCCGCTGGGCCATAATGCTCTGGTAGCCTGCCCCCATTGGGTCCGTCTCCGGGTGCAGGAGGATCTGGATCCGCGATGCGTTGTAGCCCGCCCCCAACAGCATCCACAGCACCGTCCCGGCCATGATGGCCGCCAGACCGCCCACCGCCGCCAGTCCCTGCCGCCGGGGCACGGTGAACCAGCCCATCCAAATGGCCAGCAACAGCAGGAAACAGCCGATCACCAGCAGCTGGATCACTCCCTGCAAAAAGGGTGCCTCCACACCAATCGCTGCCAGCGGGATGCCGCCCGCCACGGCGGCCAAAAGCCCCAGCCAACCCTTTCCCCGGCAGGCATACAGCCAAAAGGCGTAGGCCGCCGGATAGAACAGCACCACATACCGGGTGAAGTAGGAGACAGCGTCGTTGACATCCGGGGAGAGATGCAGGGACAGGACCCCAGCCACCACCGCACCGATGTACACCCATTTGGCCCAGCGCAGCAGCCGGGAGACGTCCAAAAAGTAGCCTCCCATCAGCGCGGCAGCGCCCACAACCACCGACAGGGCACAGCGGAACGGGTCCAGATCCTCCTCCCAGGGTACTCCCACCCGGGTGAGGGCATACCGCAGCCAACCGCCCACGAGAAGCAGCGCTAACGTCAGGGCCAGCAGCCCCCACTGGGGCCTGGGCCGGTGGAGGCGGTCCAGGTCCGTGCCAACGGCCACCGGGTCCCCCATCTCCTCCACCGCCAGGCGCTCCGCCTCCTCCGGGGGATGGCCCTCGGCCTGAAATTCCTGCCGCTGGTCCTCCAGGTGGGTCTCCAGCTCCCGGACCACCACGGTCCGGGCCCGCTTCCAGCGGATCTGAGCGGTCACCGTATCCAGATAGTCCCGAATGGTCTCAGGTCCCGGCACAGCAGGCACCTCCCCTCAGCACACGGCCCACGGCGTCGGCGTAGGTGTGCCACGCCGCCTCCTTCTCCCGCAGGGCCGCCTGGCCCTCCTTCGTCAGATGGTAGTACCGCCGGGGCTTGCCGGCGGCGGCCTCCCGCTCGTAGGCGGTGACCAGGCCCTTTTCCTCCAGAGTGTGGAGCAGGGGGTACAGCGTCCCCGCCTTCAAATGGAACACGTCCTCCGACCGTGCTTTCAGCTCGCTGGTCATCTGGTAGCCGTACTTGTCCCCGTCCTCCAGCAGCTTCAGGACCAGCAGGGCCATGCTGCCGCTGACCAAACTCTTGTCCGCTTCCATGGGCTCCCTCCTTATATAGGTATTCTATATATCAGTTATAGGGTCATTATATATTGACACTCGATATATGTCAATCAAAAAAATCCGCCCGGGCCAATGGTCCGGGCGGCAAATTTTATTCCACAGTCACGCTCTTGGCCAGGTTTCTCGGCTTATCGATGTCACACCCCCGCTGGAGCGCCACATAGTAGGCGAACAGCTGCAGGGGCACCACGCCCAGGGAGGGCTGGAGCACAGGGTGAGTCACCGGCACGGAGACGGTGGCATCGGCGGTCTTTTCCATCTTCTCCCGGAAGTCCTCTGTGGTCAGGGCCAGCACCTCGGCGCCCCGGGCCTTCACCTCCACCACATTGCTCATGGCCTTGTCGAAGAGGGGGGCGTAGGTCCCCAGGGCCACCACCAGCGTGCCCGGCTCGATCAGGGAGATGGTGCCGTGCTTCAGCTCGCCGGAGGCGTATGCCTCCGAGTGGATGTAACTGATCTCCTTCAGCTTCAAAGAACCCTCCAGGCCCATGGCGTAGTCCAGGTTCCGGCCGATGAAGAAGATGGAGTCGTGGTTGAAGTACCGGGAGGCGAAATACTGGATGTCCTCCGTGTGGGAGAGGAACTGGCGCATCTTCTCCGGCAGTAGCTGCATCTCGGAGAGGATGGCGTCGTACTCGGATTTCTCCACAGTGCCCAGCAGGTCCGCCAGATACAATCCCACCAGGTCCATCAGCACCAGCTGGGTGGTGTAGGCCTTGGTGGTGGCCACGGCGATCTCCGGCCCGGCCCAGGTGTACAGCACGTCGTCCGCCTCCCGGGCAATGGAGGAGCCCACCACGTTGACGATGGCCAGGGTCCGTCCGCCCCGGCGCTTGGCCTCCCGCATGGCGGCCATGGTGTCCAGGGTCTCGCCGGACTGGCTGATGACGATGACCAGCGTCTTTTCGTCCACCAGGGGGTCACAGTACCGGAACTCCGAGGCCAGCACCACCTCCACCGGCCGGCGCAGCAGCTTCTCCCAGATATACTTGCTGACCACGCCCACGTGGTAGCTGGAGCCGCAGGCGATGACGAAGATCCGGGAGATGTCCCGCACATACTCCGCCGTCAGCCGCAGGTCGTCCAGCACCACACGGCCGTCCCGGATCCGGGGGGAGATGGTCTTGCGGACCGCCTCCGGCTGCTCCATGATCTCCTTGGCCATGAAGTGGGCGTAGCCGCCCTTCTCCGCCGCGGACACGTCCCAGTCCACCAGGCTGTGGGTCTTTTCCACCGGCATCAGCTCGTCGTCGAACACGTCCACGCTGTCGGCGGTGAGGACGGCGATCTCCCCGTCGTCCATGTACACCACGTCCCGGGTGTACTTGATGATAGCCGTCACGTCGGAGGCGATGAAGTTGCCGTTCTTGCCATAGCCGATGATGAGGGGGCTGTCCTTCCGGGCGGCGATGAGGGCGTTGGGGTAGTCGGCGCAGATGATGCCGAAGGCGTAGGAGCCCTCGATCCGCCGCAGGCAGCGGCCCACCGCCTCCAGCATATTGTGGCACTCGTTGTAGTGGAACTCCAGCAGCTGGGCCACCACCTCCGTGTCCGTGTCGGAGGTGAAGTGGACGCCCTGGCGCATCAGGTGCTCCTTCAGCTCCAGATAGTTTTCGATGATGCCGTTGTGGACGATGGCGATCCGCCCGTTCTCGCTGACGTGGGGATGGGCGTTGATGTCGTTGGGCTCCCCGTGGGTGGCCCAGCGGGTGTGGCCGATGCCCAGGTTCCCCTCCAGGTCCGCCCCGCCGTGGATCAGGTCGGACAGCACCTTCAGCCGGCCCTTGGTCTTGCGCACCTGAAGCCCCGCCGTCTCGGACCGCACCGCCACGCCGGCGGAGTCATAGCCCCGGTACTCCATCCGCTCCAAGCCGTCCAGCAGAATGGGCGCCGCGGGCTCGTTTCCTACAAATCCAATGATTCCGCACATAGTTTCAAAATCCTCCTGAAGATTCCAAATGAATGGTCAAAAGGACAAACGCGCAGTCATTTGTCACTTTCTCCACGGTCACAGCCCCCTTGTTTTGCGGTCGCCCGCATATTTGCCGGCTGTGTGCGCGCCCGTGGGCACGGAAGGGCATCCGCCGAAATCTTCGATACTCCCTTCCCCTCGTCGTCCCGCCGTCCTCGGCGGGCGCTGGCGCTGTGATGGGCAGCCGCCCATAAACTCCTTTCCCATCTGCGATTTGAGTCAAAAATATATGATCCACTCCCATCCGGGAGACTGATCCGGGATAAAAGTTCCGTTCCGGCAGATACTACCGGGACGGAGGGATTCCCGCTATGATGACCGCTTTTGTCCGCACAATCATCCTTTACTTCTTTATCATGGTCGGCCTGCGGCTGATGGGCAAGCGCCAGATCGGCGAGCTGGAACCCAGCGAGCTGGTGATGACCATGATGATCTCCGACCTGGCCGCCGTGCCCATGCAGGACTTCGGCATTCCCCTGTTGTCCGGCCTGGTGCCGATCCTGACGCTGCTGGCGCTGTCGCTGCTGCTGAGTCAGCTGTCCCTCCGCAGCCTGCGGCTGCGGACGCTGCTGTGCGGCACGCCGGTGGTCCTCATCCGGCGGGGCCAGCTCCAGCAATCCGCCATGCGGAAAAACCGCTTCACCATCGACGAGCTGATGGAGGAGCTGCGGGAGCAGGGCATCAGCCGCATCGAGGACGTGAAATACGCCGTGCTGGAGAACTCCGGCCAGCTGTCCGTCTTTCCCTGGACCGCCCAGCAGCCGCCCACGGCGGAGCAGCTGGGGCTGGACCTGGAGGACGATGTGACCCTCCCGGTGGTGCTGATCAACGACGGCCGCATTCTCCGCCGCAACCTGACGGCCTGCGGCCGGAACGAGGCCTGGCTCCGCAAACAGCTGTCCCGGGAAAAGGTCTCCTCCCCCCGGGAGGTCTTTCTCCTGACCCTGGATGAGCAGGGGCAGGTGCTGTGTGTCCGAAAGGAGCGGGAGCCATGAAAGCGTATGCGCTGCCTGCCGCCATTCTGGCAGGAATCTTGTCCTTTGCCCTGTGGAACGGGGCCAACATGACCGATCTCACGGTCCGGTGGCGGGACCAGCTGCAGCAGGTGGACGCCCTGGCCCAGTCAGGGGACTGGACCGGGGCCCTGGCAGCCCTGGCGGACAGCTATGAGGACTGGTCGAAAAGCCAGACCTATCTCCACATCGTGGCGGAACACGACGCGGTGGACGACGCGGAGGCCATGTACCGCCGGGCCACAGCCTTTGCCTCCACCCGGGAGCTGACAGAGTTCCGGGCGGAGCTCTCCGACCTGCGGGACCAGCTGCGCCTGCTGGCGGAGACGGAGCGGCTGGACATCAAGAACGTCCTGTAGCCCCTGTCACCGGTTGTCCGCCAGGAGCTTGTTCAGCTCCGCCATAAAGGTGTCGATGTCCTTGAACTGGCGGTAGACGGAGGCGAACCGGACGTAGGCCACCTGGTCCACGTTCCGCAGCCGCTCCATCACCTTCTCGCCGATGGTCTCGGTGCTGACCTCCCGCTCCATGGAGTTCTGCAGGTCCTGCTCGATCTCCTCAGCGATCTTCTCCAGGTCCGCCAGGGGCACCGGCCGCTTCTCACAGGCCCGGATCATGCCGCCCAGCACCTTCCGCCGGTCAAAGCTCTGGCGGCTGCCGTCCTTTTTCACCACCACCATGGGCAGGCTCTCCACCGTCTCATAGGTGGTGAACCGCTTGCCGCAGGAGAGGCACTCCCGCCGGCGGCGGATGCTGCTGTTCTCGTCCGCGGGACGGGAATCGATGACCTTGCTCTCACTGTAACCGCAATAAGGGCACTTCATACGGGACCTCCATTTTCCCTCCGCCGGGTGCCGGCGGAGCCATCGCGGCCGCCGCGGGGATATGCTTTTCCAGCCATCCCGTCCGATGCGGGGGACAGGCCGGGCGCATCCCGCAGCCGCTTTGCGGCTATTATACCACAGGCCGCCGGGATGTGGTATATATCATTTGGCATTTTTTGAAAAAACTGTCCCGCCGGCTTCACAACACAGGCCGCTCCCCGCTGTCAAAGGCGTAGACAACGTAGTCCCGGCCGCCGATCCGGCAGACCCGGGCCAGGCAGAACAGGGCCGGCAGCGGGAAGGGCCGCCCCGCATCATAGGGCAGGGCCACATACCGCCGTCCCGCCGCCTGCCGGGTGAGGACGCCTGCGGCATTTTGCAGCTGCTCCCGGAGCCAGGGGGAGCGGAACAGCTCCCCGGCCGCCGGGAGCCAGTCCCCCGGTTCCGCCGGGTGGGCGGGGCGGAGTTCTCCCCACTGGAGCCGGCCCACCGGGCCGGTCAGCCGGGCGGAAAACCTCCGCCGGATGGCGGCCCGGTCCCCGCAGGGCTCCAGGACCCCCAGCCGCAGCTCCCCCTGGTCCCCCACCGCCCAGGCACACCAGAGGCCCTTCTCCGGCAGGCGGCATTGGGCCTCAAACCAGGTGTACATCGCCTCCCGCTCCGTCGTCAGCTCCCCGACGGACCTGCCGTCCCACAGCAGCGGAAACTTGTCCATGGTCCCGCCTCCTCTCTCCAAAAAGGTCCCGCCTGGCAGATCCTATGCCCAGGCGGGACCTTTTATGCGGACAGGTGTCAGGAGACGGTATAGCTTCCCCGGACCAGCAGCTTGGTGGTGGCCGCCGTGGCCCGGACGCCGCGGCCCTCCACAGTCATCATGTACAGGTGATTCTGCACCAGGGCGCCGCCGTTGTTCAGGGTGGCGGCCGCGCTCTCATCGATCAGCCCCGGGGTGGAGGGGGAGACGCAGGCGGCCGTCCCCACCCGCAGCATCACCTCGCAGCCCACGTCCCCGGTGAGGACCTGTCCGCTGGTCAGCGTCACCACGGCAAAGGTGGATGCGGCGGTGCCGGTGGAGACGCCCAGCTGGGCGTTCCGGGCCTCGATCTTCTGGTCCACCCGCTCCATGATGGAGTCCATGAACGTCTCGTTCAGGTAACTCAGTGTCACCAGCGGGTCGCCGGAGGAGCCCGCCTCCGCCGCCGCGGAGATCGTCACGTTCAGGGCGCCGCAGAGCACCAGCAATGTCAGCAGCCGCAGATACCATCTGTTTTTCTTCATCCCTATGTACCTCCGTGTTTTATCCGTTGTATCCCGAGGAACCAGGCCCCCTGAAAAGGGCGTGACGCCCCCTTCAGGACGGGCCTTGCGGTCAGGCCGCCTGTCTCCAGGCCGCGCCCGGTCCGTGTGTTGCCGAAGTTCCGACTCTCCTATACCAACTGGTCGTGGGGCAGCCCGAAGCTCACCGCGATGGCAAGGTCCACCTTCTCCATCACGTGCTCCTCCACATGGCCCATCTTTTCCCGCAGGCGCTTTTTGTCCAGGGTGCGCACCTGCTCCAGCAGGACCACGGAGTCCCGGCTCAGCCCACAGCTCTCCTCCACCGGGAGGTCGATATGTGTCGGCAGCTTGGCCTTCCCGGTTTGGGAAGTGATGGCCGCCGCGATCACAGTGGGGCTGTAGCGGTTTCCGGTGTCGTTCTGGATGATCAGAACCGGCCGGACGCCGCCCTGTTCGCTGCCCACCACCGGGGAGAGATCGGCATAGTAAATATCGCCGCGCTTGACACTTGTATCCACAAAGTTCACACTCCGCCGAAAGAAGTACCC
>CDYT01023189.1_pt1 | contig 12999 bp, 12 predicted proteins | sample 557541 | NCBI WGS metagenome assembly CDYT01 (sample SAMEA3182060, study PRJEB8094) | gut metagenome | biome: human; feature: gut; material: Stool; isolation source: human stools | place: Canada | collected 2013-01-15
GTGCCCGGCTGCGCCATGTAGCCGGAACTCAGTGGGGCTGCAAGAAGTACATGAATATGAAACATCTGGAAGCCCTGGAGCAGGACCAGGCCGTGGGCTGATAGCAGTCAGGTCACAAAGCGTCAAGGGCAAGGCGAGCGGCGTACCGCCGCCCTTGACCCTTTGCGCCCTGTCCGCTGGAAGGTAACCAAGGGGCGTGAACCCGCCCCCTGAAATAAATTTCTGCCAGAGCCAAATCAAATTTGCGCATAACTCTTGACACTACCATGCTGTCGTAAGGCATCGGACACATTTGTAAATAGTGCTACGCAATCGACAGAAAAAGGAGGCGTTCACGCAGAACGCCCCCTTGTGGAGTGTTTTAGATGACACAGATATTTTATTGTCTGCCTATAAACCCAGCAAATTGAGCGTATTTCCTGATGGTTGTCTTAATGGCATCTTTGATAGAAGATGGCATAGTATTTTCAGATGAAAAAACTTTTAATTCAAGTAGAAGTTCTTTGTCATCATACTCTGGCCTTCTTGTGTGCACATCAGCCCTAACATTCCCATAGCTGGATTCAATGGGATGCTCATATTGTGATGGTAAACCGCATCGTGTTAAAATATAGGCCAACCGTTTGCCCAATAAAACGGGTTTGTCGGTTACAGTTTTATACCATGCTTCTGCTTCTGTTGCGCGTTTGGATTCTCTTTCTCGTACAGGATTGTAATCGTATTCGCTCCAGTTTCCGGAGACAACATGGAAGAAATGAGTTTGTTGAAATCGATTCATATATGTTTGTGCTAACTCGGGTGCAGGATCCTCCAAATTTGTACACAATTTGTGTAAATCCACAACACGAATTGGAATAATACGAAAATCAAAATAAAGGCGAGTTTTATTGTATGCATGCAAAGGCAAGTGTGCTTTGTCCTCCAAATTAAGTTGGCTAAACCAAAAATCCCAATTTAATGTATATCCGTCTTTAGGATTTGAGAACTGCAACACACGAGTATTGCGTAGACTGTCGGCGACAGGCCATACTACAATAACTTGAAATTTTGAAAGGTTTTGTATGTCAGGCTCCTCTTTTAATAATAGATTTCCCACTTGCTCAATCGCAGAACCTAATGTAACAGCTCTATCAGAAAGATTTGATATGTCTTCATCAATTATTCCATAATCAGCCAAACATTTCTCTGCGTTATGAAAAGAAAATGTTTGTTTAATAATTGTAGGCCAATTAGTTTTCTCAGGACCGGTTACTTCGAAATCTGATTCTAATAAAATTCGGCGGTTACGTGAGGTCGCTTCTTGTAACTGCGCTTGAAAGGCTTTATCAGTAGTAAGCCATATAAAAAGAGTGGGTATATTACGTAACTCTGCCCGATCCAACAGACTAATGTGCTCTATAAACTGAGTTGGAATACGCTCCTTCCCAATCACTCGTTCTTCAAACTGGTCAATAATTGCAACTAGAAATTTATCTTTTTGCTGTTGGGCTTCATGGTGAATCCTCGTTAATAATAATTCCTTAGATTCAATTTCTTCACGCGATAAAATGAATGTATGTACGGTCGGCATATGCGTACTAATTTCAATCGCTGCACAACTTTTCCCAGCGCCGCTTTGTCCCCAAAGCGGCAAAAAGCGAATGCCACCACTCATGTCAATAGATTTCTTAGCCCTATTCACAAGAGCAAGCAATGTCTGGTCTGGGACAAGTCGTCCATGATATGCAGTATCCAAATCTTCATAACGAGAAGGTAACCGCAATGCCATTATTCAATCTCCTCCACCTACACCATACGATGCTTATTTGTTAAGCACATTTTATACTATATGTCATAAAATTACAATAATAAAAGTACAAGTATTTGTGATACTTAATAGAGTGATAAATGGCGCTTTACTTAGGAGCAAAATGCGTCTGTTTTCAAAGAGCCTAAAGCAACAGGTCAATGGGATAAGTGGGGACGAAAAAGGCGCCTTGCGGCGCCAGAGCATCCATTTCTTCGGCCTTTTGAGGTTTATGGTATGGCAGAAGAAAGGTGGCAGTGGTCTTCCGCTACTTCACGCCCCGCCGCAAGCGCCATTTTAAATTGTGGCGGCGTTTCTGGATGGCAAACGTGCCCTTGCGCTAAATCTACCGCAGCTCCAGTGCCTCCCGGTATACCGGCTGGGTCTACCGTTCCAGGTTCTTGCGGCGCTGGGGCATGAAATAGCCGTACTCCAGTTTCCGAGCACTGCACCGGTCGTGTTCACTGAGACACCTGTCCCTCACAAGACAGCAGGTGCAACCCATCTTCTCTGCCTGATACTGCCAGAACAGGCGGCTAGCGCTGCGGTATAGCAATCTCCCCTGCGGGCACAGGAAGGCATCCCAGTCCGGCTGATAGGAAATCATATCCCGCTTGAACGCCGCTCTATGTGCGATCATGGGCCGTGCGGGATCGGGCGAAAAACCGGATGCTTAATTCGTTCAGTACCAGGTGGGCCAGGGAAAGTTGTAGGCGACATCCGCCGCGGCCTAGATGGGCAGGATTGCCCGATGGACATATTCCATAGGGAGCAGAGGCATAGACATTTCCAGGGTCACCCGCACATCCAGGATGATGCCGTGGTCGGTATCCACCATCTGGCGGGATAAGTAGTACTGCCCCCGGGTTTTCCAGGGTGCTTGATGTGGCCCGCCTCCTAGACGGCTCGGTTTACCCCCTTCTTCATTCAGTGGGTGTCTTTCTTGATTTACCTAGAGCTCTTTCCCCTCCATTTCCCGGTATAATGCACCAGCTCCACCAACTCTTCTTCCTCATAGACGCCCAGCTGTTCCCAGTACACACTGGGTTCTTCGGTCGACTCCACCCGCTCCTCCGAGGCCCGGGAGGCATTGGCCTTCACATGGGTAGAATCCATCCCTACCAGCTACCTGCTGGTCATCTCCTTGGCGATGCACTGCTTCGCCACCTCATCGAACAACCGCCGGAAAGCCTTCCGGAATGACGGCTTCCTCCGCCGCATCTGGCTTATCGTACTGTGGTCCAACACCTGATCCAACAGTTCCACCCCTAGGTATCACCGCAGGACCACATCCGGATGGATGCGCCACTCTATCTGCCGTTCCGATGGGATACCGTACAGAAAGCTCGTCAGCAGATACTTCACCAGCACCACCGGGTCAATGGGCCGCTGCCCATACCGTTGCTGTAAAAAAGGGATGTTTCCAGGGCAAAACCAACACACGCTCCATCCGTCACAGAAAATGCCCCTGCGCCAAAACCTCTATCGCTGCCATGGCGGAGCGCCAGTTGCATCCTATTCAACTTGAACCGCCCCAAATTGTACGGGCACCCCCAAAAGGCACCTGAGTAGGGAAATATGAAGATTCAAGTGGAGAGGCGTTCCGCAAGCGGCGCCTCTCCAGTTTTTAGCTGGATGTGCTCATGGTTGTAAAAATGGATATAGCAGCTAATCATCTCGTTGGCTTCCGAGAGGGTAGCAGGTTTGTGGCGGTAAATACACTCCGTTTTGAGGATGGAGAAGAAATTTTCCGCCATGGCGTTGTCATATGGGTTCTTCAATTTGCAAAGTAGAATCGTCAAAAAACAACGCATCTTAATCCGATGCGTTGTTTTTATTTATAACTAATATCTATTAGCGCACAAATATTTTTCAAACAAGAACTTATAGAAGAATTGGAACTTATTTTATCGAGATATTGTCCCAATATTCTGTTATTTCATTATAACAATCAACATATTGGACAAGAACATCATTAAAATCTAAAAAATACGTCATCCAATCGCTTTCTGATGGTGAAAGAATGTGAGTTGTTGGATTATCTACCGTGGGACCCATAATTTGGGAAAAGGCACTGTAAAGGTCTACCAGTGAATTGTAAAAATTTTCATACTCTTCTGGGTAAATGTCTTTATGTTTATTCCATAATTCTTTTAGTTCTTCTATACAATCTTGGACAAATACCATGTGGGATTTTGCTGTATTAACCTCTTGTGTGAAATCTTCATCATTAAACAGATTATAGAGTGCGGCCTTAGAATTAAAAAATTTACCATCACTTCTTAATGTATATTGTTTTGTTTCTGAATCATGTTTTTCTTGCAAGGCGTTAATCCATACTTTGCATATTAGTTGGTATCTATCATATGCATCATGATCCTCCGACGCATGGGCTCGTATAAATCCACCCGGATAAAGGAGAGCCGTGACTGACGGCTCATACTGGCAGAGCGTTCGAAGCTCATATAGCGTTGTGGACCACTGCCAAAATCCAGTGTGACTCCCTGTGGGCGGAACATATCTCTGGCCTTCTCACGGCGTGTCCTCTGGGTCTTGCTGGTCCCTCGCCGATCAAAAATCCCAGCAAAGTCCATATAGAAGAGCACATCTGAAAGTGCAGTGATCTTTTCCTCGTCACGCTCCCGCCATCGGTTCCCTTGCAGTTCATACATCAGCTGGTGGAACATGGCGCAGCTGTCCTGCTCATGCTTAGCTCCCGGTACCTTGCTGTGTTCCGTGGCACTCCGGTTCAGAGTAAAGGTGTAGACGCCGTTTTTCTCCGAGGCGTAGCTCATCACCGCTCGTGCCGAGAGCTCGTAGATCTGATAGGTTGCCACAGCCGTCACCTCCGTTGGCTATATTTTACTACATGGCATCTAAAAAGCAAATAAAATACTACTCCCACTTTTGAGGTGAGGATCTGTATTCAATCTTTTAAAATGGAGGAACGTAACATGAAACCCAACATCTCACAACTCCGCACCGTGGATGGCGAGACCCTGATGAGCCAGCCGCTGCACCCGCCGGACTTTGTGGTAAGCGGGCTGCTCTCCAAAGGTCTGCACATCCTGGCAGGCTCCCCAAAGGTGGGAAAATCGTGGCTGTCCCTCTGGCTGGCGGTGACCGTAGCCAAGGGAGAGCCGGTCTGGGGAATGACTACTCAACAGGGCACCACCCTCTATCTCTGTCTGGAGGATTCCGTCCTTCGTATTCAGAACCGACTGTTCGAAATCACGGAGGAGGCTCCGTCCAGCGTCCACTTTTGCACAGAGTGCGCCCCCATCGGTCAGGGACTGGAAGAACAGATCGAAATCTTCTCGGCGGAGCACCCAGACACCGTGCTGGTCATCATCGATACCCTGCAGATGATTCGGCCCGTCCACGACACAACCTACGCCAACGACTACCGGGACCTTTCCGTGATGAAACGGCTGGCGGATCGTCTGGGCCTCGCCATTCTGCTCATCCATCACCTGCGGAAGGAAAAAGCAGAGGACGTGTTTCACCGAATCTCCGGCACCACCGCCATCAGCGGGGCAGTGGATTCCAGTTTCACTTTGGTGGAAGAGCGGCGCGGCAGCGGCCGGGCAAAGCTCACCTGCATCGGCAGGGACATCGAATACCGGGAGCTGGAACTGGAGCGGAACGAGGACAATGTGTGGGAGTTACTCTCCGACAGCAAATCGCAGCCGGAGTTGTTGAAAGACCGCATCGTGGTCCTTCTCTCTGAATTTCTGAAAAATCAGAGAGAATTTATCGGCACTCCCACAGAGCTATCTCAAAAAATCGACCCTGATGGTCAGGAGGGTATCACGCCGAAAAAGGTGGCCCGTCTGATTCTGCAAAGCGTTGATGCTCTAAGGAAAGCTGGCATCACAGCCACCATTCGCCGCAGCAACGGAAAACGGATCATCCAGCTCAGTAGTGCCGATAGTGACGATACCTCGGCCCCCAGAGAAATCGGCACTATCGACCCTGTTGGCCAGTCAGCCGAGGGTGATGCGGAAGGGCCCCGATAACGGAGATTCCTCCCTTTTGGGAGGGCAAGCATCGCGTCCGGCTATACGCCGGCCGCAGTTTCGGGGCTCTGCCCCGCCCCCAGCCCCTGAAGGGGAGAAAGGAGTACGAATGCAGAGGGAAAAGAAAACGGAGATCATCACCCTGCGGGTGACGCCCCGGACAAAGGCAGTCATTCAGGAGCGTGCAAAAAGCGTAAACAAGACAGTCACAGATTACCTGTGCCTCTGCGGCCTGGGCAAAGAGATCGTGCAGGTGAAGGGTTTAGATAAAGTGCTCTCCGAGCTAAAGGCCCAGGGGCGGAATCTCAACCAGCTCACCACCCTGGTCAACATGGGAAAGGTCACTGTCGTGTACGGTGACCGACTGGCGGAGAGCTACAGACAGGTCAGCGAACAGCTCCGCCAGCTGTTAAATGCGGTAAATGGGGCCCCCGCACGAGCCCAGCGAAGCGGGTCGTGTGGGGAGAGGAGACACCCCGGAATGAGTGAGCTTTCAGCCGATAAGGCTGGAAGCGAATGATATGGAGGAGGTGTCGACGATATGGCAACCTTCACCGCCATCAAAAATCGTGGTGGCGGCAGAGGTGCTTTGGGCGGCGTACTGCGGTACACCCAACAGGAGGAAAAGACGCTGTGGGAGGGGCAGCAGCTGGTGACCGGCTGGAACTGCACCGCCCAGTCTGCCCTCTCTGAAATGCAGCTCACCAAGGAGCGATTTCGGAAAACGAACGGGAAGCAGTACTACCACTTCGTCCAGTCCTTCAGCGAACAGGACAACCTGACGCCCCAGGAGGCCCACGCCACCGGCCTGGAGCTGGCCCAGCGGGAGTTCCCAGATTTCGAGGTACTGGTGGCAACTCATGTGGACACGGACCATCTGCACAACCACCTGGTGGTAAACAGCGTCAGCTTCCGGGATGGTCATAAGCTCCATCAGAGTGCTGCGGACCTGCAGGCGCATCGGGTGGCCAACGATGAGATCTGCATCGCTCACCGTCTGGAGATCCTGCCGCCGCCTGAAAAACAGGTGAAGCAAAAACGCATGGGCACCCGGGAGTATCGCTCCGCTGCCAAGGGCGAGAGCTGGAAGTTCCGGCTCATGAATGCCATCGACCAGTGTATGCGCTACGCATCTAGCAGGGAGGAATTTATTTCTCTGATGGAGAGTGAGGGATATCAGGTGCGGTGGACGACGGGCCGGAAGAACATCACCTACACCACGCCCCAGGGTATGAAGTGCCGGGATGAGCGGCTCCACGATAGAAAGTACACCAAGGAGGTCATGGAATATGAGTTCCGAATTCGAGCGGAGATTATCCGCAGAGGAATTGAAGCGGCTGAACCAGCCCAGCAAGGCAGCTCCCACGCCGATGGTATTGCTGCCAGCGGCAGACTGGAATATGCTGCTGAAACAGCTAGAACGCCTGGAGGCCAGTGTCGGCGCACAGAAGGCCCTGCTGCGGGCGATGTCCCAGCTGGTGGGGCAACTCCCCACCCAGGCCCAGCTGGAGGCCCTGGCGCGGGATGTGGCCCGAATACGGGCGGAGTTGCAACAGACTGGGAAGAAGAAAGAGCGGCGCTTCTCTCTGCCCAAATTGTGCCTGCCCTACATCCCCTGGAGCAGACTGTTCCTGGGTCTGGCAGCTCTATCGATGACTGGAGCTGCGCTGTGGGTGGTGTGGTCCAGTTGGGAAAAGATTTGGAACATATTCAGTCCGATCTTCCAGTGAGGGATGCCACCACCATGCACCAGCACACTGACCGCAAGCTCCGGCAGAAGGAGCGGCAGAAGAAAATCGCCCTCGGTCACAAAGCGGATGACCACGAGGACGAAATCGACATGACGATGAAAGGATTCTAAATATATGGCAAGTATCAAGCAACTGGACGATCGCAGATTCAAGATCACCGTCAGCAACGGCTACCGGCCGGATAGGAAGAAGATCTGCAAGGCCAAGACCATTCGGGTGCCGGAGAGTATTCCCAAGCGGGGCATCCGGCAGTATGTGGCTCACGAGGCAGAGGAACTGGAGCGGCAGTTCAAGGCCGGTTACAGCGAGGACGGGAATCTGCCCTTTCAGGAGTACGCCGAACGGTGGCTGTCCCGGCAGGTCCGGTATGCCCCAAGTACTCTGGAGAGCTACCACCGGATGCTGGAGAGGGTGTATCCCTTCATCGGGGCCATCCCCATCAACCGCCTGCGGCCCATCGCACTGGAGAATATGCTGGCAGAACTGCGGAAGCGGACATATCGGGGCAAACCCATTGGGGAGGCCACGGTACAGAAGTACCTGACCGTGGTCTCCGCCGTCCTCACTGACGCCAAGCGAAATGAGATCATTCAGAAGAACCCGGCCCGGATGGTTGATCTGCCGCTGACACGCCGCACCGCACAATACATTCCCTCCCCCGTGGAGATGCAGAAACTGCTGGATGCTCTGGCAAAGGAGCCCCGGCACTACCGGATGTTCTATCTTCTCTCCCTGTGTACCGGCTGCCGCCGGGGCGAACTCTGCGCTGTCAAGTGGGAGGATTTCAAGTTCAGTGGGGGTGTCCTGCTCCTGACCATCAGTCGCTCCCGCAGCATCGTCCCGGGAAAAGGTGTCGTAGAAGGCCCTACAAAGAACGGCCACAGCCGTGAGATCATTCTCTCATCCGACATCCACGGGATTTTTGTGAGCTACCGCCGCAGGAAGCAGATGGAGGCCTTGCAAGCACATCGGGAACTCAGTCCCTATCTCTTCACGGATGCCCATGGGCAGCTCATTCACCCGGATACCTTCACCAAACGACTGCGGAAGATCTATGAGTCCATTGGATTTGCGAAGGAATCTCATCTGCACACGCTGCGGCATTTCTTCGTGACCTCCCTGCTCCACTCCGGTGTGGACAAACAGACGGTGGCAGATCTGGTTGGCCATGCGGACACCAGCTTTCTGGAGCGCACCTACTGCCATCCACAGCAGGAACAGAAAGAGCAGGCCGCCGGCACCATGCGCACCATGCTCCGGCCAGAGGGCGAAGCCCTGTTCAACCTGGCCGCAGCGTGTTCTTCAAAATCCCGCAGCGCCTGATTGTTGCTTTCGTAGAAAATTTTCTTTTCCGAAAGTTTCAGTCGTTGTTACTTGTCGAAATATCCGACCGGATGTATACTGTAGGAAAATACAGGCCTTGAATATTCGCTTGCGAGAAAACTGATGATCACCGTTTGTAATCCTGATGGAGGAAAATATGAGTACGGTCAGGGAATTGGTTCGGGATAAGATTTTGGATGCGGCAATCGACTTGCTAAAAAAGGATCAGATACAGAATATCTCCTTGAGCCAAATTGCAAAACAGGCGGGCGTATCCCGGATGACTGTATACCGCAATTTTAAGGATAAGTTCGAGATTGAACACGCAATCTATGAACGCGATTTCAACAGCATTAAATCTTTAGGACTTCGAGATCCTGTCGAGGTTATAAAAGCGCAGGCAAAGCTGTTCATGACGCATAAAGATGTATACAGAAATATATTTACGGATAGAGTGCAACAGAATTCCTTTTTCGAGAAATGGATGGAACTGTCACGAGCGTCATTACTCGAAAAAGTCCGGCCAGAAAATCTAACCGAAGAATTTCTGATCGCAGTGAATTTTGTGACTTACGGGGGATTTTATGTGTCTTGGGCATGTATACAGGGGAAAATCAATATGGACATTGACCGCCTGGTGGATATGATTGTCGGATTCTGGCCGCCAATAATAAAATCAGCCATGGGAATCTCAGAATAATATCGAAGTTGAACAGCACGGATGGGCAGCCGTGCGCAAAAAGTGACAATGCGTATGCATTGTCACTTTTTGTTACATTCACGAATAAATGGAAATTGCATAAAATCTGCAGCTAGATATACTGATATTTAGTAGATTTCTTCCAAATTTATCGAAGGAGATGGCTGTAATGAAATGGTACATGAATGAAGATCGGGAAATGCTGCAGAATGCGTTTCGGGAATTTGCCCAAACGAAGGTCAGACCCCATGTCGACCAGATGGAGAAGGAGGAAGCCGACGCCGGAGCTCTACTGAAGGAAATGGGCAAGCTCGGTTTCTTTGCTCTGGGAAAACCGGAAGAGTATGGCGGAGCAGGCAACGATCATGTCAACGTCGGCCTCCTAATGGAAGAGCTCGCAAAGGAGAGCTATACAGTTGGCTTCTTGGCGCTGATCCAGCACATGTTCATTCAGGAAATGATTAAGTGCTGTTCTCCAGAGCAGATCCAGAAATATGCTGTTCCGGCGATGAACGGGGATATCGTTTTGGGACTGGCATCCTGCGAACCTGCAGGGAGCATGCATTTTGAAGGCTACTCGACGAAAGCGATACGGGACGGTGACACCTGGGTAATCAATGGCAACAAGTGCCTGATCACGGAAGTTGATGTAGCGGATGTGTTCATTGTTTCCGCTCTCACGGGGGATCACTTCGACATAACCACTGGTGAGGGCTACGGAACCTTCATCGTACCGGCGGATACCAAAGGTATTTCAATCGGGCATATTGAAAACAAAGTGGGATGGAAGGGCAGCAGGACCGGAACCATCTACTTCAATGATGTTCGGTTTCCGGCGGAGAACCTGATTCCAACGCCAATGTTTTTGGCACCGGCCCATGGCCTCGGCGGATATTATGCCGCACTGGATCTGGGCGGTGCGGAACGGTGCCTGGAGAAAACCACCGCGATCCTCAAGGAGCGGGTGCAGACAGGCAATCGCTCCCTGTGGGACGCTCATGAAGCAATTAGACACAATGTGGCTGATCTGACTGTCAAAGTCAGCGTGTTCAAAAATGCAGTCTACAGCCACATGATGAATCTGACAATCGGCCAAGCCGACTTCATCGAAGACTTCGCCTTGAAGATGGAGGGTGCAAAACTTCTCAGAGAGATTTCCAGCGAGTGCATGATCTTGGCAGGCGGAGCCGGAATGATCTATGAGACGGGAATCGAGAGATATTACAGAGATGTTCAACCGTCTGAGGTCGGATGCGGATGCAATAAGACCGCCCTGGATTGGATTTCCGCATTGCTTTAACTGAGGTGAAGCATGAAAATCGCTGTATGCATTAAATCGGTACCTGATCCGGATTACTATGATTCGATTCGGATTGACCCGGAGACAAAACTTCTTATCAGAAACGGAATCCCCACAATTTTGAACACCGCTGACAAGCACGCGCTGGAAGAGGCACTCAGAATTAAGGAAGGGGTCGGCGGCGACATTACAGTAGTCACCATGGGGCCGCACGCGGCGAAACAGCAACTGACTGAGGCCCTTGCAATGGGCGCTGACCGTGCGTTCCTGGTCAGTGATCGTAAGCTGGGCGGTGCGGATACACTCGCCACCTCGTATACGCTTTCCAGAGCCTTGACGGTTACAAGACCGTATGACCTGATCCTGATGGGCAACGAGAGTGCGGACGGCGCAACGGCGCATGTTCCGTCACAGCTTGGAGAATGGCTCGGTTTCTGCCATTGCGCCAATGTGATGTCAATTCAACAGGATGGCGGCGGATTTATCGTGATGCGAAAACTGGATCGTGGAATGGCAAAGTATCGCATCAGCGCACCTGCTGTCATTGCGGTCAATCACCGGATCAACACGGTTCGACTCACCAATGCCTTGGCGATCCTCCGGGCCAAGAACAAGCCGCTTGCCACGCTAAGTGCCGACGATCTGGGAGAACTGGATGAGCGGTATGTGGGACTTGCGGGTTCCCCGTCGCAGAATGGAGAGCTCTTGTCTGTAGAGAGTGACAGGCACTGCACCATGATCGAAGGGACCGAGGAACAAGCAGCGGAGCAGGTCTATACGATTCTGGCGGGTGCGCTGTCTTTGTGAGGAGGATCTGAAGACGTGGACAAAGAAATTTGGGTGTATGCCGAGCTGGCGGACGGAAAACCCGCACCGGTATTTTATGAGCTGATTGCAAAGGCGGATGAAATCGCCTCCACAAAGGGTTGGAACACCGCCGCAGTAATCTTGGGAAGCAATCTGGATCACGTGGTGGAGACTCTGCAGGATGTGGTGGACAAGATATATGTGGCGGATCACCCACGTCTTGCGGAATATACGCTGGATCTGTATGCCGCGGCATTCGAGGAGCTGGTAAAGGCACACCATCCTGAAATGATCCTTGTGGGCGCCACAGGTATTGGCGCCGAGCTTGCTCCCACCTTGGCAGCGAAGGTTAAGACTGGTCTGGCCGCACATTGCGTGGACATTCAGACCGACAGTGCAAATGGTCGTATCAACTGCTTGGTTCCCGCCTTTGGAGGAAAGGTTATCAGTGAAATTTATATTCCTGAGGCCAGACCCATGATGGCATCTGTTCGTCCTGGAATTCTGAACAAGCGGGATGTCCACCGGACTTGTCGAGAGACCATCCGAGAGGACATGCAATTTCTTGACAATTTGGCGGTAAGAGAAACATTCCTGGAGATGATTCCCGAGGAACCGTCCGGGATCAGCGTTGAGGCAGCCAATGTCGTTGTTGCGGCAGGCAGAGGCGCCGCTGTGGAAAGCACGTGGAAGGACATCCAGTCAATTGCTGAGAAAATGGGCGGTGCCGTTGGGTGGACACGGAACTTTGTTGACAGCGGCCTGGTTGAGTCTGAGGCAAACATGATTGGTACAAGTGGGAAGTCCGTCAGGCCAAGTGTGTTTATCGGATTTGGTATTTCTGGCGCGACACACTTTATCTGCGGCATGAGTAAAAGCAAGCTGATTCTTAATGTAAACAGCGATCCCAACGCCAAGATTTTTCAATACTCAGACTATGGCATCGTTGGAGATGCGGGCAAATTTGCCGAAGCCTTGCTGGAGAAGCTTTGCGGAAAACATACCAAGTAAATAATTCATCACAAAACGCCGGGTATATATACCCGGCGTTTTTCCTTAGGAACGGCACTGTCCGCTCATTCACAGACTTTCTATATAAGCAATTCCGCCCGAAACCGTCATACTTGCGGCCAATATAAAGAAAAAACCTCTGCTACACCAGCAGGCGGGATGATTGTTGCTTTCGTAGAAAATGTTCTTTCCCGAAAGTTTCAGTAGCTATCGTCAGGTGCTTGCGGTATGTTGTGCTTGCAAAACCGGCCTCAACAGGAACGAGGCCAAGGAAAGTGAGGTCAACACAACATGGCAAGTAT
>CDYT01029260.1_pt1 | contig 12998 bp, 14 predicted proteins | sample 557541 | NCBI WGS metagenome assembly CDYT01 (sample SAMEA3182060, study PRJEB8094) | gut metagenome | biome: human; feature: gut; material: Stool; isolation source: human stools | place: Canada | collected 2013-01-15
TGTATTTTGACTCGTTTCGGTCAATTAAATTTTGATTCGATGCAGATTTATTTGAATCGATCCATATAGTATTGACGCATTATATATCCATATACTTGCAACATTTGTGCATACCATTATTTGTAGTAGTATGCTATACTATATACAGACAAAGGGAAAGAGAACAAGAGCAGAATCCCGGAGTCAAAACGATAGGTTGTAGGATATACAACCAGTAGTTGTAGTATATCTATGCACAATTTGTATGGTCCAGTCAACTGGACAGAAAGGAAAACACCATGGAAAAGACCAACAAACTGACCGCTAGCCAGAAAGAAATTATCATGCAGAATCCGAAAGTACAGGCTTTTGACGGCGCTGTCTCTCGCCTGGAAAACGTGGGACGTCTTGCAGGCGTTCAAATGGCGTGTCTGGTTTACAACGCCGACCACGACGGCACTTCCGCCGCTATGGGGCTTGCAAGCGCCGCGGACTATCTTCAGCAGGTGCGCAAGTACAGCAAGTCGCAGGCAATGAACCTTCAGCGCGTTGGCAAGTTCCTCAAAGGTAACGCCGACCTTGCGCTGGACAGTAACGGCAACGCTATTAGTTTGTCCGCTATGGTGCAGTTGCTCGAATCCTGCGAGAGCGAGACGCAGGCGCGCAAGTTCATTGCGGACGGGACTGTCAACGCATTAACCCCCGTCAAAAAGCTGAAAAAGCAGATTGACAAGTTGAATGGCAAGGAAATCGCCGCCGACGCCGAATCTAAAGAGGTTGACAGCGAGAACGGCGGAGACGGTGCAACAACTGCCGCGGACACGTCGGACAAGTTCCCGCCGGACGTTTATACTATCGACGTAGCGGTTATCGCACCGGACGGGAACGGCGGCAACGTGACGGTAAAGTCCGAAAACCTAAAGTGCAAGCTGTGCATGGTGCATACCCGTATTGAAAAAATGTTGCCGTTGGCAACCGCGCCGGGTGCTAAAGTCGTCTTGACCGTCACGCCGCGCAAGTAAACAGAATATGACCGGCCCAAACGGGCCGGCCACTTTTTGACCCTAACATATGCAGATTTGTTCACATGAACAGGTGTAAGTCCATTCGTCTGGACTGTTAGCACTCTGTAGCGGAGACTGCTAACAGTCAACTGGTACTCGAATCAAACGACTGCCAGCATCCAGTATTTTCCAGTTTTTGGCATAAACTGGGTTTACAACCATTGGTTGTAGCCCACAACCGCAGGTTGTAACGGGTTACTAGGTTGTACCAATGTTGTAATCTCTGTCTGGATACTACCGCGCATTTTATGGATGCAGTGAGTGTCGCGGCAAGTCCAGACGTCTGGACTGGTTCCAGAAAGTACCCGCCTGACATTTTAACCCGCCTGAGGTAAATTTTCATGAAAGATAAATTTCGTTGGTTCCAGTTTGAAGTAGTTCCTTATCTCGCGTTGCCCTTTGGCATCGTGGCGTTCTACTGGGCGGCGGTGATTGCCCCGTGATTCCTGATGTGAGGTACTGTGACTACAAGTGCATCTGCTGGAGATGCGATAAGCAGGTGCATCATTCATACTGCTGTAATTTAACGCATCACAACTTGGACTGCCCCGAAACGGGGACGAAACAGTCCTGTTCCGATTTCACTCCGATTCATGTCCAGACGTCTGGACTGAATAAATAAAAACCGGCCTGACGGCCACACAGAAAGGAAATAATATTATGTTCGACTTCCGTAAAGCTGCTCTCGATTCCACCCTGCTGTCCACCCTTCAGAATGACCGCGAGAAGATTTCCACCCACGACCTCATCCAGCAGTTCCCCGACGGTATCACCGTCAATGCGTTCGACTTCGCCACTATCGACGACAAGTCTTTTGCCGTCGTGACGTTCAACGAGGACGATACCAAATACTACAACGGCGGCACCGTCCTCTCTAAGATGTGCGTGGCATGGGCGGCCGGGTTCGCGGGTGACCCCGAAGCGGCGTCTACCGCTCTGGCCAAGGCTGGCGGCGTCAAGCTGAAGTTCACCGAAGCCAAGACCAAGAACGGCAACAACGTTACCACCATCACCGTCGTCTGATTCTGAAAGTGAGGTGACTAAGGGAGTCCAGTCGACTGGACTCCCTTTTGTTTTATGGATTATAGAAAGATTTCTAAAATCTGTGCTGAAGCCCGTAAAGACCGGGGTGTTTCTCAGTATTACGTAGCGAATTGTTTATCTATTACACAGCAGAATATTTCCAATTTTGAGTGCGGGCGCAATTTTTCGTCTCGAATACTTTTATTTTACGTTTTGGAGATTCTCAAAAGTGACGACCTGGATAAAATAAAGGGGGTAGTTCGCAATGGCAAAGATAACAACAGAAGAAATTCTTCATATGGGAGTCCAGAAACTCCGCCGTCTACCTGAGAAGGAAACCAGAAAATACCTATCTCAGGTTTTCTCAGCGGCAAATAAAAGAATTAAATCCCTCTCCAGATTAAAGTATACCCCTACTGCACTTAAACATGTCCAGTCGTCTGGAATTACTAAGTTCGGCTTGAAGGGGAAAACAAATGCTGAACTGTGGAACCAATATGCGGTGGTGCAAGACCTGTGGGCGCAAAAATCTGGAACATTAAAAGGTGCATTGGAAGTAGAAAAGAATATTTTTAGGATTATGGCCATAAATATGACATTTACTCCAACGCAACAAGGAATGTTCTGGGACATTTATTCAAAGGTAGAAAACGGTGAAATTCCGGGTTCGTCAATTTTTATGAAGCAAATTTACGGAAGTGATAATATGCAGAATTTTATCGCCGAAGAAATTGTTGCGGGTAAAACAGCAGATGAAATTCTCCAACGTATTACAAATATGACTGAGGGGCAGGAATCTGTGAATGAACCAGACGACTTTTGGTCTTTCGGACAGAATTAGGTCTAATGACGAGTTTCTGTCCGAAATCGAACGGCAACTGTGTTTCTACGACCTAATAGGAACAAATAAGAAAATTAAATATTTTAATGTTCCCGCGTCGTTTGATATTGAAACGTCGTCTGTCCAGTCGTCTGGACTGAAAATGTCGCTCATTTACGAATGGTCTTTCGGTATAAATGGGTTAGTAACCGTTGGAAGAACGTGGGAAGAATACGAGGAGTTGATTAGAAATGTAGAAAACTTATTTGGAACATCTGAAAATGTTCGTCTAATTGTGTATGTACACAACTTGTCATATGAATTTCAGTTCATGCGAAAAATCTTTGAATGGGATAAGGTATTCTCGTTAGATGTTCGTAAACCAGTATATGCTATAACAAAAACAGGAATAGAGTACCGCTGTTCCTATAAGTTATCTGGCTACAACTTGGAAACTGTAGGTAAAAACTTACAAAAGTACAAAGTTGAGAAAATGTCTGGCGATTTGGATTATTCCAAAGTACGACACAGCAAAACTCCGCTAACAGAAAAAGAATGGCAATATTGTGTTCATGATGTTCTGGTTGTAATGGCGTACATTCAAGAGAAAATTGAATCTGACGGCGATATTACGAAAATACCTCTGACCAAAACTGGGTATGTTCGTAATTATTGCCGTAATAACTGTTTTTATTTGTATAAGTCGCACAAACGCGGTGGATGGAAATATAAGCAGTATCGCCAACTTATGCGTAATTTGATTCTAACTCCAGATGAATACAACCAGCTAAAACGAGCGTTTCAAGGCGGATTTACTCACGCCAACGCAGTGTATTCTGGAAGAATCCTTGAAAATGTAGGTTCGTTTGATTTTACATCATCGTACCCGTATGTTATGATTTCAGAAAAGTATCCCATGGGTCGTGGGGAACATATTCAAATAACATCCTCAGAACAATTTGAAAGGTGTTTAAAAAACTACTGTTGTATGTTTGATGTTGAATTTAAAAACATTGAATCTATAACCTACATCGAACACCCGATTTCACTGTCCAAATGTCAAGTAGCAATTAACCGTGTTGTCGATAATGGTCGTGTGGTATCGGCTGACCTTTTACGCACAACTATTACAAATTTGGATTGGGATGTTTATAAGCATTTTTATCATTGGGAAGATGCTAAAATAGGAAACTTCGTTCGCTATCCTAAAGGATATTTACCGACTGACTTTGTTAAATCCATTCTGAAATTGTATCAGGATAAAACTACGCTTAAAGGCGTGGAAGGAAAGGAAGTGGAATATCTAGGCTCTAAGGAAATGGTGAACGCAGCGTATGGTATGACCGTAACCGACATTTGTCGTGACGAGATTATCTACGACGATTCCAGTCAACTGGACTGGGAAAAGCAAAAGCCAAACATTGAAGAAGCGATCGAAAAGTACAACAAATCAGCCCGTCGATTCCTGTTCTATCCTTGGGGTGTATGGGTAACTGCTTATGCTAGACGAAATCTTTTTAGTGGGATTTATGCCGTCGGAGAGGATTATGTGTATTCTGATACCGACAGTATCAAAGTCCTGCACCCAGAAAATCATATGGATTACATCGATGAATACAACAAAATCGTCATTCGTAAACTCGATGCCGCAATGGAGTTCCACAAATTGCCGAAGTCGTCATATAAGCCGAAAACCATCAAGGGTGTTGAAAAAGTCCTAGGTGTATGGGATAATGAGGGTGTTTACTCTCGTTTTAAAACAATAGGTGCAAAACGGTACTTGGTGGAAAAAGATGGCAAGATTAACCTTACAACATCCGGTGTAAATAAGCGTACTGCAATGCCATACCTGTTAAAAAAATATGGTGATAATATATTTGACGCTTTCGCAGAGGGTCTGTACATTCCACCGGGATACACAGGTAAGAATACACTCACTTATATTGACGATGAACAGCACGGATTAGTAACAGATTATCTAGGAGAAACCGCCGAGTTTTATACGCCATCCGGCATACACATGGAACCGACAGACTATACTTTCTCGATGTCCGCAGAATACATCAAATATCTACTGGGGGTGCAAACCTATGAAAAGTGATACGGTCCAGACGTTTGGACCAAAAAAGAAAACAAAGTATTACCGATTGAAAAACATTCTCCAGAAGAACGCCACTTATAGTGTGATGTTCGGAGAGCGCTCCAATGGTAAGACCTACGCAGTACAAGAATACTGCATCAAAGAATATATAGCAGGTAGAGGGCAAACAGCATGGATTCGCCGTTGGCAAGATGACTTCAAAGGAAAACGCGCCAAAACAATGTGGGATGGTTGCGTAAACAATGGCGAGTTGGAGAACTGGACAGGCGGTCAGTTCGACCACATCAACTACAAAGGGGGTGCATGGTATCTGGCGAAGTTCGATGAAACGTTGAACAAGGACGTCGAGTCTATAACCCCTTTTGCATACTCGTTTGCGATTAGCGCTATGGAGCATGACAAATCAACTAACTACGATGGTATTACAAATGCCGTACTTGATGAATTCTTGACTCGCAGTTACTATCTACCCAACGAGTTTGTGCTGTTCATGAACGTTTTGTCAACCATTATCCGTGAACGCGACAATGTCAAGATTTTCATGATGGGTAATACCGTCAATCAGTATTGTCCGTACTTTGCGGAAATGGGCCTGACTCATATCAAAGAAATGAAGAAGGGTGACATTGACGTTTATGAGTACGGTGAAAGTGGATTGACCGTTGCGGTTGAATACACCGACTCGCCTAACAAAGAAGGCAAGAAGTCCGATAAATATTTTGCCTTTAATAATCCCAAGCTGTCTATGATTACAGGTGGTGCGTGGGAAATTGCAATATATCCGCATTGCCCATGCAAATATAAACCGCGTGACGTGTTGTACACATACTTTATAATCTTTGACCGCGAAACGTTGCAATGTGAAATCATCTTCACTAAAGATGAACGTGACAATGATGTGTTATTCACGTTCATTCATCGTAAGACCAGCGAGTTGAAAGACCCTGACCATGAGCTGATTTACAGCCCGGAATATTCACCGTTACCTAATCGTCGTCGTAAGATTACAAAACCAACAGACGAAAGGGAACGTAAAATTGCATCGTTTTTTGGTAAGGATAAGGTGTTCTATCAGGATAACACCGTAGGTGAAATCGTCCGCAACTATATCATGTGGTGTCAGAAGGGAGAGTGAGTCCAGATGGATGAACAAGCATTTAAGAATTGGTTGGCACGTGAAAGAGAATCCATTGAAGTCTCTCTTGATTTCTGGGACAAAGATAATAACAGTGATATGGTAGCCTATGAATTTGCTAGATTAGATGAAATTCAAAGAGTGGAATCTATTATTAGCGAATTAGAATAACAATAGCCCCAGTCCAGACGTCTGGACTGGGGCTATTGTTATTTGGTAGTGTAGTTGATACCGAGTTTCTTCAGCAACTCGGTGACGGTCTTGAAGTCACCAGCCGACAACGGCCCGGCGTTGATGTAGTACAGGTTCACCGTACTGTCACGCTTAACGGAATGGTACACGCCGTTCGCAACACTGGTATATTTGTTGACGAAGTCACCATCAAGCCAGTTCAGCGGATTCCACCGCTTGCCCTTCCAGATAACCTCAAAGTGCAGATGCTGACCAGTCGCGTTGCCAGTCGAACCCATGTACCCGATAATCTGGCCACGGTAAACATCCTGCCCCTGCTTAACCAGAATACGGGACATGTGTGCATACCGCGACTGAAGCAGGCCGCCCTCAAAATGCCCGTGGTTCAACCGAACCATGTTGCCGTAGGACTGCATACCGGTCTTGGTTTTGCCGTTCCAATACTGGAGCTGGTCAACACGCCCCGATTCCGCGGCATAGATGGGTTTCAGTCCAGACGTCTGGACTGTCTCGGTGACAATGTCCAAACCATTGCCATCATTGATGAAACCGCGGGTCAACTGATGCGGAGCATCAATAGGCCAGTCGAACAACCATTCACCATTACTCTGAATTCCCATTAGAGAATCACTCCTTCCTTGAGCATCTGCTCAATCTCAGTTTTTTCGGCTTCGGTAGCCGTAACACCATCCAAGTGAACTTCACGAACTTTTACAAATCCTTTCTGCGAACCGAGCGTACCGTCCAGCTGATACGGCTGACCAATTAAAGATTTGTATTGGTCGGCCACTACAGAAATAGGACGTGTGACCAAAACATAAGGTTTCATTTCACCCAGCAAGCCGGTGTTTGCCGAGATAGAACCAGTGCGTTGAGTCTGGATACCATTTATAGGGGACATAGCTACGTCAGTCACTCCGCCAATAAGTGCCCTAGAAGCCATTCGTGAACCAGCAGTACCACCAACAATACCACCCATAACACCGCCACTAATAGTGCCTACAGCAGCGCCTATAATACTAGCAATAAGTCTACTAGCATCGCTAGACGTCACGGGAACTGCCGCGCACATAGCCGCTTGATATGCGTACCGAACATCTTCATCAATAAGTACCTCGGCGCAGGCTACGCCTGACAAGAAATCAATGTTATATATAACATGAATCTTGTGCGGTGTAATGCAATCATTGGTACTAATGTTCACATCACCAACAAACGGAAGAAACAGGCTCAACCGTGTATACGGCTCATAGTCTCTGAAGTCGTGATACTCCCTGGGTATTTCGATAGTGCCACAATCGAACTGCATAAACTGATTGGGGATTGTAGGCATCTTCAACTCGGTAGCGCCAATGTTGCAAATTACAGGCGACTTGACAGGACCATCAACGGGAGTGACTGCCCATTCAGTCAACTGAATAATTGCATTGATTGGGTCGCCAATTATAGAAGCTATAGTACCTTGAGTAGTACCGCCATACAGAAACGCGCCGAGTTTCTGAAGATTATCGGCAGATGGATGCCAAAGAGTATACAGGCCACCTTTTATATCAGTGTTAGGAATATTAGATGGCCCGTTATTGGCGTTGGTGTAGTTATCCCGAAGCTGTCCAGACGTCTGGACTGTATTGCCGCCGTTCTGGGGTGTTGACTGAACGTAATCTTCTGGATAAAAGTATTTGATAATAACATTGGGAATTGAAGGGTCATAGTTAGGAGAATCGGGGTCTAAGCGCGGGTCTTCCGGTTCGATAGGGGTATTCGGAGAACCCGGTTCAGTTCCGGGATTTTCATTTGACGGATTTACTTTAAAATACGTCAACGGCATATAACAGTCGCTGTTCCAATTTACAACCCTACCAGACCATTCGGTAATTTGTGGAACTGTAGTATCCCCACCACACGGTGGAAAGTTTTCATCCTTTGGCAATGAGTAATGATGCCTGCTAACACCGCCGCCACGGGTAATACCCCCACCCCTAGATAGTATTATATACCCGAAATTACTAAATAAGAACCCTGATTGGCGGTGATTATACGCGACCTTTAAATACGAATTCATCAATATCTTACTGGTGGATGTATAATAAATGCCGCGGTTAGCTTCATAACCATACCAAACTGAATCAACATTTTGTAAGATAATACTGGATAATGGACTGAACTGTGCCTGTAAATTATTAGTGTCTCCGGGGTATGTATCGTTAGAAACTACATATTTTTTTTCATAATCCACTAATAACTCAGACGCAGACTTTACAGAGCGCGAGATTATATAATCAGTTGTAGAAGAACTACCCTCAGGAACTCTAACAAGAAAATTGTATATATGACCATCAGTTTCATCAAGTTCGCTATTATAGCGTTTAATTATCTCATTAAAGGTATTAACATTTAGTCCAGTAGACTCTCTAATTGCATACATTATTTTTTCAAAAGAAAGCCCTCCAAACGATATTTCAGCTCCTACAACATAATCTGGGTAGTCGATAGTATCTCCGTAACCGCCGTTATTTGCAAGCCATTTTTGCACCCAACTAACAAGTTTACCCGGAACATACCATGCACCAGTAGCGATGTTCTGAAGCGTTTTTAAGGCGTATTCACCCGTCAGGTAGTCCTTCATAGTGCTATCAAGCATCAAATCACGTTGCATTTGCAGCATATTAACGGCCGCTTTAGCATTGTCGGTAATCTCAAATCCCAACGCGGCCACAATAGAACCCAGCATCGAAATAATCGAAGTAACGCCATTTTGCTTATAATCGGTATCCGCCATTATTCTATTGCACCCCCTGACGTAGTAAGGACATATTGAATATCCTTTGTAAATCCTTTAGGAAAGTAATATTTTTGCACTTTCTTATTGATGTTTATAGGCATATCGCTGTCAATCAGTCCAGACGACTGGCCTACTTCTTCGCGCTCAATAATCGGCCTAAGAGACTTTATCTGAGCGGAATAACTCATAAGAACGTCGCACCGCATCGACACTTCCCAAACGTTTGTCCTTACAGACGTAATATCCACGATGTAGTAATATCGCCCGAACTTGGGGATATAGCAGTAGTTGTACCCTGCAATGTTATCCGCCGATTCAATCCGAATCTTAGGACTCAAAACGCTTGTCTGGTTACGAAGTTCACCGGACAACTGTTTTTCATCGGTGAGAACTTTTACAACCCGGTTATTCTCCGAAGCTGTCTTAAACAATGAAATTGTAAAAGCCATCTTTTATCCTTTCCAGTCCAGACGTCTGGACTAAAATAAACGGGCTGACGGGTTGCCCGCCAGCCCGTAGGTTGGTTATGCGACGTAGAACACTACGAAGTTCTCGTTGAGGTCGTTGAAGTAACCAGCATCCATCTTGTAGAAGTAGTTGGTGAACTCGGCCTTGGCGTTGTAGTTCGTAGTGGTGCGGCGGTTCATGTTGCAGACACCCAGCGCGTCACGGTCAAACATGACACACAGGATACCCGCGGCGTTGACCTCGTTGCCGTTTGCCGTCTTGATGTGAATGTCAGACGTGCTGGAGAAGGCGAAGTCCGTACCAGACCCCTGCCAGAACGGGACGCTCTCGGCCTTGGGCAGAGCAACGAACTGGTCGTGGTAGGTGTCACTCTGAAGGTAAGTGGACACGCCGGTCTGGAACTCGGCCAGCATGACGACGTGGAGCATATCGGAAGGCGTGAAACGAGCCTTGCCGCCAACGTTGAACAGCTTGCTCATGGAGCGCATACGAATTTCGTACAGACCCATGATGTACGCGGCGAAACGCAGGAAGTCCTTGTTGAAGATAGCCTGCTCAGCAGTCAGGGTCTGTGTGAACTTGGTGTTGTACATATTCAGCAGGTTGACAGCGCGAGCGTTGCCAGCGGCGGTATAGTCACCGTCGGCCATGGCATCGTGCATAGTCTCCGCGGTCATGTTGTTGATGGTCTGCATGATAAGACCATCCAGCTTGACGGTGAAAGACTTATCAACCTCGTTGAAAATCATGTTGATGAAGCCCATCATCTGGGCGGCAGAACTGAACGCGGACTTGACCTGGCGCTCGGTGATAGAATTCTCAATCTCGAACGTGACGCGGCTGGAGAAGAACTTGGTTTCGGCCTTGGGCTTGTGGAACACGTTGGGGTCATAGGACTGACCGTCGGTCAGTTCCCACGACTTGTTCTCAGTGGCTTCGGGCATCTCGCTGGCAATCTTTTCCAGAACCGCACCGTACTCCCAACCGTCCATCAGAACGGACGGGGCAGAACCCTGATAGGCTCGGTTGACGAACACGACTTTGCCGATGTGGTCGACGAGGGTTTTGACGTAGTTGTCGTAGGAAGTAGCATCGAGGACCTGTTTGCCCATGTCGATAAGACCTTCGAGGTCAACGGTAGTGATGGCGGCTTCGCCAACAATCTGCTGCTGAACAGCATTAACGATAGCGGCAACCTGATTAACAGTCATTTGAAATCATTCCTTTCATGTGTTGGAGTCCAGACGTCTGGACTAATAGATGGGGATTGTGAGAACGGAGTCAACGTCTTTGAATACCTGCTCAAAGAAGTCGTACATCCAGATGTTGCGCTCCTGCTGGAGCAGGTTCTGGAACGTATTTGTACCGATATTGCCGGTGCGAGTCAGCTTGCGGGAACTCTTTCCGGATGTAGTATCAGTACCGGTTTCGGTGTAACTACGATTGTAGGTATCGGTGTTGGTGCGGTCGGTGACGTCAGTACCTGTTTCGGTGTCTGTAAGGTCACGGGTTGTCGTGTTATTGCTAGTTGCCCTGCCATCTGACATATCAGACGGAACAGATTCTGACGAGTTGAACCCCCAAATACCGTTCTGGTTTTTGTTTGTACCAGAACCTTCGTCCTTGACAGTTCCTGTACCTTTACGAGACAAGTTGGGGGTTCTAGTGTCCTGTCCAGTCGTCTGGACCGTGCCAGTGTCACCTCTGGCCAAATCGGGAGTTCTTGTCGAACTTTCCTCACCTTCTGCATTTTCTTGCATCTTGTAGTTGGTGAGAGGGTCATAGTCAACTGGCTTCATTGTCGCCCATAACCGCGTCCACTGAATACCAAACATTGCCCAGAGAATATTTGCAATCAGCGTGCGATTATCAGACGAAAGAACGTCAGAATCATCAAGACGATGATTGATGAAGTTGGAGCAGTAACGCTCGCCAGAGTGGCCGTCAAGGTATGCAATGTCGAGATTCAATCCCGTCATTGTGTCAATCCACGGGGCATTGGCCATCAGGGAGAATACTCCGCCGTCAGTCGGATAATTGACGTAAACGTCAATCATCTTGTTTAGGTTGATTGTCTCCATCATCATCACCTTCTTTCGGTTCGTCGTCAGGCTCGTTTTCCTGTCCAGACGTCTGGACTCCCTCGGCTTCGGTTTGCATTTCCTTGATGGCATACTCGGATTCCAGCTGAACATCTTCCCACGCAGAAGAAAGTTTTACCGAAATATCCGTGCCGTACATGGCATTGACCTTCTCCAAATCCTGTTGACGACAGAGCAACATCTGGTCAATCATGGGGAGCATAATGTCGTTGTTCAGACCCAACTCTGCGGCAGACAAGGATTCTCGCTTCATGTTATAATTAGCCTGGAGTCCGAGTTCATTGAACCACTTAGACTCAAGATACTGATGAAGTTCTGTGAGTTCCGTAATCTGGGGCGAGCCGGAGTTCTGGCCGTATGGCTGTGCCGTGATACCGTCAAAGAATGGAGTGGTCATGACCGCGGACAGCTTACCGGCAACGAGGTCATCTACGAACTTGTCCGCCGCGGCTTTGTCGCGGTCATTGTCGGCTCGCAAGAAAGTCTGCGTTCGCTTGTTGATTGACGCCATACGGATAGAAATGAAGTTCTCTGCCAGCAGGGTCGCGTAACGGGAACACAGGGGCATCAGACCCTCATAGAGGAAATCGTTGCGAATGATTTCGCAGTCCTTGCCGATAGTCAGCGATGCCGAGTACTCAAGAGCCGGGTTTGCAACAGTTAGGACGGTGGGCTGGTAGTATACATCAGGGACTCCGCCCAGACCACCCCACATGGCGTACAACTCACCCTTGACCTTGACGATGCCAACGAATCCAGACGACTGGACATATTGTTCGAGAAACTTCTGCGGGATTGACTCCGGGAGACCCGTGTACTCGAACATCGCCTGTGTGCGGATAAGCATGTAACGGACGAGGTCACCGACCAACCTGTTCTTGTCGGTAAAGTCGTAGACAACATTACCGAGGTGCAGGTAATCCATAGTCCTGTCCCAACATGGGGTGTTCTTAGCCATCGTTCTTACTCAACAGTGTCACAAGCTGTTTCGTTGCGACAGTGTTATCATTGATAACGCTGGTTAGCTTGGAGATTTCATCAGCGTGGGCTTCGGTCTGCTTGTTCATGTGATAGTACATCAGCACGCACATAGCGCAGGGAAACCCAATGTTGGAGATAATCTGAGAGATAGTATTTGCGTCCATTGTAACACTTCCTTTCATTAGAGTCCAGACGACTGGACTGACCAGTTGAATGGCGATTCGGAAGTCCAGACGACTGGACTGCTGAATAGGAAACAGAAATGGGATTCTAGCGTGGCCCCACTACTGTTTCTATGGTTACATTATACTATAGCGCGCGGAATATGTCAATAGGCAAAATGAACAAAGA
>CDYT01011134.1_pt1 | contig 12752 bp, 14 predicted proteins | sample 557541 | NCBI WGS metagenome assembly CDYT01 (sample SAMEA3182060, study PRJEB8094) | gut metagenome | biome: human; feature: gut; material: Stool; isolation source: human stools | place: Canada | collected 2013-01-15
GGCCCAGTACAGCCGGACCATCCGGGTGGAGCAGGTGTGGAGCGGCGGCAGCGGGTCCTTTGACACCACGGTGACCGTCAGCGGCCGCTGGACCCGGACAGACCGGACCCTGGCGGACGGCCAGACCCGCCACACCATCACCGACGGGGAGATCACCTATATCTGGTACGACAGCGAGAGCGCGGTCTACAGCGGCCCGGCGGGGGAGATCACCCCGGACGACGAGCAGGCCATCCCCACCTATGAGACCATTCTGGACCTGCCGGTGGAGGACATCGCCGCGGCGGACTACCGCAGCGTCTCCGGCGTGAACTGCATCTACGTGGAGACGGTCCAGGACCCGGAGGGCTACAGCCAGCGGTACTGGGTCAGCGTGGAGACGGGGCTGCTGGTGGCGTCGGAGCGGCTGCTGGAGGGGGAGACCATCTACCGGATGGCATCCCTGACAGCGGACCTGAGCACCCCCTCGGCGGATCGGTTCATTCTGCCGGACGGCACGGTGCTGCTGGATACCTGAGAGAACTGCACAGAGCAAGAAAACGAGCCCGCCGGCATCTGCCGGCGGGCTCTTGCGCTATGGCTCGCGGGGGAGGGGGATCGTCAGCCGCGGGGCGGATGCCCGCAGGACTGACCGCAGTGGTCGCAGCAGCCGTCACAGCCGCCGCACCCCTTTCCCCGGCGGCGGTGGCAGGACCGGAGGGCCAGCACCAGCCAGACCCCCAGGGCCGCCAAAATCAGAAATTCCAGCATGGCTGCCACCTCACTCCAAAATCAGCATAGCGATGCGGCAGACCCAGAAGGCCACAAACCAGGCGATGACGCACTGGCTCAGGGCCACGCCGGCGGCCTTCCAGCCGGAGCCCAGCTCCCGCTTCACCGCGGAGATGGCGGCCACGCAGGGGGTGTACAGCAGGGTGAAGGCCAGGAAGCCGGCGGCGGTGGCGGGGGTGAACAGCGTCCCCAGGGCGGCGGCGCTGACGTCCGCGCCGGAGCCGGTGAGGATGCCCAGGGTGGAGATGACGTTCTCCTTGGCGATGAAGCCGGTGACCAGGGCGGTGGAGACCCGCCAGTCCCCGAAGCCCAGGGGCTTGAAGATGGGGGCGATCCAGGCGCCCACAGTGGCCAGCAGGCTGTCGGCGCTGTCGGCCACCAGGTTCAGCCGGGTGTCGAAGGTCTGGAGGAACCAGACGATGATGGTGGCCACAAAGATGATGGTGAAGGCCCGGGTCAGAAAGTCCTTGGCCTTGTCCCAGCACAGCTGGCCCACGCTCTTGGCGGAGGGGAAGCGGTAGTTGGGCAGCTCCATGACAAAGGGCACCGGGTTGCCCCGGAAGGCGGTGGCCCCCAGCACCTTGGCGGCCACGATGCCCACCAGGATGCCCAGGATGTACAGCCCGATCATCACCAGGGCGGCATGGTCCGGGAAGAAGGCGGCGGAGAACACGCCGTAGATGGGGATCTTGGCGGAGCAGCTCATAAAGGGCGTCAGCAAAATGGTCATCCGCCGGTCCCGCTCGGAGGCCAGGGTCCGGGTGGACATGATGGCGGGCACCGAGCAGCCGAAGCCCATCAGCATGGGCACGATGCTCCGGCCCGAGAGGCCGATCTTCCGCAGCAGCTGGTCCATGACGAAGGCCACCCGGGCCATGTAGCCCGTGTCCTCCAGGATGGAGAGGAAGAAGAACAGCACCACGATGATGGGCAGGAAGCTCAGCACGCTGCCCACCCCGGCAAACACGCCGTCGATGACCAGGGAGTGGACCACCGGGTTCAGCCCGTAGGCGGTGAGGGCGTTGTCCACCGTGACGGTGAGGGCGTCGATCCCGGCGGCCAGCAGGTCCGACAGGAAGGACCCGATGACGTTGAAGGTCAGGAAGAAGATGCCCAGCATGACGGCGAAGAAGAAGGGCAGGGCCAGGTACTTGTTGGTGACCACCCGGTCGATGGCCTCGCTGCGGGCCCGTTCCCGGGACTCCCGGCACTTCACCACCGTGCCGGCGCAGACGCGCTCGATGAAGGTGTAGCGCATATCCGCCAGGGCGGCGTTGCGGTCCATGCCGCACTCGTCCTCCATCTCCTTGACGCTGTGCTCGATGAGCTCCAGCTCGTTCTGGTCCAGCTCCAGGCGGGCCGCGATATCCTCGTCCCCCTCGATGAGCTTGGCGGCGGCGAACCGGACGGGGATGCCGGACTTTTCCGCGTGGTCCTCGATCTGGTGGACCACCGCGTGGATGCACCGGTGGACCGGGCCGGGGGAGCAGAAATCGTACACCGTGGGCAGGGTCTTGTTCCGGGCGGTCTGTACGGCGATCTTCACCAGCTCGTCCACGCCCTGGTTCTTTACGGCGGAGATGGGCACCACGGGAATGCCCAGCGCCTGGGACATTCCCTTCACGTCGATGGTGCCGCCGCCGGCGGTGACCTCGTCCATCATGTTCAGGGCCAGCACCATGGGGATCCGCATCTCCATCAGCTGGAGGGTCAGGTACAGGTTCCGCTCGATGTTGGTGGCGTCCACGATGTTGATGAGGCCGTCGGGCTTCTGGTTCAGGATGAAGTCCCGGGTGACGATCTCCTCCGGCGTGTAGGGCCGGATGGAGTAGATGCCCGGCAGGTCCACCACCGTGCAGTCCTTCTCGCCCCGGATGGCGCCGGACTTCTGGTCCACCGTCACGCCGGGGAAGTTGCCCACGTGCTGGTTGGAGCCGGTGAGCTGGTTGAACAGTGTGGTCTTGCCGCAGTTTTGGTTGCCGGCCAGCGCGAAGATCATACTCCGGCCACCTCCACTTCGATCTTGCCCGCGTCCTCCTTCCGCAGGGACAGGGAGTACCCCCGCACCCGCAGCTCCAGGGGATCCCCCAGGGGGGCGATCTTCTCGATGCGGACCTTGGTTTTGGGAATCAGCCCCATATCCAGCAGGCGGCAGCGCAGGGTGCCCTCGCCGCCCACGGCGGTGATGACGGCCTCCTGCCCCAGGGGCAGCTTGTCCAGCGTCATAACACGTTCCTCCTTAAAAGTTAGCATCATCTAACATAGAAAAGTTTATCATTGCTAACTTTTTGTGACAACCCCCAAACCGGCCAAATGGCGACGAATTTTTAGATGGAAATTGTATAAGATGGATAAAAGAAACGGCGGGCGGCAAAGAGCCTGAAAAAGCCTTGCCCGGATGCCGCCGGGGATGGTATACTGGATCCCAGAAATCGCCGGCCAGCGCGCCGGCTGTCAGGAGGATTCTATGTTCACATTCAATCACTTCAACTTCAATGTGGCGGACCTGGAGAAGTCCCTGGCCTTCTACAAGGAGGCCCTGGGCCTGGAGCCGGTGGGGGAGCGCAAGACCGCCGAGGACGGCAGCTTCATCATCGTCTACCTGGGGGACGGCAAGACGGACTTCCGCCTGGAGCTCACCTGGCTGCGGGACCATCCGCAGAAATACGACCTGGGGGAGTGCGAGTTCCACCTGGCCCTGCGGGCGGAGGACTACGCCGCCGCCCACGCCAAGCATGCGGCCATGGGCTGCATCTGCTTTGAGAACCCCGCCATGGGCATCTACTTCATCACGGACCCGGACGGGTACTGGATCGAGGTCATCCCCACCCGGTGAGCCCTGGGGGGAGCTGGCCGCCCCGGAGGGGCGGTGCGCGAAACGAAAGGCGATCCTGGGGCCCCGCTTGAAGGGGACCCCCCACAGATTTTGCAGAAAGGGAGAACGGGAAATGAAACAGAGACTGCTTGCACTGGCGATGGCCGCCGCCATGGTCCTGGGCCTGACGGCCTGCGGCGGCAGCGGGTCCTCCAGCGAGGGCCGCACCGGCGACACCATGGAGACCTTTTTCTTCGACTTCACGGTCAACAGCGCCTACCTCACCAAGGACTACGAGGGCTACACCCCGGCGGAGGGGAACGCCCTGCTGGTGGCGGACATCACGGTGAAGAACACCAACCAGAAGAGCATCGAGATGTATGACACGGACTTCCAGATCCAGTGGGACGACGGGGACGATGCCTTCGCCTATCCCATCACCATCAATACGGAGACCTATGAGGAGCTGGACCCGGTGGGGGACAGCCAGCTGCCCGGTACATACACCCTGGCCGTGGACGAGGAGCGGACCGGCGAGCTGGTGTACGAGGTGCCCGCCGGCTTCACGGACTTCTCCATCGCCTATCTGGAGCAGTTTGTGGATGAGGACGGCAACGAGAGCACCGGCGACACCTTCTTCGTCTACTTCACCGCCGAGGACCAGACCGGCGTCTCCGCGTGACGGAACCCGGCCTCGCGCCGCCTGAGAGCTGCAAAAAACCCGCCTGCCGCGATCCGGCAGGCGGGAATTTTTGTGCAGTGGATTTCCTTTACAGCAGCGTGACGCCAGCCTCTTCGCAGATGCGCAGGGTCTCGGGGTCCCAGAGGCTGGCCTGGACCTCGCCGATGTGGCAGGTGCCGATCAGCAGCATGCACAGCCGGGACTGGCCGATGCCGCCGCCGATGGACTCCGGCAGCTCTCCGTTCAGCAGCATCTTGTGGAAGGGCAGCTCCCGCCGGTTGTCGCAGCCGGCCAGCGTCAGCTGGCGGTCCAGGGCCGCGGCGTCCACCCGGATGCCCATGGAGGACAGCTCAAAGCTCCGCTCCAGCACCGGGTTCCACATGAGGATGTCGCCGTTGAGCTCCCAGTCGTCGTAGTCCGGGGCCCGACCGTCGTGGCGCTGGCCGGACTTCAGCGTCTTGCCGATCTGCATCAGGAACACCGTCCGGTGCTTGCGGCAGATCTCCGTCTCCCGCTCACTGGGGGTCAGGTCGGGGAACCGGTCCTCCAGCTCCTGGGTGGTGATGAAGTACACGTCCCGGTCGGGCTTGAAGGTCAGCACGGGAAAGGCGTTCCGCAGGGCGGCGGCGGTGTCGCACACGGCGCCCACGATGTCCCGGACCGTCTCCTTCAGGTACAGCGGGTTCCGGTCCCTGGGGGTGATGTGCTTCTCCCAGTCCCACTGGTCCACGTAGATGGAGTGGAGGTTGTCCACCACCTCGTCCCGGCGGATGGCGTTCATGTTGGTGTAGAGGCCGGTGCCGGCGGGGAACTCATACCGCTTCAGGGCCAGCCGCTTCCACTTGGCCAGGGAGTGGACCACCTGTCCGTCGGTGCCCACGTCGGGGATGTCGAAGGTGACGGGCCGCTCCACGCCGTTCAGGTCGTCGTTGAGGCCGGTCTTGCCGTCCACGAACAGGGGGGCGGAGACCCGGTGGAGGTTCAGCCGCACGCACAGGCTGTGCTGGAACTCCTGATGGATCAGCTCGATGGCCCGCTGGAGCTCGTTGTTGCTCAGGGGCATCCGGTAGCCGGAGGGGATGGTGGTTTTACTCATAGTTGGAAGTGCATCCTTTCTGTGGGTTGAAATTCAGGGGGCTCAGGTCCGGAGCTTGTCCAGGCCCAGCCGCAGGCGGCGGAGGGTCTCCTCCTTACCAAGGATATGGCAGATCTCCACGGCGCCGCCGGGGGTCACCAGCTTGCCGGCCGCCGCGATCCGCACCGGCCACATGAGGGTGGCGTTCTTCACGCCCAGGCGCTCCGCCAGGGCGATCAGGGTGTCGTGGACCGCGTCCTGGGTCCAGTCCGGAATCGCCTCCAGGGCGGGGATGGCAGCCTCCAGCATGGCCTGGGAGACCTCCGGGTTGGTCTTGGACTTCTTATTAGTGAAGAAGTCCACGCCGTAGTCCGGCAGCTGGTCGAAGAAGTCCACCTTTTCCGGGATGTCCGTCAGCTTCTCACACCGGGCCTGGAGCAGGGCCGCCACGGCATTGACGTCGATGGCCGGGTTCTTCACCGCCTGGCGGATATAGGGCACCGCCGCCTTGGCGAACGCCTCCGGCGCCATGGCCCGGAGATACGTGGCGTTGAAGTAGGTGAGCTTGTCGATGTCGAAGATGGCGGGGGACTTGGAGATGCCGGCGATGTCGAAGGCCTCCACCAGCTCAGGAAGGGAGAAGATCTCCTGCTCGCTGCGCTCCCCCTTGGGGGCCCAGCCCAGCAGGGCCACGTAGTTCAAAATGGCCTCCGTCAGATAGCCCTGGGCCTTCAGGTCCTCGTAGGAGGGGTCCCCGTGGCGCTTGGACATTTTGTTGTGCTGGTCCCGCATGACGGGGGAGCAGTGGACGTAGGTGGGGATGTCCCAGCCGAAGGCCTGGTACAGCAGGTTGTACTTGGGGGCGGAGGACAGGTACTCACTGCCCCGAACCACATGGGTGATGCCCATGAGATGGTCGTCCACCACGTTGGCGAAGTTGTAGGTGGGCAGGCCGTCCCGCTTCAGGAGCACCTGGTCGTCCAGGGTCTTGTTCTCCACGGTGATGTCCCCGAAGGTGACATCGTGGAAGGTGGTGACGCCCTCGTGGGGGATCTTCTGCCGGATGACGTAGGGCTCCCCGGCCTCCACCCGGCGGCGGGCTTCGGCGGGGTCCAGATCCCGGCAGGGGTCGTCCGCCCGGTCGAACTCGCCGGAGTCCTCCTCGGACTCCGTCTTTTCGCAGAAGCAGTAGTAGGCGGCGCCCTTCTCCACCAGCAGGTGGGCGTAGGGCTGATACAGGTCCCGCCGCTCCGACTGGATGTAGGGGCCCACGGGGCCGCCCACGTCGGGGCCCTCGTCGTGGGTGAGGCCGCACTCCGCCATGGTGCGGTAGATCACGTCCGTGGCGCCCTCCACCAGGCGGCCCTGGTCGGTGTCCTCGATGCGGAGGATGAAGGTGCCCCCGGCGTGCCGGGCGATGAGCCAGGTGTACAGGGCCGTCCGCAGGTTGCCCACGTGCATATAGCCGGTGGGGGAGGGGGCGAACCGGGTGCGGACCTTCCCCTTGGGGATCCGGGCCTCCATCTCCTGGAAAAAGCGCTGATCCAATGCCATGAAAATACCTCCATATTGGGTCAATTACAAAAAACAGCAACCATATTATCCCCTGAACCCCTTGGAATGTCAAGGGCGGATTGCGGGGGACAGGGCGGGGGCGGTGTACATCCGCTCCGGCAGTCCGCCGTCCCGGACCATATACCACTGGGGGACGGGAGACTTTCGGCGGAGGCACTGCTCCATGCTCTCCCGGTACTCCGCCGCGGGGATGCCCCAATGGCCGCTGAACCAGACGGCGGCCTCGTCCAGCAGAGCGGGCGCATCCCGCAGGGGGAGAATGGGATGTTCCATAATTCGTCCGCCCCTTTCCAAATCCGGCGATATACAGCAAAAAATCCCGAACCGGGAGGTTCGGGATTTCGTTTGTCCATGTCAGACCGCTCTGGTGACCTTGCCGGAACGCATACACCGGGTACAAACATACACATGGCGGGGAGAGCCATCGACAATCGCCTTCACACGCTTCACATTGGGCTTCCACATCCGATTGGAACGCCGGTGAGAGTGAGAGACCTTGATGCCGAAAGTAACGCCCTTATCGCAGAACTCGCACTTAGCCATCCGTTGCACCTCCTTGCCGTTGCATACTTCCATGCCCTTTGCAGGCACAACTGGTATCATACCAGAAAACTTTTGAAAATGCAAGTAAAATTTTCAAAAAAACAAAAGCTTTTTTCGGAGCGTGAGAGCCGGGACAAGAGATGCGCCCTCACCGGGGAATCTCTCTGCTCCTTTATCGATGCACTTCTCTCTCCGGCCGCATCCCGCCGGCTCCGGCAGGGGGCGGGAGGAAAGCGGCGGCAAGGTGTTGCGCAAAGGGGCAGAATCATATATAATAGAATCAGCGATTTTCTGTGCCCGGATCCGGGCAGATCGGTTTACGCGCCGGGCGGCCTGCCCGGGAGAGAACCCGGCCCCTCCGGGCGCCGGAAGAAAAGGGAGGACACCATGCAGGAACATGGCCTGAAAATTTCGGAACTGGTCACCCTCTTCAATCTGGAGGTGCTGAACAAGGGCGCCGACTATGACACGGCCCTGCTGACCATCACGGACGTGAACCGTCCCGGACTCCAGTTCCACAACTTCTATGACTACTTTGACCCCCGCCGCCTCCAGGTGGTGGGCAAGGCGGAGATTACCTATCTGAAGGGGCTCACCTCGGAGCAGCGCCGCAAGTGCTTTGACGACCTGTTCCTCTATGACATCCCGGCCCTGGTGATCTCCCGGGGGCTGGACTGCCTGCCGGAGTGCCTGGAGAGCGCCCAGGTCCACGAGCGGACCCTGCTGCGGACCGAGGAGACCACGGTGGACTTCACCAGCCATACCATTGAATATCTCAACCGGGTGCTGGCCCCCTGCGTCACCCGCCACGGCGTGCTGCTGGACATCTCCGGCGAGGGCGTGATGATCACCGGCGACTCCGGCATCGGCAAGAGCGAGTCCGCCATCGAGCTCATCATGCGGGGCCACCGGCTGGTGGCGGACGACGCGGTGGAGATCCGCCGGATCTCCAACCAGCTGATCGGCACCGCCCCGGAGGTCATCCGCCACTATATCGAGCTGCGGGGCATCGGCGTCATCGACGTGCGCCAGCTCTTCGGCATGAGCGCCATCATGGAGGAGTGCCAGATCGACCTGGTGGTGCAGTTCGAGCAGTGGGACGAGACCAAGATCTACGACCGCCTGGGTCTGGAGGACCACCACATCGAGATCATGGGGGTGGAGGTCCCCTGCGTCACCATCCCCGTGCGGCCGGGCCGGAACCTGGCCAGCATCGTGGAGGTGGCGGCCATGAACAACCGCCACAGGCGGTACGGCTTCAACGCCGCCCAGGAGCTGGCCCAGCGGGTGGACCTGCGGGCGGACCTGGGCAGCCGGAAAGCGAAATGAGGGGCCTGTACATCGGCATCGACGTGGGCGGCACCAATCTGAAGGCCGGCGCGGTGGACGCGGCGGGCCGCCTGCTGGCCGTGGAGCGCCGCCCCCTGGCCTTCCGGGACCCGGAGGCCTTCGCCGGCGATCTGGCGGACCTGGCGGAGGCGGCCCTCTCCGCCGCCGGCGCCGGTCCGGAGGACGCCCTGGGGGTGGGCATCGGCCTGCCGGGGGCGGTCTCCGGCGGGGAGGTGCTGTACACCACCAACATCCCCATGGAGCACGTGCCCCTGGCGGACCTGTTCCGCCGCCGTCTGGACCTGCCGGTGCTGCTGGGCAACGACGCGGACTGCGCCGCGGCGGGGGAGTTCCTCCGGGGCGCCGGCCGGGGCTTCCGGGACTTTGTGGTGCTGACCCTGGGCACCGGCCTGGGGGGCGGCATCATTCTGGACGGCCGCCTGCGGGGCGGCGAGACCTCCAGCGAGGCGGGGCATCTGGTGACCCACGTGGGTGGCCTGCCCTGTCCCTGCGGCCGGCGGGGCTGCTGGGAGCAGTACGCCTCCGCCACAGCCCTGATCCGCCAGACCCGGGCCGCCATGGCGGAACATCCCGAGAGCCTGCTCTGCCGTCTGGCGGCGGAGCGGGGCACCGTGGACGGCAGGACCCCCTTCCAGGCGGCGGAGGCGGGGGACGAGACGGCCCTGGCCGTCTGCCGCCAATATGTGGAGGAGCTGGCGGAGGGCACCGCCAGCCTCATCAATCTCCTGCGGCCGGAGGCGGTGGCCTTCGGCGGCGGCGTGGCCGGGGCGCCGGAGCAGCTGCTGCTGGAGCCCCTGCGGCGGCGGGTGGGGGAACTGTGCTTCTCCCGCCACGGCGGCCGAACCACCCGCATCCTGCGGGCGGAGCTGGGCAACGACGCCGGCATCATCGGCGCGGCCCTGCTGGGCCGGGTAACTTCAACGTGAGGAGGTCCAGGAATGGACTGGTGGACTGATTTAGACAAGTGGACGGCGGACGATCTGCCGGACCTGCGGATGGCGTGTGACGAGCCCATGAGCCGCCATACCTCCTTCCGCATCGGCGGCCCCGCCCGCCGGATGGCCTTTCCGGAGCGGGGGGAGCAGCTGGTGCTGCTGCTGGACCACGCCATCGCCTGCGGCGCCCGGCCCCTGGTCATCGGCAACGGCACCAATCTGCTGTGCCCGGACGCAGGGCTGGACCGGCTGGTGATCGACACCTCCGCCGGGCTGAACCGGGTGGAGGCCGGCGACGCGCCGGGAGAGCTGACGGCGGAGGCCGGCGTCCCCCTGGCCCGGCTGGCGGACTTCGCCTGCCGGCAGGGGCTGACGGGGCTGGAGTTCGCCCACGGCATCCCCGGCACGGTGGGCGGCGCGGTGTGCATGAACGCCGGCGCCTACGGCGGGGAGATGGGACAGGTGGTCCAGGGGGCCGCGGTCCTCTTCCCGGAGGAGGGGGTCCGGTACCTGCCGGGCCCGGCGCTGGACTTCGGCTACCGCCACAGCCTGCTGTCGGACCACCCGGACGCGGTGGTGCTCCACGCGGTCTTTCGCCTGGTCCCCGGGGACCAGGCGGCCATCCGGGACCGGATGCGGGAGCTGATGGAAAAGCGGAAGGCCAGCCAGCCCCTGGAATACCCCAGCGCCGGCAGCACCTTCAAGCGGCCGGCGGGGCACTACGCCGGGACGCTGATCGACCAGTGCGGCCTGAAGGGCCTGACGGTGGGCGGCGCCCAGGTCAGCGAGAAGCACGCGGGCTTTGTCATCAACCGGGGCGGCGCCACCTGCGCCGATGTGGTGGAGCTGATCCGGCAGATCCAGGCGCGGGTGCTGGACGCCGCCGGCGTCCGGCTGGAGCCGGAGGTCAAGATCATCGACTGAGAAGGGAGCGGTGGAGGACATGGAGATCCTCATCATCTCCGGCCTCTCCGGGGCCGGAAAGAGCAAGGCGGCCTCCTTTTTGGAGGATATGGGCTTCTATATCGTGGACAATATGCCCGCCGCCATGATCTTAAAATTCGCGGAGTTCTGCGCCGGGGGCAACGGCCGGTATGACCGGGTGGCCCTGGTGTACGACGTGCGGACGGCCAGCTCCTTCACGGAGCTGTTCGACGTGCTGGATAAGCTGAAGGCCATGGAGGCCCAGTGCCGGATGCTGTTTCTGGAGGCGGCGCCGGAGGTCATCATCAAGCGGTACAAGGAGACCCGCCGCCGCCACCCCCTGGCGGGGGGCACCGACTCCCTGGAGGAGGCGGTGGAGAAAGAGCGGGCCCTGATGGCCCCCGTCAAGGAGCGGGCGGACTTCGTCATCGACACCTCCCGCACCTCCACCGCCCAGCTGCGGGGAGAGCTGCTGCGCCTCTTCGGCCAGGAGGGGGAGAAGGGGGGCATGACGGTCAGCGTCACCTCCTTCGGCTTCAAGTACGGCCTGCCCCTGGACGCGGACCTGGTGTTCGACGTGCGGTTCATGCCCAACCCCTTTTACATCGAGGACCTGCGGCCCCGGACGGGGCTGGACCAGGCGGTGTCGGACTACGTGTTCCAGTTCCCCCAGACCCGGGACTACATGAAGAAGCTGGAGGACCTGCTGGCCTTCTCCCTGCCCCTGTATGCGGAGGAGGGAAAGACCTCCCTCACCATCGCCGTGGGCTGCACCGGGGGCCACCACCGCTCCGTGGCGGTGACCCACGCCCTGGCGGGCTTCATCCGGGACCAGGGGTACCAGGTGCTGGAGAACCACCGGGACATGGCCCGGGGAGGCTGAGCCGTGGACACACAGGAATACCGGGTCCCCCGGGCCCACGGGCCCAAGGTGGCCGTCATCGGCGGCGGCCACGGCCTGGCCACCATGCTGCGGGGGCTGAAGCAGTACACGGAGAACCTCGCCGCCATCGTCACGGTGGCGGACGACGGCGGCGGCAGCGGGATGCTGCGCCAGGACCTGGGGATGCCCCCGCCGGGGGACATCCGCAACTGCATGGAGGCCCTGGCCAACACGGAGCCGGTGATGCGGGAGCTGCTCCACTACCGGTTCACCGAGGGGTCCCTGGCGGGACAGAGCTTCGGCAACCTCTTTCTGGCGGCCCTGAACGGCATCTCCCCGTCCTTTGACGTGGCGGTGAGCCGCATGAGCGAGGTGCTGGCCGTCACCGGACGGGTGCTGCCGGTAACCACGGCGGACGTCCGGCTGGAGGCGGAGTTCGAAAACGGCGCCACGGTGGTGGGGGAGTCCAAGATCTTTTACTGCAAGAAGAAGGAGGACTGCCGCATCCGCCAGGTGCGGCTGATCCCCGCCCATCCCAAGGCGCTGCCGGCGGCCATGTCCGCCATCGCCGAGGCGGACATGATCGTCCTGGGGCCGGGGAGCCTGTACACCAGCATCATCCCCAATCTCCTGGTGGACGGCATCGTGGAGGCCATCCAGGCCTCCGATGCCCTGAAAATCTATGTCTGCAACGTGATGACCCAGGAGGGGGAGACGGAGAGCTACACCGTCTCCGACCACATCGCCGCCCTGTTCGCCCACTCATCCCCGGGGCTGTTCGACCTGTGCCTGACCAACTCCTCCCCCATCCCCAGGGCGGTGGCCGCCCGGTACGCGGAGGAGGGAGCAGAGCGCATCCGCTGCGACAAAGAGGCCTGTGAGGCCCTGGGGGTGGAGATCGTGGAGCGACCGGTGGCCACGGTGGAGAACGGCTTCGTCCGCCACGACCCCGCCGCCCTGGCCCGGGAGCTGATCCTGCTCCACGCGGAGCGGAACGTCCGCATCGCCGGGGACCGGTTCGACGGCCGGCGGGACGGATACCGCAAGGAGGGCGGCAAATGACCCAGAGTTGGAGGAGACCCACCCATGTCCTTTTCCTTTGAAGCGAAAAACGAGCTGTGCCGCCTGCCGGTGCAGAAGCTGTGCTGCGCCCGGGCGGAGGCCTACGGCATCCTGCTGTACTGCAACACCTTCAGCGC
>CDYT01024113.1_pt1 | contig 12620 bp, 10 predicted proteins | sample 557541 | NCBI WGS metagenome assembly CDYT01 (sample SAMEA3182060, study PRJEB8094) | gut metagenome | biome: human; feature: gut; material: Stool; isolation source: human stools | place: Canada | collected 2013-01-15
AGCAGCGGGTGGCCATCGCCCGGGCCCTGGCCACGGACCCCAAGGTCCTGCTGTGCGACGAGGCCACCTCCGCCCTGGACCCCACCACCACCGCCTCCATCCTGGACCTGCTGAAGGACCTGAATGAGAAGCTGGGGGTCACCGTGGTGGTCATCACCCACCAGATGAGCGTCATCGAGGAGATCTGCTCCCGGGTGGCCATTCTGGACGGCGGCGTGGTGGCGGAGCAGGGCCGGGTGGAGGACATCTTCTCCAACCCCCACACCGACGCCGCACGGCGGCTGGTGTATCCCGGCGGCGTCAGCCTGGAGCAGTATCCCGCGGGCACCCGGGCAGTGCGGGTGGCCTTCAACGGCGGCACCGCCTACCAGCCCCTGATCGCGTCCCTGGCCATTGACCTGGGGATCAAGGTCAACATCCTGGGGGCCGATACCCGGGAGATCGACGGCAAAGCCTTCGGCACCATGCTGCTGGGCCTGCCGGACGACCCCAACGAGGCCGCCAAGGCCCTCAGCTATATCCGCTCGCAGCCCAATGTTTCCGCAGAGGAGGTGGCGTATCATGCTTGAGACTGTCAGCGCCTTCTGGGCCGAATACGGCGACGTCCTGATCGAGGGCTCCTGGGAGACCCTCCTCATGGTCAGCATCTCCACGGTTTTGTCCTATGTCATCGGTGTCCCCCTGGGGGTGGCCCTGATCGTCACCCAGCCCCAGGGCATCCGCCCCCACCGGGTGGTCTACGGGGTGCTGGGCTGGATCGTCAACATCGGCCGGTCCCTGCCCTTCGCGATCCTTCTGGTGGCCCTGATGCCCTTCACCCGGGCTCTGGTTGGCACCGCCATCGGCGTCAAGGGCGCCATCCCGCCCCTGGTGATCTCCGCCGCCCCCTTTGTGGCCCGGATGGTGGAGACCTCCCTCAGCGAGGTGGACGCCGGCGTGGTGGAGGCCGCCCAGGCCATGGGCGCCTCTCCCCTGCAGATCGTCCGAAAGGTCTACCTGCCGGAGTCCATGCCCTCCCTGGTGCTGGGCGGGGCCATCTCCGTGGTGACCATCCTGGCCTACACCGCCATCGCCGGCATGGTGGGCGCCGGCGGACTGGGGGACATCGCCATCCAGTACGGCCACAATCGGGGCGTCACCTCCCTGATGTGGGTGACGGTGCTGTTCCTGATCATCTTCGTCCAGATCATCCAGTGGGTGTTCAGCTGGTGGTCCAAGCACATCGACAAGCGGCTGGACCACTCCTCTGACACCAAGAAATTCGCGCCTCTGGAGATGCTGGCCCACTTTGTCCACACCAAGTAATGTTCCATGGTTTCATCGTTTGTCTCCTGAAATTCCGGCAAGCGTTTGAAATATACCGGTACACAACCGATCTTGTTTTTGAAATTGGAGGAAAAGAGCTATGAAGAAAAAACTGCTGGCCCTGCTGCTGGGCCTGACCCTGTGCCTGTCCCTGGCCGCCTGCGGCGGCGATTCCGCCGCGGACAGCGGCGCTGCCGATACCGGCGCCGCCGAAGAGGGCGGAGATTCCGGCGAGACCGTCACTTTGACGGTGGCCGCTTCCCCCACCCCCCACGCCGTGATCCTGGAGCAGTGCGTGCCCATTCTGGCGGAGCAGGGCATCGACCTGGTCATCAACCAGTACAGCGACTACGTGGTGCCCAACACCGCCGTGGAGGACGGGGACGAGGACGCCAACTACTTCCAGCACCTGCCCTATCTGGAGGAGTTCAACGAGACCCGGGGCACCCATCTGGTGAGCGTGGCCGGCGTCCACATCGAGCCCATGGGCATCTACGCCGGCCGTGTGGAGTCCCTGGAGGACCTGCCTGACGGTGCCGTCATCGGCATCCCCAACGACCCCACCAACGAGGGCCGCGCCCTGCTGCTGCTGGAGGCCCAGGGCCTGATCACCCTGGACGACAGCTCCAACCTGTCCGCCACCCCCAACAACATCGTGGACAACCCCAAGAACCTGCAGTTTGAGGAGATCGAGGCCCAGACCCTGCCCAGCTCCCGGCCCGACCTGGACCTGGCGGTTATCAACTCCAACTATGCCCTGGGTGCCGGCCTGAACCCCACCACCGACGCCCTGGCCATTGAGTCCTCCGACTCCCCCTACGTGAACGTGCTGGTGGTGAAGGAGGGCAATGAGGACAACGCCGCCGTCCAGGCCCTGGTGGAGGCCCTGCACTCCGACACCATCCGGGACTTCATCACCGAGGAGTTCGACGGCGCCGTGGTCCCCGCGTTCTGAATCTGTCCCCAGCAGCCCCGCCTGTGCCGGAGAGCCTTTGGTTCTCCGGCACAGCTTTTTATGGATTTTGTATGTTAAAATCGTGTAAAATTCTCTGTCGGTACCAGTGGTAATTCCCCAGGAGCCGTGCTAGAATATGTGTTGCGCTGAAAGGCGCAAATTTTTTGAAAACACAAGAGGGATTTGACATGGCAGACAAGCGGCTGACTCACTATGAGATCGATATGTGCAGCGGCCCCATTCTCTCCAAGATGCTGCGGTTTTCCATCCCGCTGATGTGCTCCAGCGTGCTGCAGCTGCTGTTCAACGCGGCGGATATCGTGGTGGTGGGCCGCTGGGCCGGGGACAACTCCCTGGCGGCGGTGGGCTCCAACACCGCGTTGATCGGCCTGCTGACCAACCTGTTCGTGGGGCTGGCCGTGGGCGCCAATACCCTGGCGGCCAAATACTACGGCGCCCGGGACCGGGACGAGCTCCACCGAGTGGTCCACACCTCCATCCTGCTGAGTATGCTCAGCGGCCTGTTTTTGACGGTGGTGGGTGTGCTGGGGGCCCGGACCATCCTGATCTGGATGCAGACGCCGGACAATGTGCTGGATCTGGCCGCCCTGTATCTGCGGATCTATTTCCTGGGAATGCCCGCCACCATGGTCTATAACTTCGGCGCCGCCCTGCTGCGGGCGGAGGGCGACACCCGCCGCCCCCTGTACTTCCTCTCCCTGGCGGGCGTGGTCAACATCGTGCTGAACCTGTTCTTTGTCATCGTCTGCAAGCTGGACGTGGCGGGCGTGGCCATCGCCACGGTGATCTCCCAGTGCATCTCCGCCTCCCTGGTGCTGCGCTGCATGGTGAAGGACACCGGCCCCCTGCACCTGGACCTGCGGAAGATGCGCCTGCACCCCAATACCATGGGCCAGATCCTGCGGATCGGCCTGCCCGCCGGGTTCCAGGGCATCCTGTTCTCCCTGTCCAATGTGGTGATCCAGTCCTCGGTCAACACCTTCGGGGAGATCGTCATGGCCGGCAACTCCGCCGCCGCCAACATCGAGCAGTTCGTGTACGTGTCCATGAACGCCATGTATCAGGCCACCATCTCCTTTGTCAGCCAGAACTACGGCGCCGGCAACTACCACCGCATCCGCAAGATCGTGGTCCGGGCCCAGTGCTGCGTGCTGGTGGTGGGCCTGATTCTGGGCAACGCCGCCACCCTGGGCGGCCGGGTGCTGCTCTCCATCTACACCACCAGCCCCCAGGTGATCGAGGCCGGCCTGGTGCGGATGGGCATTGTCTGCACCACCTACGCCATCTGCGGCATGATGGACGTGATGGTGGGCGGCCTGCGGGGCATCGGCTACTCGGTGATGCCCATGCTGGTGTCCCTGGTGGGCGCCTGCGGCCTGCGGCTGCTGTGGATCGCCACCATCTTCCAGATCCCCCGGTTCCACACCATCCAGATGCTCTACTGGTCCTATCCGGTCAGCTGGGTCATCACCTTCGGCGTCCACGTGATCTGCTTCCTGTGGGCCATGAAGCAGGTGAAGCGCCGCCTGCTGCCGGAGGGCGGGGCAGGACCGAAGGCCCCCCTGGACGCGGCGCCGGAAACAGAACCTCTGGAGGAGGAAGTCCTCACCGAATGAAAACGAGGGTGTATCCCCAAGGATACACCCTCGTTTTTTGCGCGCTCAGGACATCTCACAGCCCCAGCCGCTGCCGGATGGCCAGCACCGCGCAGGCCACCAGGAAAACGGTCAGGGCCAGCTGGCCCCACAGCAGGTTGTAGGAGATCTCCTCCTTATCCCTGCTCCGGGCCTCCATGACGGAGAGGGAGACGTAGATCCCCACCACGCCGAACGCAATGGCCACCAGGTCCGCCGCCAGTTCCTGTCCCAGCACCAGCAAAACCATGTACAGCACAAAGCCCAGGCCGGTGGCAACGGCGCCGTTGTTCATCTGTTTCTTGGTCTGGAGCAGCAGCCCTTTTTTCTTGTCTTTCATACTTCTCCCGCTTTCGTATCAATATCCGTTGACGATGACGTCCAGCACCTTGGCGGCCACGCTGCCCGCCACGGAGGACCCGCCGCCGCCGTTCTCCACCAGCACCACGAAGGCGTAGGGGGTGTCCTCCCCCCGGAGGAAGCCGGCGAACCAGGCGTGGGGTGTCTGGCCCTCCCCCACCTCGGCGGTGCCGGACTTGGCGCAGATGTCCATATTGGGGAAACGGCTGGCGCCGTAGGTCTGGGTCACATTGTTGGCCATCAGGTCCGCCAGGGCGGCCGCCGTGCCGGCGGAGACCAGGGTGCCGGTTTTGGCTGGGATGTGGGGCAGGGACGGCAGCCCCAGGGCACTCTCGGTCCGGAGGATCAGGTAGGGCCTTGCCGCCTTGCCGCCGTTTGCGACGGCCCCCATGTAGACCATCAGCGCCGCCGGGTTCACCTGGTCGTGGTACTGCCCCACGCCGGCCCAGCCCAGCTGGCCGTCGGTGATGCCGTCAAAGTCGAAGGAGCCCCGGGCCGTGGGCAGGCCGCTGATGGAGTAGCTGTCCGTGAGGCCCGCCTGCTCCGTGTACTTCTCCAGGGTGTCCGCCCCCAGCTCCTGGGCGAGGAGGGCGAAGGCCACGTTGCAGCTGTTGGCAAAGGCGGCGGCGATGTCCTGCTCCCCATGGGTGCCGGAGCAGACGATGGTCTCATCCCCGATCTGGACGCTGCCCTCGCAGGTCCAGGTCCACTCCATCAGGTCCGGGATCTCCTCCAGGGCCGCCGTCAGGGTGACGGTCTTGTAGACGGACCCCGGCGTGAAGGCGGAGGACAGGAAGCGGTTGAGATAGGCGCCCTCGTAGCGGTCGCTGGTCTCGATGTCCTCCGGCACGTTCAGGGGATCGTAGCTGGGGGCGGAGACCATGCACAGGATCTCCCCGGTCTTGTAGTTGTACACCGCCACAGTGCCGGCATGGCCCCCCAGGGCCTCGTAGGCGGTGTAGTTGTACCGGGCGTCGATGGTCAGGTACAAGTCGTTCCCCCGCTGGGCGCCGAAGGCGCCGTTGAGGAGGCTGTAGCCCGTCAGCTTGTCGGCGAAGGCGTTCAGGGCCCCGGTGCCGATATTGCCCTGCAGGTCCCCCACCGCGTGGAGGGTGGCCCTGCGGACGGTGGCGTTGTCGTAATAGGTCCGGCGGCCGTCCACGATCTCGGAGAGCACGTCCCCGTCCCGGTCCAGCACGGTGCCGCTGGCCAGCTCGCCGCTGCTGTTGTACAGGTGGCGGTTGAAGGCGGAGGAGGCCCAGCTCCCCCCGTCCAGGAAATACCTCACCAGAAAGACCCCCAGGCCCGCCGCCAGCAGCAGCGCCAGGGCCAGGCAGACAAAGGCCCGCCGCTCAATCTTCTTCATGGCGTCCCTCCTTTTCCGTGCCAAAGGGATCTCTCACCGGCTCCGCCCGGCGGCGGGCCGCCTGGGTCAGCTGCCGCTGATGCCTGCGGGCGATGGCGAAGCTGGCATTCTCCCGGGTGTCCGTGGCCTTCAGATAGGCCAGGAGCCCCCAGGCGGACATCATGGCGGAGCCGCCGTTGGAGACGAAGGGGAAGGTGACGCCGGTGAGGGGCAGCAGATCCACGGAGCCGAACACGTTCAGGCAGGTCTGGAACACCAGCAAGGACGATGCCGCGCAGGCGGCGATGGTGTAGAAGCTGGACCGGCCCACCCGGCAGGCCCGGGCGGCGAAAAACGCCAGGGTGATGATGGCCCCCACCGCCAGCACGGCGATCAGCAGCCCCCACTCCTCGCACAGCATCCCGAACACCAGATCCGTGTCCGCCGCCGCCACGTTGTGGAGCCAGCCGTTGCCGGCCCCCATGCCCAGCAGGCCGCCGGAGGCGGCGGCGGACATGGTGCGGGTCTGCTGGTAGCCGGTGGTGGAGGCGGCCTCCCAGGCATGGCCCCAGGAGGCGAAGCGGCTCAGGATGTAGGGCTTGAACTTCAGGATGATGCCGGCCCCGAACACGGCGCCGCCGCAGATCAGGGACAGGGTGGCGAAATCCCCGGACCGCATATAGGCGATCACCAGGAAGGTGACGAAAAAGATGGCCGCCGTGCCGAAGTCGCTCATCAGACCAAGCAGGCCGATGCAGAGGCCCGTCAGCACGATGAAGAGGGTCAGGTTCCGCTTGTGGAACAGCCGCTCCAGCGTGGCGGCGCCGGCGAAGATATAGCAGATCTTGGCGATCTCCGACGGCTGGAAGGACAGCCCGCCGATGGAGATCCAGTTGACGGCGCCGTACTTGGAGTTGCCGATCACCAGGGTGATCCCCAGCAGGCCGATGGCGGCCGCCGCCATGAGCCAGCGGTTCTTCTGGACCCGCGACAGGTCCCGCAGGAACAGCCCCAGCACCAGGAACAGCCCCAGCCCCAGCAGGATGGCCAGGAACTGCTTGAAGAGGCTGCTCTGGGCGCTGGAGGCGGTGATGGACAGGGACAGGGTGGAGAGGAAGAAGGCGATGGTCTCCATCTCAAAGCCCACGCAGCGGGTGGCCCGCAGGGCCGCGTAGTAGAGCCACATCAGCACCGTCAGCCCCAGGAAGGCCAGGGGGATGGCGGCAGTGGCCTCCTGCCCATAGGCCACGATCAGCTGCAGGCAGGCCAGCACCTGGAACACCGTCAGCCACAAAAAAGACGGCCAGATGGCGGCGGGGCGCTCCGCCCGGCGTTTCGCCTCCTGCTCCTCCCGCTCCGCCACGGTCTGGGGCAGGAAGATCAGCGGCACGCCCCCCAGGGTGATGGTGTCCCCCAGCTTTACGGGGACGGAGGTCTCCACCTTCTCCCCGTTCACCGCCGTACCGCCCTTGGAGCCCAGGTCATAGAGGGTCCAGTTCTCATCCTCTCCCCGGCAGAGGGCCGCGTGCTGGCGGGAGATGCTGGGGTAATTCAAATAGATGTCCGCCGTCTTGCTGCGGCCCAGGATGTTCTCCCAGTGGGTCAGGGGCAGGGACGCGCCGTTGGGCAGGCTCAGCTGGCCCCAGTTCTCCGGCGTGTGGGGGATCCGCAGCAGAGAGCGGACCGCCCGGTACAGGATCAGCACCGCCAGAACCGGAAACAGAAACCGCACAAAGGCCATATACCAGTCCCCCGCCAGGGGATACTCCGCCAGCAGAGCCGTCAGACTGTTCAGCAGTCCCTGTAAGAGTTCCAATGTGTCCGCCTCCTCTCGTTGGCATATAGATAGTTGATTATATCATTTTCCTCGAAAAATGTACAGTCCCGTCTCGCTCTCCAATTCCGCGGCAGGGCGGTTCTGTACAGGATTTGTGCAGGTTTTCCAGAGGACCCAGTGTTTTTTGCAAGTTTTCCACGGGTAATTTTCTGTTTTCTCTTGACCTCCTCTGAAAAATCCTTTAGAATATACTAATGTCTGCGAGACTCTCAGGATGGTTCTTTTTTGAGAACCATCTTGTCACAGATTTTCCATCTTACTCTGAAAGGCCGGTCGATATGAAACATCCCTACAAGACGCGGGAGGGCGGCGCCACGGTGACGATCTTCGTCCCCTACGACTGCAAGAACCACTGCCCTTTCTGCATCAATAAAGGCGAATACGCGGATATGACAGGCTTCTCCCTGGAGAAGATCTGCCGAAGCATCGAGCGGATGGACGCCATCACGCCCTACTGCGACTTCGTCTTCACCGGGGGTGAGCCCTTCGCCAACCTGGAATCCCTCCAGGTGATGCTGGACCAGATCCCCACTACCCACAAGGTGTATATCAACACCACCCTGCCGGTGTCCGAGCACCAGTCCGAGGCGGACATCCTGGCATTCGCGGAGCGGAACAAGCACAAGATCACCTGCATCAATGTCTCCCGACACATGCAGCACTATGTGGTGGAGTCCAACGACTCCCTGCTGGCCAAGCTGCCGGTGCCCTTCCGGGTGAACTGCGTGCTGTACAAGAACTACCCTGCGGACCAGCTGGTGCCCTATATGGAGCGGTTCCGGAAGCTCCCCGGCGCCTCCATCCAGTTCCGGTTCGACTACACCGCCACCACCCCGGAGAACCTCTATGAGGAGGAGGGGGACAAGATCCTCCAGGATCTGAAGAAGGTGGCCCGGTACACGGGGCTGGACGGCTGCCGGATGCGCTGCGGCTTCCACTTCGACTACAAGGGCATGGAGCTGACGTACCACAAGACGCTGCCCTACTCCACCATTGTGGAGACGGATCCCAAGGATGGCGTCACCTACGACATTCTCTATGACATCCTCATCAAGCAGAACGGCGACATCCACTCCGACTGGGACGGCACGCCCCTGGACGTGGACGCCTATGAAAAGGTGGTCTTTGAACCCTACGACCTGAAATGGTTGGCCCGGATCGCGTAAACAGCTGGGGCGGCGGAATCCTCCGCCGCCCCATTTTTCACAGACAGGAGGTATTTTGATGAAGCCCATTCAAACCGTCGGCATCATCGGGCTGGGCTCCCTGGGAGTCCTGTACGCCACGCTCTTCACCAGGGCCCTGGGGAAGGAGCGCGTTCTGGTCCTGGCGGACAGCAGCCGCATCGCCCGTTACCGGGAGGAGGGGATTTGGTGCAACGGCCAGATCTGCGACTTCCAGTACGTGGACGCCGCCGCCCGGACGGAGCCGGTGGACCTGCTGCTGTTCGCCGTCAAATTCGGCGGGCTGGAGGGCGCCATCGCCACCTGCCGCCACCTTGTGGGGCCGGACACCATCCTGCTCTCCGTCCTCAACGGCATTGCCAGCGAGGAGATCCTGGCGGACGCCTTCGGCCGTGAGCACGTGGTCTGGTGCGTGGCGGAGAAGATGGCCGCCAAGAAGGAGGGCAAATACGTCACCTGCGGCCCCTGGGGGGAGATGGCCATCGGCCTTCCCGCCGGAGAGGACCCCGCCCGCCTCCGCCGCCTCACCGCGTTTTTTGACGCCATCCGCTTCCCCTACGTCCTGCCGCCGGACATCCTGGTCCACCAGTGGAGCAAGCTGCTGTGCAACACCGGCTGCAACCAGGCCGCCATGGTGTTCCGGTGCGACTACAGCCTGCTGCAGAGGCCTGGAAAGCCCCGGGACACCATGATCGGCGCCATGCGGGAGGTGGCCGCCGTGGCCCAGGCGGAGGGCGTTCCGCTCTCCGAGCAGGATGTGTCCGCCTGGGTGGATGTCATCGATCACCTGCCGCCGGACGGGGAGCCCTCCATGCGGCAGGACGGCAAGAACCACCGGAAGAGCGAGGTGGAGCTGTTTGCCGGCACCATCCGCCGCCTGGCGGCCAAGCACGGCATCTCCGTGCCGGTGAACGACTGGCTGTACCAGCAGGTCCAGGAGATGGAGCGAACCTACTGAATGCTGTGAAAAACATCCCGGCGGTCCTTTTCAGGACCGCCGGGATGCGTTCTTACCGGCCGAGGACCGGCACGCTCCGCCTCCTCCGCAGGAACCAGATCCCGCACAGGAGGATCTGGACGGTGGTGGAGGCCGGCGTGGCCAGGCCCAGGTGGAACAGGGAGCTGTCCGCCGCCCGGCTCACCAGCAGCGCCACCGGCAGCCGGACCCCCAGGGCGCCGATGATCCCCTGGGCCATGACGAACAGCGTCTGCCCGCAGCCGTTGAAAAAGCCCACGAAGCAGAACAGGAAGCTGGTGAGCAGGCAGTCGATGGCGTAGGCCTTCAGATACTCCCAGGCGGCGGCGATCACCGCCGGGTCCTCCGCGAAGATGCCCGCCAGCACATCCCCGTGGAAAAAGGCCGCCCAGCCCATGACCAGGCCTGCCAGCAGCGAGGACAGCACCCCGTACAGCAGGGCCCGCCGGGCCCGGGACTCCAGCCCCGCACCGATGTTCTGGGCCACAAAGGCGGACATGGACTGCATATAGGCGGAGGGCACCAGCATGACGAAGGCGCACAGCTTTTCCGCCACCCCCACCCCGGCGGAGGGGATGGTGCCCATGGAGTTGGCGATGGCGATGATCACCAGGAAGGTGAGGTTCACCAGCAGGTCCTGGAGGGCCACCGGGCTGCCCAGCCGCAGAATCCGGCCGATGAGGGCGCCGTTGAACCGGATGTCCCGCCGCCGGAGGGTGAAGGCCAGATGTTTTTTCCGGATCAGCAGCAGGGACAGCGCCACGCTCACCGCCTGGGCGAACACCGTGGCGATGGCGGCCCCGGCCACATTCAGGCCGAAGCCCCCCACCAGCAGCAGGTCGCCGCCGATGTTCAGGACGCAGGCGATCAGCACGGTGATCAGCGGCACCCTGGAGTCCCCGATCCCCCGGAAGATACTGCCCAGCAGGTTATAGGCCACGATGAACACCGCGCCGCCGGAGCAGATCCGCACATATTCCACCGTGCCGTCAAAGGCGTCCGCCGGGGCGTGCATCAGTTCCGCCAGCTGGGGGGCCGCCAGCTCCAGTGCCGCCGTGGCCACCACCGCCACCACCAGGAAGAGGCAGATGCCGCTGCCCACGGCAGCCCCTGCCTCCTCCGGCTTGCCCTCGCCGATCTTCTGGCCCAGCAGCACGGTGATGCCCATGGCAAGGCCCGTGATGACAATGGTCACGGTCTGCATGATCTGGCTCCCGGTGGAGACGGCGGAGATGTCCGCCGCGGTGCCGAATTTTCCCACCACCTGCAGGTCCACGGCACCGTACATGGCCTGCAGCAGCAGGGCCAGCAGCACCGGCAGGGCGAATTTCAGCAGGGCCGACAGGATCGGCCCCTGTGTGAATGTCTTCTCTGTCTCCATCATGTCCTCCCAAACGATGGAGGGCGCAAGGCGTCCAGCAGCGGGGAAGCGCAGCAAAAAAAGCCGGACAAGAGACCGGGCGCCCCCGGCATCTTATCCAGCTTCGTGACTGCGGCCACAAGCCCTCCGATGAACAGCACCTACTCTAACACGGCCCGGCGGCCGCTGTCAAGCCCCTGTCAGCAGAGGTTTTACCAGCCCTTTACAGAGTCCCGGTGGTAAAACCGCCGGAATGGGAATAGACTGGTTGCAGAAACCTGCCAGTGGCCCCTGCGGCAAACGCCCTCTCCGGCCATCCGGCGGAGAATCTCGATGATCGGAGTGATGGCCATGCTGCCCTGCCGTCCCGGCTGCCCGTCCTATCAGGAGGGCTGCCACAAGACCTGCCCCCAGTGGCAGCTGTTCCAGGAGGAACAGCGCGCCCAGCGCCAGGCCAAAAAAGCGTATCTCCAGTTCCACAACGCCCTCTGTGCCCAGGTGGTCCGCCAGTGCCGGGCCATCCAGTGCCGCCGCCTGTCCTGGTAAAGCGCCCTGGCTCCCGTCCCGCGGACGTGCCGAAAGGGGCCCGGCAGCTCCCGCCGCCGGGCCCCTTTTGTGCCGCCGTCAAAACTTCTCCCGCAGGGTCTCCAGATTCCGCTCCATCAGAGACACATAGGTGGCTCCCGCCTCCAGATCCTCGGCGGACACATTGTGACAGGTGTGGAACAGGGCGGTCTGAGTGCCGGTGGCCTCCGCGATGCTGTCCGCCACCAGATGGTTGGAGAATTCGATATACCAGACCGTGGGGATCTGCTCCTCCCGGACCTTGTCCGTCAGAAAGGCAATGGTGGCCGCCGAGGGCTCCGTCTGGGTGCTGCACCCAGGGAAGGCGGCGTAGTAGTCGATGTCAAACTCCTCCGCGAAGTACCGCAGGGGGAAGCGGTCCCCGAACACCATGGTCCGGTCCTCCACCCCGGCGAAGAAGTCCGCGAATTCCCGGTCCAGAGCGTCGATCTGCGCCGCGTAGGCCGCGGCATTGGCCGCATAGGCCTCTCCGTTTTCCAGGTCCAGCTCCGCCAGCTTGTCTCCCACCGCCCGGGTGATGGCGGCGGCGTTTTTGGGAGAGGTCCACACGTGCTCGTCGTAGCCCACGACCTCTCCCAGGCCAAGGTCCTCTGCCTCCTCATGGGCGTGGTCGTGGTCCTCGTGGCTCTCCATGCCCTCCACGGTCTCCTCCTCCAGCAGCGGCACACAATCCACCATCCGCAGGGTCTCCCCCCGGAGATCCACAGACTCCAGAATGGTCTCCACCCAGGTGTCGGACTCGCCCCCCAGGTAGATGAACAGATCACAGTCCTGTACCGCCAGGATGTCCGCCGGGGTGGGCTCGTAGGAGTGGCTCTCCGCCCCCGGCGGCAGCAGCAGCTGGACCTCCGCCAGCTCTCCCCCGGCGGCCCGGGCGAAGTCATAGGCCGGGAACACCGTGGCCACCACCGTCAGTTTCCCGTCGTCCGCTTCCGCCGGCGGCGCGCCGCAGGCGGTCAGAGTCACAAGAAATGCCAATATCATACACAAAACTGCTTTTTTATTCGTCATATACGCCTCTCTGATTTGAGAATGATTTTCAGTTTTTGTAGTATACC
>CDYT01033891.1_pt1 | contig 12604 bp, 15 predicted proteins | sample 557541 | NCBI WGS metagenome assembly CDYT01 (sample SAMEA3182060, study PRJEB8094) | gut metagenome | biome: human; feature: gut; material: Stool; isolation source: human stools | place: Canada | collected 2013-01-15
GTATTCGTGAGGGTACAGATGCAATGAAATCAGTAGAAAGTAAGTCAATCTGATGGTAGGCCGGGTGCGCTGAAAGGTGCACGCCCGGCGTGAGACGGGGGAAAATCCGGAGGAAACGAATGTGCGGCTTCGCCGCACATCACGTTCAAAGGATTACCTATCGTCATGTTTTGTCTTTACCAAGTTGCGAAATGTGGCTGGCATCACGACTTCTTCCAGCCAGCGGGCCTTTGATATGCTGCTCAAATGCCAGTATTTACAGGAAACAAATCAGGGGCGCGGCGTAGTATTTGCGACCGGCACTCCGATCAGCAACTCGATTTCCGAACTATTCGTCATGCAGCGGTATTTGCAGCCGCAGGAGTTGGAACGCTTTGGCTGGTCCTACTTCGACACATGGATCGCCCATTTTGCCAAACGAACCTCTGTGTTGGAATTGAAGCCGGAGGGCGGCGGCTATCGGATGCGTGATCGCTTCGTCCGCTTCTACAATCTCCCTGAATTGATGGCGGTCTTTCGTGAAGTCGCTGACATCAAAACAGCGGATATGTTGGATATTCCCGGACTTCCGGCTGTTCGCAGCGGTAAAGCGGAGATCGTTTCGGTGGACGCAACCCCTGCACAGCAGGCAATCATGGCCGATTTTATCCTGCGGGCGGAAGCAATCCGAACCGGCCGAGTAAAGCCGGAAGAAGATAATATGCTGAAGCTGACCGGCGAGGCCCGCCTGATGGCGATTGACCCGCGCCTGATTCGGCCGGATGCGGATGGCACAGGAAGCAAGTTGAGTGTTTGCATTGAGGATGTTTATCAGGTTTGGAAGGACACCGCCGCCTCTGCTTCCACGCAGCTTGTCTTTTGTGATGTTGGAACTCCCAAAGCTGGGAAATTCAATGTGTATGATGAAATAAGAAATGTGCTGCTGGCAAAGGGTGTGCCGGAGTCGGAGATAGCCTTCGTTCACGACGCCACTTCTGAAGCACAGAGGCAGGAACTGTTTGAGCGTACCCGCCAAGGAAAAGTCCGTATCCTGATCGGCAGCACCGGCAAACTGGGAACCGGCGTGAATGTTCAGAACAAAGTGATCTCTATTGACCATCTGGACTGCCCGTGGAAGCCCTCTGATATTACCCAGCGCAATGGCCGCGGGGTGCGGCAGGGCAACGAAAACCCGGAAATCATGATAAAGCAATTCGTGGCCAAGGGGACATTTGATGCGTATTTGTGGCAGATTCAGGAGCAGAAATTGCGGTACATCACGCAGATTCTTACGGGAAAGCATATCGCCCGTTCCTGCGAGGATGTGGATGAAACCGTCCTGTCTGCTGCACAGTTCAAGGCGGCCGCTACCGACAATCCGATGGTCGCACAGAAAATGGAACTGGAAAACCGGGTCACAGAATTAAAAATTCTGCGAGGTGCATGGAGTAACGAGCAGCTTTCTTTGGAGCGCAAAATCAGCACCATTTATCCTGGGCAGATCAAGCGGTATGAAAAGGAAATCGACCAGATCGGTGAGGATATTAAACTGTTGAATCAATCGGCCGGCAGCGACTTTTCGATTGTCCTGGATGGCAAACGCTATACAGAACGGTCAGAGGCCGGAGAAGCCTTCGGGCTGCTCTATCGTATGATAAAGGAAGGGGCAAAGGACGATTCGGAAGAATTTGAGATTGGGGCTTATCGCAGTTTCCCGTTGTATCTGTCGGTTGGTTATGTTTCACGATTGGTTTTGAGATATAACCACCACTACGCAACGGAAGTAGGAACTTCTGCTTTGGGCGCCATCACCCGCATTGAACATCTTGCCGAACGGATTCCAGGTTATCTTAAGGAAGCCCAGCGTGAGCTGGAGGAAGTGCAAAAACAACTGGCGGTTGCCCAACAGCAGGTTGGGCAGCCGTTTATTTATGAAGATGAACTGTCGGAGAAATCTGCTCAACTCACAGAAATTAACACAAAATTGGAATTTGAATCATTACAGGAAAGCGAGGTGATTTTGGATGAAAACGGACAACGATCTGATGGCGAGGAAGATTGGGATTCTGAAAGAGTTCCTTCCTGCGCTTCTGCCGAAGTATAAGATCATGCTGCTGGAGGCATTCAGCCCCCACGATCTTCTCATGGCGTATATCAAAAACACGCTGTCGGGCTACCCTCGTCTGGAAGATCAGAACCTGGACGACCTGACGATGGAACTGCTGTACCCCACCGATGAGGCGGCAGAACACTGTATCAAAGAGTTCCTTGCTCTGCGCCTGGACGATGACAATGAGCATGAGCTGGAGCAGTGATGTGAGGTGGTGATATATGAGCGAGAAACACTCGGCTGTCTGCTATATCTTCCGGGAAGGGGTTTTCACTCCTGTTCAGGAAACGAAACCGCTGCGGAATGATTTTGGCCTGGACCTCTTTCAGTATAAAGGGGCTGTCTATGAAGGCAAGACTGGCCTGCATCTTTGCCCGGCCCAGGATGCGGAATATCTTACGCTTTTTATCAAGAGTCACGGCGGGATAGAAAAGGTGCAGCAAGCGATTGACAGCAGCTTGGAGCGTACAGGTCTTTCTCCCCGCTATACCCGGCCGGATGAAAAGAAAAAGGACATCTTCCCGCCAAAGGAAAAAGACGAGAACCGGGTTTTTGCCAAAGACCTGATGGGCAACAAGCACTACTATTACCGCTTCTACAACGAAAACGGCATTGAACTCTACACAATGGAGAAGAAACGGGAGTTCTTCCAAACAGTTTATATTCCATGTGACGGGTTTATGGTGGGCATTGACCAGCGGCACCGGCTTGAGGAAGTCCTGAAATGGCTGCCCACGCTGGAGCATGGCATCCGGGGTGAGATCGAGAGGGTTTTCAATCAGAGTATGGAAGCCCCGGACCGGTGGGCTGATCTGGGATTTGCCAATCTGCTTGGACGGTATGAGGAAGCAAAAGCCCACAATGCCCCCATTGCTGCACAACGGCAGCGGCAAGCTAATGAAAGGCGGGCGCAGCAAGACGCCCGTGAACAGCAGTTGGCACAAGAACGACAGGCCCGTTACGATTCCGCCATCCGTGAGGCCGAAGGAAATATTATGGCGGGAAAGGAGGTGATAAACCGGGAGATCAACGGCAAATCTCTCATTATGCAGCTCTTTCGTGAGCATGAAATTCCTGTTCCTCTCAAAACACAGGGCTGGATCATCAATTCGCTTCACAGTATCCGGTACGACCCCCAAATTGGAGAATGGAACTACCGCTATTTCAAAGGCAGCCGGAACAGCACCAAAATGTTTGACCTGCTTTCCAAACTGTCCGCTGCGATTCAGACCCGACAGCAGTTTGAAGAACATGGGGCGTCCCCGCCGGACAGCCCTGTATTGGACTGTGAGGAAGAACAGGATATGGAACTGTAAATCTGTTTTTTGAAAGGAGCCAATATGAAAAAAGCAATTTTGAGCGTATCCGCTGCCGCCGCCATGATTGGCGGCCTTTTCTATTTTGGCTGGTATCGCAACCGCCACGGCGCCAACTAAGCGAATCGACCTGTCTGGAGGGAGGTGAAGCGATATGCCGATGACAGCGACAATGGCGCCCTACACCCTTTTCATACTGGATGATGATACCCCTCTGAACCCTCGTGAGGATCACGACTGCCTGGGAAAAATGGTCTGCTGGCATAGCAGATACAGCCTGGGCGAGAAGCACGATTATGATGAGCCAAGCGATTTCCTGCGGAGCCTGCTGTTTTCTGAATACTCCAGCGGCCACGACCGCAACAATCCGGTTTTTGCATTTCTCAAATCTGGCAAGGCCAAAGATGCCCGATTGGAATACAACCGCTCCACGCGGGAGTGGGAATTGCAGGAGAACCAGCACTGGAGTTCAGACAGCGATTGGTATGTGTCCTCCAGCTATGCGGCCTCGTTGAAAGATGAAGTCCCGGACTGGTTTTTGGATGACTGCCTTTCTGCCCTCTCCACCGGTGAACTGCTTTCGCTGGTAGAGCAAATGGACAGCATGGTGATTCTCCCGCTTTACCTGTACGATCACAGCGGGATCACCATGAACACCTGTGGCTTTTCCTGCCCGTGGGATTCCGGTCAGGTTGGCTGGATCTATGCAGATAAAGAGATGATCGAACGGGAATATGGGAAAGTCACCCCTGAAATATTGGAAAAAGTCCGTCAAGTTCTGGAAGCCGAAGTCAAGGAGTACGACTACTACCTTACCGGACAGTGTTATGGGTTCCAGCTTTTCAAAGAAGATGTGGAAGTGGATAGCTGCTGGGGATTCCTGGGGGAAATCCGTGATGTCCAAAATGATATTAAGGATTATCTGCCGAAGGACTGTAACCCGGCAATCGTTGAATCGCTCCAATTTCAGTATGAAGAACCGGACATCGACGAGTATTTGGAGCGATTGCAGGAAGAAACGGAGGGATTAGACTGTGAGCCTTGATAACACAGCGAATGTTTTCATCCTGTATGGCTGCACTTTGAGCAAGGAGCGAAGTTCCATGCGAATCGTGGCGGCCACTACGGATGAAGAAATGCTGCATACCATCATCGGCGCCCAAATCCTCGGCGGCACAATGGACTACCGGGGCTTCAGCAATATGAAGGGCTTTGAACAGTTCCGGGCGGCCTGCCGTGCCGGTGATGTTCAGTATAGCAATCTGGACTATGGCTTTGTGGAGCAGACGGAAAATCTGATGCTCCCGGACTGTGCAAAGGAGCCGCAGCTTGAGAAAGCATATCGGCTGCTGAACCTGTCCGACCATGAGTTCAATGCCATCCGAAACGGTTCTCTGGAGAGCCTGGGCGAAGATCGCGCCCGTTTGATTCTGGATAAGGCGCTGTCCTGGGCGGCACAAAACTATGCCGGATGGGATTTATACCGCCATTTGAGAGATGAACTCGGCATGAGCAACGAGGAAATCGGAAAAACCGGATTTGACCTGGATGAGTTCTATGAGGACGAAGCGGCGGACTCTGCGGAGTATGAAGTGGAGGCTGACTATGGCGAAGAACTTTAATTCTTCTGCTCTGCCGGAACATTGCTATACAGTTCTTCCCGGTTCCGGGCAGCTCATAGAGGTCAGGCGCGGCGAAAAAGGCTACTATCCCTGTGCCTATTCCACCGGCGACCGTGAATATAACAAGGTTCTGGCAAATCAGTTCAATGCCCATGAGGGTATTTCAAAGGCACAGGCGGCAGCTATGTTGGCTGGGTCCATGTTTGGCTGGAATGTTCCTGCTGCCGATCCTTCCTGTTACGACGCAGAGGGCATCCCGATCCAACCGGGAGAAAAGAAAGCGCCCACCAGATCGCCGGAATATCAGTATGAACAGGCAAAGCTCATTCGGCAGAGCTACCCGCCCGGAACCAAGATTGTGCTGGATGAAAAGATGGAAGATCCCTACCGTGAAATGCCTGCGGGATTGACCGGCATCGTAGATTCCGTTGACGATCTGGGGCAAATTCATTGTCATTGGGAGAATGGTTCTTCGCTGGCGCTGATTCCGGGCGTTGACCATTTTCATCAGGATATGACTCAGGAGCCTGTGATTGAGAGCAGCGAAGAACAGGAGCCTGATTTGGAATTGTGAGGTGATGTGATATGAGCAGAAGCGCCGCTGCGTATCAGAAATTTACCGAGGATGAGATTCGGAAAGCAAACAGCGTGGATATTCTATCCCTGGCCCGTGGCTATGGATATGAGCCGGAAAAGGCAGGCCGCAAAGCTGTCCACATGAAGCACAGCGGCGGGCTTTACATCTTCCCCGAAAACAATCGCTTTTTCCAATGGACGGGTCCTGATGATGGAGTCAAAGGCGGCGCCATTGATTTTGTCATGCGGGAAGAAAACCTGTCCTTCCCCGAAGCGGTGGGCAAGCTGATCGGCAAGGAGTTCTCTCCATCCGTAAAGCAAGTGGTTCCCTATGAGAAAAAGGAACGGGAGCCGCTGGTGCTGCCCGAAAAGGCAGACAACATGAAGCGGGCCTATTGGTATCTGGTTTCTGTCCGAGGTATCAGCCCCAAAATCGTAAGCCACTTTATGAATCAGAAGATGGTTTATCAGGAAAAGAAGTATGGCAACTGCGTGTTTGTAGGCTACGATGCGGAAGGAACCGCCCGGTACTGCTCCATGCGGGCGGCCAGAGATAACAGCTCCTTCAAAATGGATGCGACCGGCTCTGATAAAAGCTACCCCTTCTTCCACGAGGGCAAAACCGATCTGCTGATTGTCACCGAGGCGCCCATCGACCTGATGAGCCATGCTTCGATTGCCGCTGACTTTTATGGGCGTGACTGGATGCAAGATCACCGTATCTCTACCGGCTGCCTTTGGAATGGAGCCATTGACCGTTATTTGGAAGCCCATCCGCAGATCAAGCGTCTGGTGTTTGCGGTGGACAATGACTATCTGGCCCGTGACAAGAATGGGCAACTGCGAAATTGGGGGCAGCTTACAGCGGCAAAATGGATGAAGGCATACACCGAAAAGGGATATGCCTGCGCGGTTCATGTGCCGCATTTGAATGACTTTAACACCGACCTGGTGGAAATGCGGAAGGGGCGCTCTGTGGAGGATTTAGACCGTCAGCGTATGGCGGAGCTGGAAACTGCATTTGAACAGAGCGCCGAGGAAGAACCGGAACAAGGTATGGAGGTGTAAAATTGGCAAAAATCAAAACCTTTGAGTTGGATCGCTGGAGTGAGCCGGATGAAAAGCGGCGTGTCCGGCACATCGGCATGGCCGATGCAAAAGAAACCTTTGACAGACTGCAAACACACCTGGAGCTGAAAGGGTTGCTCCCGGATGAATATTTCCTGTTCTCCGATGAACTGACGGGCGAGCTGCCTGAGTTTGACCAGGCGCTCTGTATTCCCAACTTTGGTGCCAGTGAAGGTATCTACCTGGACATTTCTCTGGCCTGCTACGACAAGGACGGTAAACGGTATTTTCAAGATTTTGCCACCGGCAAGACTTTGGGAGAAACTGCGGACGACTATTACAGGATGTTCCGTATTGCTGCCGAATGTTCCCTGATGCTCAATGGCCGTGGAAATACCTATGAACAGAAAAAAGTGGACATCGTTCTGACCGAGCAAGAGGCTGAGGCCGTGGGGACTGTGGTGGATATGGAACTCTGCGGCCACCATTCGCCGGAGGCTGAGGCCATTTTGAACTCGGCGCTGGAGAAAATCGACCGGATAGCCTTTGCAAAAGCACGAACCATCACCTGTCACGGGAAAGACGATTACTCCCTCTGGTCTGCGGAGATTCCCAAAGATATGCTGCACTCCATCCTGCGGGAAGCCTGCGAACGGGTTGGAACCCTGGATGAGCTGATGAGCGAAATGAACCCGAAGGACGGGTATGAGATGCGGCTGTTCATCCAGACACCGGGAAGGCAGTTTGCGTTCTACCGTATCCCTGAACGGCTCTCCAATCTGGAGGACTACGCCAATGAGGGCTGCTCTGTCCGAGGAACAAAGGACGAAATCATGGCGGAGGTTTTTACCGAGTGGGCGCCTGCCCAAGAAGATCTGGAAGATGACTTTGAACTGTGACAGCCCACACTTTTCTTTTCATCTGTACCTGCCCGCCCCCTGCGGGGGCGCCCCGCAACCGGAATCCGCAGGCCATGCCCTGCGGTTCTCGGTTAAGGCAGGAATAGCCGTCATACCTGACGGCGGGCTGACAGCTTGAAAGCCGTGCTTTCAACGGGGTTTTGAGGATTTCAAAGGGTATGATTTTTTGATTCTGGTGTGAATTTTGTCATACCGCACTTTGTATCCGTTCTCCCCGCCGATTCTAACCATCCTCTGCGTTAGAATGGTTAGAATGTGAAAAGCATTTTGTCAGAGCGCCGGATGAACCGGTGCCTTTTCTGCTGGAAGGGAGGATTGATTTGAAGGAATCGCCCATAAAAACAGAGCGCAAGACGCTCCATCTGCCGGAGGATACCATTCGGGCGCTCAATAAGCTGGCGGCCAGGAACGGGACGGACTTTTCCAAAGAAGTACGCAGGGCGATTGACGAATATCTGGATTTGGAAACCACCGCCGAAAACATTGACATGATAAACGGGGTCATCCGGCAGGAACTCGGCGGGCAGCTCAAAGCCCTGGGAAATCGGTTGGCCGGACTGATAAACCGCCTGACGATCATATCGGCTGCGGGCTATTATGCCAACATTGCCATTATCGCAGACCTTATTGACCAAGATCGCTATTCGTCTTTTGAAAAAATTGAGTCGGCGGCCCGAAAGCGGGCATTGGCATTTGCCAATCAGAAAAACGCGGATGCGTTGCGTACTTTCATGGATGACGAGGAAATGCAGAAAGCCATCCATGCCGTACAAGGAGGGTCCCGTGTCGATTCTGATTTATAAGCAGCGCCACCGGCACCCCAATTATAAGAAAACTCCAAAAGGCAACTATGCACATATCGGTTACATTGCAACTCGTCCCGGTGCCGAGAAGAATGAGGGGATGCGCCACGGACTGTTTGGCAAGCTGGAGCCGGGGGAGGTCAAAGAGTTCGACACCTGGCAGGAAGCCGCCCGCCTGGTTCGGGAGCTATCCTATCGTCGGGTCAATATGTATCGTGGTATTATCTCTTTTTCACCTGAAACGGCCGCTGAATTGGGGCTGTCCGATCACAAAGCGTGGGAGGACTATATCGCCCGCCACATTTTGACCCTGGCAAAGTTCAATGGAATCCGGGTGCAGGACTTGCAATGGGTGGCTGCCCACCATAACGAAAAAGGTCATCCCCACATCCATGTGGTGTTCTGGAATAAACATCAGCGAACAATGGTCCCTTTTGTCCATCCGAGCATCCCGGATAAAATCCGAAAACAACTTATTCGGGATACCTTTGCCGAGCGTATCAAAGAGTATTGCGAGGCCAAACAGCAGACCAAGGAACACCTGTCGGCCATCACAGACGAAATGATTGACGAGTTTGAGAAATACATGGAGCAGCTTCACCCGCAGGAATATCGCCGCCTGCGTGAAGCGTTTGGGCGTATCGCGGATGATGAGCTGGGAACTTCCCCCTTGGATAGCGTTGTTGGTGCAATGAAGATTGCCCCCTTTCTCTCACGCCTGTTCGCGCTCAAGGAGAAAATGCCGAAAAAGGGGCGACTGTATTACAAATTGCTTCCAGAGGATGTGAAGGCCGAATTAGATGCCTTTGTTGCCTTCTTGAAGGAAAACAACGAGTACATCCGCAATTTGGTACAGGACTATGCAGAGAGCAAGACCCGTCTTGCCATGCTCTATGACACCGACCCGGCGCACATCAAAGAACAGCAGGAAAAGGCTGTGGCGGAGGCCGATAAGCTGATCGCCAATAAAATTCTCGATGTGATCCGTACCATGCTGTGCAAAGACCGTGAGGTCCAGTCTTTTGAATATACAGAGGCCCGGAAAGCCTACTTCACCGAACAGATGATTTGCGAAATTCTAATAGCGCTGGAGCAGGCTGCTATGAGTTTTGACATGGAATACGACGACCGGCAAAAGGCCATGAGTACCGAACTGTCAAAGGCAGCCCGAAAAGAGTGGTATCTGCGGCATAAGGACAAAGGCATAGAACCGTGAGTTAATCAAAAAACTAATGTTTACTGTAAAAGTCGTTTGAAAAAGTTGATACTTGTCGTAAAAAGTCACTATAAAAAGTTTTGAGTTGATTGTAAAAGTCGCTTGAAAAAGTTGTTGCTTTCGCCTATACTATAAATAGGGCAAGGAGGCGAAAGCAATATGCTGAAACGAAAAATTGAACAAAGGTTAGCTGATTGGAAAAATTCTGAGAACCATAAGCCATTGATTATCAAAGGCTGCCGTCAGTGTGGAAAAACATTTTCAGTTCTTGACTTTGCCAAGAAGAATTACAAGAATGTCGTATATCTGAATTTCTTTCAAAATCCAGATTATGCTTCGGTGTTTTCTGGCTCTCTGGAAGTGGACAATATCGTAATGCTGCTGTCTGCTTTGCTGGGAAGTGAAGCAGTATTTGAAAGCGGCCAGACAGTAATTGTCCTGGACGAGATTCAGGAGTGTCCAGAAGCACGGACAGCCCTGAAATTCTTTCGGATTGACGGGCGCTATGATGTGATTGGAACGGGTTCTCTGCTGGGCGTAAAGGGATATGGCAAGGAGCCAAAGTCTATCCCGGTAGGTTCTGAAACAGTCATTGATATGTACCCTCTGGATTTTGAAGAATTTCTGTGGGCCAATGGGATCACTGCCCCTGTGATTGGAATGCTGAAACAATGTCTGGAAAAGGAAACGCCGGTTCCAGAGGCTCTGCATAACCGCATGAAACAGCTTCTTTTGCAATATGTGGTGGTTGGCGGTATGCCGGATGCCGTACAGACCTTTGTTGATACAAAGCAAATGGATGAAGTCTTGCGCATCCAGCGGGATATTGTGCGATCCTATGAGGATGATATGGTAAAGTATGCGGAACGAAAAGACAAGTCCCGTATTAAGGAATGCTTTCAGTCTATCCCCAAGCAACTCAGCAAGGAAAATAAGAAGTTCCAGTATTCTGTTGTGAAGAAGGGTTCAACTGCATCGCAATATCTCGGAAGCCTGCAATGGATTGAGGACGCGGGAATCATTACCCGCTGTTATAATCTCTCCATCACAGAACTGCCTTTGGACGGAAATGCGGAAGAAGATGTGTTCAAGGTCTATATGCGCGATTGCGGGCTGTTTGTTAGTATGTTGGAGGATGGCACGCAATACGACATTCTGCAAGGAAACCTGTATGGGTACAAAGGAGCAATTTTTGAAAATCTGATTGCTGATATTTTTGGGAAAATGGGCCGCAAACTTTACTATTTCCATAAAGACAGCGGCTTGGAAGTGGATTTTGTTATTCGGTATCAGGGGCAATGTACTCTGGTTGAAGTAAAAGCCGCAACAGGAAACACAAAAAGTACAAAGACTATTTTGCGGCATCCTGAAAAATATCATGTGAACAGCGCCATCAAACTGGGGGATTACAATGTGGGAAGAACCGACCAGCTTCTGACCCTGCCGTTGTATATGGCGTTTTTGCTCACAGCCCTTTAACTCTATAATGCGAGATGAAAAAGCAGTCCTGCGGGGCTGCTTTTTCTATTTTCAGAAGATTTTTTGAAAAGCAAAAAAGTGACCGGCCACCCGGTTCCGGAAAGGAGAAAGGATGATAGCAGCGAACACTTCCTATAAGCAAAATGGTGTGCCGGTGTCGATTCCGAGCGGTTCGTATGGCATTGCCCGTTTGACGGTCCACCAATATGAATACCCCAAAGGACACCCCTGCCATAACTGCCCTTATACCCTGCGCACCTCTGTCCCGTCCTGTATGTTCCCTGAACGAAGGGACGGCGGCTGTCTATGGTACGATCTGAAAAAACAGCGGCGCCCTCCGCTGCCTGCGGTTTACCCCAAAAATCAGGCGGCGGCAGAGCGCATTTTTGCTTTCGTTGAAGTTCTCAAAGATGTAATGAAGCGAAAAGGTTATCAGGAAAGGAGGAAACCGATTGCGAAGTAAAACCGATTTTTACAGGCTGTTCTTTGAACAGCTTGCCCGGCGCGGCTTTGATGTGAAGCGGTCCCAATCTTCCGATTACATCGCTGATATTTATTTCAAGAACCAGCTTGTGGCCTATTTCTCCAAAGCCGATATGGTGATCCAGAACCCCTTTGTCACAGTCAAGGACAAACTCATTCGCCTTATCAACGATACGGCTCAGGACACAGCGAACAAAGCGGGTATCTGCCGCGACTGTCCTTATACTGACGCCAATGAGAAACTTCCCAATGGCTCTTATAAGCTGGCAGAATACAATGGCGTGACTCTCGCCTGTAAGGAGCATCATCTGTTTGGCTATGTGTTCTCCACCTACCGCACCGCCCCGGATTCCGGCGAAATGATGGCCCGCCAGATTTTTTACAACAAGGAATTTGCAGGACAGGATTTCGCCAAACGGAGCGGTTTGGTGGATGAACGTGCGCTGTTCACCGAAGAAGAACTCCGGGTCCTTCATGCGGGCTTGGTTAAGATGAGCATACTCGATCAGGATGTTTCCAACGAGGCCCGTGAATCTGTGGAACGGATTCTTGACAAAATCGAGGACATTATCCCGGAGCTGCGGGAGCAGGAAATGGAGTTTGACTTTGATATGGAGTTCGGCCAGCAGGAAGAAATGGAGATTGGAGGATAGCAAGAATGAGCAGCAAGAGGAATCAGACCATCGCTATCGCCCGTTTCCTGATGTATAAGTACGGGCTGAACCAGCAGCTTGAGGGCATGACGGACGAAGAATACCTGGCGCATCCCATTGGCTTGGATGTGGGGCAATATGTAGCTGACCTGATGAAATACTGCCCGGAGCATATCGTCGATCAGGTCATGGAACATCAGGATGCTCTTTTGCGGCGCCTTGGTACGGATTACCTCACCGTCATAGCCTATATGCCTTATGAGGAAGATGGAGGGACAAAGTATGCGTGATGGACGCCCGAATCCTGATATTTGGGGAAACATCATCACCTGCGGAGAGATCGCCGTAGGCATTTACGAGATCGTCGGCACAAAGAAAC
>CDYT01026133.1_pt1 | contig 12585 bp, 8 predicted proteins | sample 557541 | NCBI WGS metagenome assembly CDYT01 (sample SAMEA3182060, study PRJEB8094) | gut metagenome | biome: human; feature: gut; material: Stool; isolation source: human stools | place: Canada | collected 2013-01-15
GAATTACGACATCGTCATCAACCTCGATGGCGGTGGTATCACGGGACAGGCTTCGGCCGCTCGTCTGGGCATCGCACGCGCACTGTGCGAAATCGACGCGGAGATGCGTCCGGTGCTGAAGAAGGCCGGATTCCTCACGCGCGATTCCCGCGAGGTTGAGCGTAAGAAGCCCGGTCAGCCCGGTGCACGCCGCAAGTTCCAGTTCAGCAAGCGTTAATACGCACGACCGGAATTTCGGCAACGCACGGCGACGGTTCTCAAACCACATGGATACTTATTTATATATTGGGAATTTTTCATTTTTAATTCTTAATTTTTAATTAGTCTACTATCTGGTTGCCGCGCCGCGGAAAACTCCCCGGGACCGGCCAGGCCGCTACCCGGAGGGTTGAAGAAAAGAGAATTAAAATTAATCAACGAATTGAATTAAAATGTCACGTACAGATTTTAATACATTATTGGAAGCCGGTGCGCACTTCGGTCACCTGAAGCGCAAATGGAACCCCAAAATGGCTCCTTACATCTTCATGGAGAAGAACGGCATCCACATCATCGACCTGCACAAAACCGTCCTGAAGATCGATGAGGCTGCTGCGGCCATCAAGCAGATCGCCAAGAGCGGTCGCCGCGTGCTGTTCGTAGCGACCAAGAAACAGGCCAAGGACATTGTTGCCGAAAAGGTGGCAGCCGTCGGTATGCCTTACGTCACCGAGCGTTGGGCCGGCGGTATGCTGACAAACTTCCCCACCATACGTAAAGCCGTCAAGAAAATGTCCACCATCGACAAGATGGCGACCGACGGCACGTTCGATAATTTCTCCAAGCGCGAAAAACTCCAGATCTCCCGCCAGCGTGCGAAACTGGAGAAGAACCTCGGCTCGATCGCCGACCTGACGCGTCTTCCGGCGGCTCTGTTCGTCGTCGACGTACAGAAGGAGGCCAACGCCGTGAAGGAGGCCAAACGCCTCAGCATCCCCGTATTTGCAATGGTAGACACTTGTTGTGATCCGACCGACATTGATTACGTTATCCCTGCAAATGACGATGCCACCAAGTCGATCGCCGTGGTTCTCGAAGCCATGTGCGTCGCTATCGCCGAGGGCACCGAGGAGCGCAAGCTCGAAAAGGAGAAGGAGGCACAGGAGGCTGACGCCGAGGGTGCAACCGTTAAGAAGGAGGGCAAGCCCCGCATCAAGAAGGCCGTGAAGGCTGCGATTGATGCCGAGGAGGCTGCCGTGGCAGAGGTTGTCGCCGCTGTCGAGACTCCCTACGAGGAGCCTGCTGCCGCTCCCGCAGAAGCAGCCGAAGTTGTTGCTGAAGCAGCCGAGACCGCCGAGGAAAAGGCAGAATAATTGTATTTACGAACCTTATAGAGAAAGGACAAGATTATGGAAATCAAAGCTGCTGATGTAATGAAGCTCCGCAAGATGACCGGCGCCGGTATGATGGACTGCAAGAAGGCCCTCATCGAAGCTGAAGGTGATTTTGCCCGCGCTCAGGACATTATCCGCGAGAAAGGTAAGCTCATCGTCGCCAAGCGCGCCGACCGCACCGCTACCGAGGGTGTCGTCGTTACGAAGATCGTAGGCCAGAAGGCTTACATCCTCTGCCTGGCGTGCGAGACCGACTTCGTGGCCCAGAACTCCGAGTATTCGGCTTCGGCAGAGGCCATGCTGGAGGTCGCCGTGAAGAACGACGCTGCCGACCGCGATGCGCTGATGGCTGCGAAAAACGCAGAGGGCCGCACCGTCGAGGAGATGGTGACCGAGAAATCGGGTCAGACGGGCGAGAAGATCGAGCTGGCTTACTACGGCCGCATCGAGGCTCCCTACTGCGCCGCTTACGTGCACTTCAACAAGAAGCTGGGTACGATCCTGGGCTTCAACAAGGAGATTCCCGCCGAGGTCGCACACACCGTGACCATGCAGGCTACGGCCATGGCTCCCGTTTCGATCTCGGAGGCGGACTGCCCCGCAGAGGTTGTGGAGCACGAGCGTAAGATCGCCGTGGAGGCCATGAAGCAGGACCCCAAGAACGCCAACAAACCCGAGGCCATTCTGGAGAAGATCGCCGAAGGCAAGATGCGCAAGTTCTTCGAGGAGAACACGCTGCTGGCCCAGCCGGTGGTAGGCGAGAAGGAGTCGATCGCCGACTACATCCACAAGGCCGACAAGGATGCCACGGTCGTGGCTTACAAGCGGTTCGCTCTGGGCGAATAGTCCAAGCCGATTTATATGAAAACAGACCGGAGCGATCCGGTCTGTTTTTTTTGTTGCCATTTGCGGCTCTCCGCAGGAACCACGGCGGATATTTCCGCACATCCCTCGAAATCCCCGGACGGGACGCACTCCGGCGCTACCCGTCCGGGGATTTTCTCTCCCGGTCTCTTCCGTGGGCTGCCGTAAAAAAGCAGGGCTGTCGAAAGCCCTGCCTTTTTCATTTCCAGCCCGAATGCCAGAGCACGCGCAGCACCTGCCGTCGCAGCCAGGGCGGGATCGCGAGCCAGAGGCGCGACCGGAGCTGCCAGCCGGGGGAGTCGCAGCCGACGACGCGGCCCGAGGCGCGGATGATCCGGACGGCGATGCCGGCGACGTCGCGTGTCGTGCACTGTTCCGTGATGCGGTAGTTCCCGTCGCCCGCGAGTGTGAGGCGGTCGCCGTCGCGGCGGACGATGCGGTGGAGGATGTGGCGGCCGCAGCAGCGGAACAGCACCACGTCGCCCGGTTGCAGGCGCGCGGGGTCGGCGCAGGGCGTCAGCACGACCTGGTCGCGCTCGCTGCGCAGCAGGGGCCGCATGCTGTGGCCCTTCATGCGGATCTGAACCTCGCGGCCTTCGGAGAGCATCGCCTCGACCTCGGCGAAGAAGAGTTGGTTGGGGAGCAGGATCATAGCGTCGCGTCGTTGAAAACCGTTCGGCAGGCGAGCTGCGCCGCCGCCGCGTCGGGCAGGCACTCCAGGTGGTAGACGGGAACCTGTGCGATCAGCCGGGAGAGCAGGCCGCAGGTGTCGTCCGAAAGCCGTTCGTCGCGGGCGAAGGCCGGGGGTGCGGAGGGGAGCAACGCTCCGATGGACTCGATCGGCCGCAGGCGGCGGATGCGGTTGTGCGGGGCTTGCGAGAGCCGTACGACGGCGGCTATCGGGCAGCTCTCGTTGCGGTAGCAGGGCGTTTTGCCGCTCCACGGCGATCCGTGGACGAGGGCTTCGCTGTCCGTGGCCCGGATGATCGGACTGTCGTCGTTGAGCAGTTCCGCACCCGGGATATGCTCCCGCCACAGCCGCGTGTGGGTGCTTTTGCCTGTTCCCGATTCGCCGAGGAACAGCACTCCCCGGCCGCGGTAGCGGATCACCGAGGAGTGGAAGGCCACGGCTCCGAGGGGCAGCGCCGCGATGTTGAAAAGAATCCAGACCCCGAACCGGAACAGCGCGGGATTGTGTCCGGGGGTGATGTCGCTACGGGCCGCCGCCGCGCCGTAGGCCATGCGGTAGCGGGCCGGGGCGCTGCCGTCGCGGGGCGTCATTTCGAGCAGGTAGCCCGCCGCGTCGGTCCCGAAACGGCAGTCGGCGTCGGCGTCGGGAAACTCGAAGATGTCGAGTTCGCGGTAATCGGCTTCGTCCGGAATCCGGGGGACGATTTCCAGCGCGAGGTCCGCAGGGCCGGCGCCGAGTGTCAGGAACGGGCGCAGGGCCCGGGTGAAATGCTCTCCCGTGCAGGCGTCGGGCAGGGAGACGCGGATATTGGCGATCGTATAATTCATAAAGCGGTTGTTAGCGTTCATTTTTTTTCGCGCCGGCGGTGCAAGGATATACTCTGCCGTACGAGCTGGGTGAATCGTAGGCCCTCTCCCTCGCTGGGAGAGGGTCGCAGCTGGCGGATGGGAATAAGGGACGGCTTCCGATTCTTCATCTTATTTTTCCAGCGTTATGATTCGGTCGCAGTATTCGAGCGAGGTTTCGCGGTGGGCGATCACCAGCAGCGTAAGGCCCGGATTCCGCGCGGCGATCGCGGCGATCGAACGGTTGATCTCCCCTTCGGTGCGGCTGTCGAGCGCCGAGGTCGCCTCGTCGAAGAAAAGCACGTCGGCGCGGCGGTAGAGGGCGCGTGCGATGCCGATGCGCTGCCGCTGTCCGCCCGAGAGGCGGCTGCCGCATTCGCCGACGGGGGTGTCGATCCCCAGGGGCAGCGAAGCGATGAATTCGCCCAGCTGGGCCGCTTCGAGGGCTTCGGTGACCCGCCGGCGGTCGATTTCGGCGTCCGGGACGCCCGGTGCGACGTTGGCCGCGAATGTTCCGTCGGTGAGGAACAGACGCTGCGAGACATAGCCGATGCGGTTCTGCCATGCCCGGCGGTTTGCGGCGGTGAGGGGCGTGCCGTCGACGGCGATTTCTCCCGACGTGGGTTCGTAAAGGCCCAGCAGGAGGTTGAAAAGGGTGGTCTTGCCTGCGCCCGACGCCCCGCGGATGCCGATGCGTTCGCCCTTGCGGATGGTCAGCGTGAGGCCGTGGAAAAGTTCCCGGCTCTCTTCGGTGAAGCGGAACGAGAGGTTGCGGACCGAGATTTCGCGCTCGAAGGGCAGCGTTTCGCGCGTCGGGACCTCGGGGTGCGCGGAGGCCGACTCGTGGAGGGCCGCTTCGCGCAGGATGGGGATGGTGTAGCGGTTGTAGCGGATCGTGGCCCAGCCCGACATGATGCCGCGCACGGAGGGCATCAGCCGCAGGGCCGCCACGGCGAAGACGCCGAACAGCAGCTGCGACTGCCCGCCGCCGAAGCTCACGGCCGCCAGCAGGGCCATGCCCACGGCAAGCCCGATCTCGGTGAAGAGTTGGGGCAGCTGGCCGATGTCGGCCTCGCGCGAGCGGGTGCGCACCACTTCGTCCATCGTGCGGTCGAAGGCGCGGAGCATCCCCGGGAAGGCGTCGCTCAACTCGATGTCGGCGTATCCCCGGAAGGTCTCGGCCACGAGGCGCGACTTCTCGCGCTGGGCGCGGTTCTCCTGTTCGCCGTAACGGTTGATGCGGTTGCGGACCAGCGCGTAGTAGAGCCACACCGCGGGGAGGAAGATCACGACGGAGAGCAGCGCCGCGAGGGGCGTGTAGAGAGCCAGCGAGGCGAACAGCAGGACGAAGAGCATCGCCTCGGCGATCATCGCGGCGGCGGGGCGCAGGACCCCGGCGGCGAATGCCAGGCAGACGACGTTGACGTTGCGCGCCAGCACCGAGGAGTTCGAATTGTTGATGAAGGCCAGACCCCGGTCGTGGTAGGCGATGTAGAGGCGGCGCGAAAGGGTGCGGTAGAGGTCGTAGATGTAGCGGCGTTCGGCGCGTGCCAGCAGGAAGTTGACGCCGCATTTGAGGACGATGAACCCCACGACGGCCCCGCAGACCGCGAGTGCGAACGTGCGCGGCGAGGCGACGCCCGACCAGACGTAGACCGTCGCCAGCGGCCCGTCGCCCTCGAATCCCGCGGGGTCGAGCACCAGCGTCAGCACCGGCAGCAGGGCCGCGAGTCCCGCCAGGTTCAGCACGGCGCGCAGCACGAGGGTCGCGGCGATGCGGAGGCCCCGGCGGCGGAATGCGGCGGGAAGGCTTCGGAGAATGCTTCTCATGGCTCCACTTTTTCGATTTTACCCAGTTTCACATACCACAAATACCCCTCGGCCGGGGCATAATCCATTTCGCCCAGCAGGCGGAGGTATTCGCGCATCTGCCGGCGGTGGCGTTCGGCGTCGCGCAGGCCGAACTTGTAGTCGACGACGACGACCCGGCGTCCGTCGATCATCACGCGGTCGGGACGCCGCGTCGACTCTCTGCCGGGGATGATGATTTCGTTTTCGTTGCGCACGCGCTCCCAGCCTCCGCCGAACCATTCGCGCACCTCGGGGTGTTCCAAGGCCCGGGCGATCATCTGCCGCAGGGTCGCGGTATCGGCTTCGGACAGCGTGCCGTCGGCCTGCATGCCGCGCACGGCCTCGTGGATTCCGGCCTCGTCGTCGGCCTGCTCGAAGGCCCTGTGCATCAGGATGCCGAGGTTCCGGGGCGAGAGCTCGACCTCGCCGCCGTCCTCGAAATAGCGTTGCGAGGGGAGCCGCAGCCGCAGGTCGGCCTGCGCCGTGGGGTACTCCTCCAGAATGACGTGCTCGGCCTCGGAGCGTTTCGAACCGCCCGCGACGGGGCCCGCGAACTCCCCGAAAGCGAAGTGTTCGCCCGCTTCGTCGATGGTGCAGCGGCCTTCGAAGTCGCCCAGCAGGGCCTTGTCGCCGTCGGTTGCGATGCTCTGGAGCAGCAGCCCCCCGACCGTGCGGCCGCCCTTCTGCGGGATGAAGACGTGCAGCGACTCGGCGGCGCGCGTGAGGGCCACGTACAGCAGGTTGACGTTGTCGACGTGGGCGTAGACCAGCTCGCGGTAGTACTCCGACGAGAAGCCCGATTCGGCCATCGCCTTCTTGTACCTCACCGGGAAGCGGCCGATCGCTTCGGCCCCGTCGCCGCGGGCCTCGGCCCAGACGATGTTCTGCACCGTGCCGCTCGACTTGGGGTCCGGCGACCACGAGCAGTAGGGGATGAGCACGGCCCGCTTTTCAAGCCCCTTGGCCTTGTGGATGGTGGTGATCTCGACCGTCGTGGCGCTCTCCTCGACCGACAGCGAGCGGTTTTTGCCCGTCTCCTCCCACCAGCGGAGGAACAGCGCTATGTCGGCGATTTTCGTTGCGCAGAACGAGATGATCTGCTCGTGGATGGCCTGGAGGTAGGCCGTCTGCCGACGGTCGCCTTGCAGGGCGTGCCGCATGACGATCCGCTCGAACGCCTCCTCGGGCGACAGGAGCCGCACCGAGCGGAAAAAATCGCGTTCCGAATCGTCGAGCGGCCGGTCGAACGGGCGGCCGAGGTAGTGGTTGTAGACGGCGCGCGAGAGCGAGTCGTCGGGGTTGAGCGCCAGCCGCAGGGCCGCGGCGATGAACGAGCTGACGGGGGCGTTGCCCACGATCAGAGCCTCCTGGGTCATCACGTCGAAACGGTAGCGCGGGTCCTCGTTGCGGCGTTTGAAGTCGAGCAGTTCGGCGGCGACCTTCGCGCCGTCGGTGGCCCCGCGCACGAGGATCATAATGTCGCACGGCCGGAATCCCTTGTCGATCAGCGCGCAGATGCGCTCCACGACGGGCGGCCGCTCGGCGAAGGTCTCGACCGAGACGTAGCCCGGGTGTTCGGCCTTGCGGCGCGGGAGCTGGACATGTCCGCGGTAGGCGTCGGCGAGGGTGTCGCGCAGCGCGGCGGCCTCCGCGGGATCGACGGAACCCTCCTCGGAGGCCTTTGCGAGGGTTTCGTTCAGCGCACGGTTGTCCGCGGCGACGATCCGTTCGATGATGCGGTTGTTGAAGGCGACCACCGCGGGGAGGCTCCGCCAGTTCTCCCGCAGCACCTCGACTTGGGTGTCGCCCGCGCCCAGCGCCTGCTGGGCCTCGCCGTGGAGGATTTTCCAGTCGCCGCCCCGCCAGCGGTAGATCGACTGCTTGATGTCGCCCACGATCAGCACCGAGGTCTCCTCCGACTGCGCCATGGCGTTTTGCAGCAGGGGCAGGAAGTTTTCCCACTCCTTCAGGGAGGTGTCCTGGAATTCGTCGATCATAAAACGCTCGAAACGGTTGCCCACCTTCTCGTAGATGAACGGCGCGTCGTTGTGGCCGATGAACTCCGAGAGGACGTATTTGGTTTCCGAGAGGAGCATCATGTTCTGCTCGTCGCACAGCTGCTGCACCCGCTTGTAGAGGTCCGACAGCAGGGCGAAGCTGCGGTAGTTCTCCTTCAGCAGGTCGCAGGTGTTCCAGCTCTTGCGGTTGGCGTCGTAGATGTCGCACATTTCGCGCAGCAGGGGTTGCAGCTCGGGGGCCAGCGCCTGCGCGGGCGATCCCTTGGCGCCCCAGCCCTCGGGCGCGGCGGCCATCTTGGCCACCGTCGCGCCGTAGGGTTTCAGTTCGCCCGCGGCGACGGTGAAGAAATAATTGGCGAAGCTGCGGCTCTTGCCCGAAAAGTCGGCGGCCGTAAGTCCGGCCCGGGAGATGATCGCAACGGCCCGGGCGGCGGTCTGCTGCAATTGCTTTTTGGTCGCCTCGGCCTGCGCCGCGGCGCGCGATACGATCCGGCCCAGTTCCTCGCGCGACCGCGGCACCGACAGCGCGTCCTTGTTCTTTTCCTTGAACAACTCGCCGCCGAGCGAAAGGATGCCGTCGCGGATGTCCCATTTGCGGCCTTCGTCGATGCGCTCCTGCACGAACTCCGTGAGCCAGCGTTGCAGGTCGCGGTCGACGGTGATCTGCTCGATGAGCGTGTCGGCGCCCTTCGACAGCACCGACGCCGTCTCGATCTCGACGTTGTAATTGAGGTCGATGCCCAGCTCCTTGATGAAGGCCCGCAGGATGCGCTGGAAGAAGGTGTCGATCGTCAGCACCGTGAAGCGCGAGTAGTCGTGCAGGATTTTCGAACGCACCTCGGTGGCGCGTTTGCGCACCGAACGCTCGTCGAGCGACAGCTCGCGGCAGAGGTTTTCCAGATAGGGGCTTGCGCCTCCCGAGGCCAGACGGTGGATCTCCTTCAGGATGCGCGATTTCATCTCCTCGGTGGCCTTGTTCGTGAAGGTCACGGCGAGGATGTGGCGGTAGAGGCCCGGCTGGTCGATCACGTCGCGGACGTACTTGTAGGCCAGCTGGTAGGTTTTTCCCGATCCGGCGCTTGCATTCAGAATCTTCGCTCTCACTGTCCGAAATTTCGTTTTAATGGGTAAAAATACAAAACAAATCCCGAACTTCGCAATAATTTTGTAATTTAGCGGAGCTAAAACAAGATCTTGTTATGAAGAAAATGATTCTGACGGCCGTGATGCTGGCCGCCGCAGCGCTCTGCCGGGCGCAGCAGCCCGCCGAAACCGGGGAACGCCGCGAATGGCTCACGTCGTTTACAGCCGTCGAAGTGTCGGCGCCGCTCGACGTCAAATTCGTGCAGGTTCCCGACACCGAAGCCCCCAAGATCGTCTACGACACCAAAGGTTCCTATACGACCAAATTCCGCGCCGAGGTGAAGGACAAGGTGCTGCGCATCACGGAACGCTCCGACGCCCGCCGGCCCGACCGCACTTCGGTGACGGTTTATTACAATTCGCTGGAGCGTGTCGCCATTGCCGACGCCGTGGCGACGTTCGACAGCACGCTGGTGGCCACGGTCCTCGACCTGACCGTGGGCGGCATGGCGCAGGTGACGGCCCGGATGGATGTCAAGGACCTGAAAATGGAGCTTACGGGCAAGAGCACGGCGACGCTGACGGGCGCGGTGCGCTACCTTTCGCTGTTCGTCTCGACCGGAAAACTCGAAGCAGCGGGGCTGGAGGTGATGGCCGCCGAGGCCAACGTCACCAGTTCGGGCGTTGCTGCGCTGTGGGTGACCGACCGTTTCCAGGGCAAAACCTCGACCGGGGGCAAGATCACCTACAAGGGCGCTCCGCCCATTGTGCGCAGCGGCGCGAAGTTCATGGGCGGCGACATCACAAGGGTGGAGTGATTCGCAATTCATAATTCATAATTCACAATTTTGACTTTGCTGAAGTCGGTTTTAAACGTCTGCAAACTAAATTATTGTGAATTGTGAATTTTGCATTATATGAAAACCTTTCTCCACGAAGTTGCCGAAGACCTCTATGCCCGTTACGGCGAAGGGCTTTCCGAAAGGGCGATCCTCTTTCCGTCGCGTCGTGCGCGGCTGTTCTTCGTCGACGCCCTGACGGGCATCGCCGGGCGTCCGATGTGGCAGCCCCGGTGGGTGACGGTCGACGATCTGACGACCGAGATTTCGGGACTCCGCACCGGGGACCGCGTGCGGCTGATCACCGAACTCTACAAAATCTATTCGGAATACCACGCCGAGCCGTTCGACAAGTTCTATTTCTGGGGCGACATGCTCCTGACGGATTTCGACACCATCGACAAATACCGGATCGACGCCGCGATGCTGTTCCGCAACATCTCGGAGATCAAGGAGATCGAGGCCGACATTTCGTACCTCACTCCCGCGCAGCTGCAAATCCTGCGTTTCTGGTCGACGCTCGCCGACGAAACCGACCTCTCGGAGGAGAAGCGCCGCTTCCTGGCGATCTGGAAGACTCTTGGGCCGGTTTACGTCCGCTTCCGCGAACGGCTCTCCGAGCTGGGCATCGCCTACAACGGCATGGTCCAGCGGGCCGCCGCCGACCGCATCCGCGGCGAGGGGTATGCCTTTCCCGAGGCGCGGCAATATGTCGTGGCGGGATTCAACGCCCTGTCGGAGTGCGAGAAACAGCTATTCCGCTTCCTCTCGACGGCTGCCGAGACCGATTTCTACTGGGATTACGACTCCTATTATAAAGACCGCCCCGAGCAGGAGGCCGGGATGTTCGTGCGCGAGAACGTCGTGCAGTTCCCGCCGCGCGGGGACGTGTCGCACGACAACATGGAGCGTCCGAAGGAGCTGACCGCCGTGGCCGCCGTGTCGAACGCCGTGCAGTGCAAGCACGCCGCTGCGATCCTGCGGGAACTGGCCGCACGGGGGCCGCTGGACAAGCGCACCGCCGTGGTGCTGACCGATGAAAACCTGCTCCTGCCGCTGCTCTACGCCCTGCCGCCCGAGATCGGGAAGGTCAACGTCACGATGGGCTATCCGCTGCGGGCCAGCCTGGCCTACACCTTCGTCGAACGCCTCGTGGAGTTGCAGGCTCACCGCCGCACGAAGGGCGCAGGATGCACGTTCTACCATGCCGACGCCGTGGGCATTCTCGCGCACCCCTACGTCGCGGACAGCGATGCCCGCGAGACCCGCGCCATGCAGGACGAGATCGTGCGCGAACGGCGCATTTCGGTCGACGCCGCATGGCTGGGACGCAACGACCTGCTGCGGATGATCTTTTCGCCCGCCGCCGCGTGGCGCGAGCTGTCCGACTGGCTGCTGCGGGTCGTCGCCGCCGTGGCCCGGACGCCCTACGAGGGCGACGACCGGCGTCAGCGCGTGGAGTTTCTGGCCGTGATTTCGGAGGAGATTTCCAAACTCCGCAATTCGCTGGACGAGTGCGACATCGAGTTGACGACGGAGGTTTACACCTCGCTGCTGCGCCGCCATTTGCAGACCGTGCGCATCCCCTACGAGGGCGAGCCGCTCGAAGGGGTGCAGGTCATGGGCATCCTCGAAACCCGCAACCTCGATTTCGAAAACGTCGTTCTGCTCTCGATGAACGACGACAACTTCCCGGGCAACCACATGGCGCAGGCGTCGTTCGTGCCCTACAACCTGCGGGCGGCCTACGGACTGCCCACGCCCGAGCACCACGAGGGGGTTTACGCCTACTATTTCTACCGCCTCGTGCAGCGCGCCCGGCGGGTGTGGATGCTCTACTGCTCGCACGCCGACGACAAATCGACGGGCGAACCGAGCCGCTACATCTACCAGCTCGACTACGAGAGCGGATTTCCCGTCCGGAAGGTCGAGGTGGGTGTGGATGTCAACCTCGCCGAGACCGATCCGATCGAGGTGGCCAAGGACGAGGGGATCATGCAGCGTCTCGGACGCTTCACCGACCCAGAATCGAAGGCCACGCTCTCGCCGACGGCTTTCTTCCGCTATGTGGCCTGTCCCCTGCGGTTCTATTTTCACTCCGTGGCGCGTCTCCAGGCCGACGACGAGATCGCCGAGGAGGTCGACGCCCCGATGTTCGGCACGATCCTTCACGCCGCGGTGCAGAAACTCTATGCCCGGATCGTGGGCGAGGCGCACCCCGGCGAGACCCTGCGGGCGATGATCCGCACGGGTGAGATCGCCGCGGCGGTCGAGGCGGCGATCAACGAGAATTATTTGCAGGACCCCGCGGCCACGACCGACGACTATACGGGCAACCTGCTGCTGGTCAAAGACATCGTTACACGCTATCTGCGGGGCGGGGTGATGCCCTACGATGCGGCGCACGACGGCTTCACGGTCACGGGGCTGGAGCAGGAAGTGGCATACGGATTCGATTTCACGGCGGCGGGCCGCCCCCTTTGCATGAAGTTCGCGGGCATCGCCGACCGCATCGACGCGCTGGACGACGGAACGCTGCGTGTGGTGGACTACAAGACCGGGGCGCCGCACCTGGAGTTCGCCGGGATGGAGAGCCTTTTCCGCGGCGAGGGCAAACAGCGGCTTTCGAACATCCTCCAGACCTTGCTCTACGCCATGATGCTCTACCGCACGCGGGGCGTCGACGCCGAACCCGCGCTCTACTACGTGCGGGCGATGAACCGTCCCGACTACCTGCCGACGCTCGACGACCGGGAAACGGGCGTCCGCGGCGGACGTTACACGCTTTATGCCGAACGGTTCGAGGAGTTGGTGCGCCAAACGCTGGCGGAGCTCTACGATCCCTCGGTGCCCTTCCGCCAGTGCGAGGACGCCGACACCTGCAACTTCTGCGATTTCAACGTGATTTGCAAGAGGTAGTTTTTGCGGCCTGCGGCCGCGGGATTTCATGTACTTTTTTCCGCAAAAAGTACCAAAAACTCCCCGACGGATGCCTTTGCCTGCGACGAACCGGCTAACGCT
>CDYT01029923.1_pt1 | contig 12530 bp, 7 predicted proteins | sample 557541 | NCBI WGS metagenome assembly CDYT01 (sample SAMEA3182060, study PRJEB8094) | gut metagenome | biome: human; feature: gut; material: Stool; isolation source: human stools | place: Canada | collected 2013-01-15
GTCAAGTCACGCACATGATCCAGAATATCAGACTCCACGATACAATCGATACGATCGATACCGCATTCTACATAAGGTTTACCTATCCTGTCCCCCGCATGATAAATTGGAATCTCAGTTCTATTTGGCGGGATCGCCGGAATATAGATATCATGCATACCTTCCAGATTCAAAGGAATCGAAGTATTGACTTCGATAATGATTTTCTTCGCATGCTTCACAAAAATCGGCGCATTACCAACACCAGGACCTAAAATAATATTGCCTTCTGCAGTAATTGCCGTAGCTTCAATAATAGCTACATCTACATCACCAAAAAAACCATAATCTACCTGCTGTCCGAAATGGCTCAAATGTTGGTCCACATATTCAATCTTGCCTTCATTGATGCCCTTTTTCATGCTTTTGTTGGACGCGGCATAATACGGCATCCTGCCTTTTATCGCGCCAACTGCCGCCAACTCCTCTTCAATTTCCGGACCAACAGAAGCGCCGCTCCAGATATTGATACGGCAGCGTTTACCTTCTTTGATAGCTTTGGCTAAAGCTATCGTTGTTTTTTTAGGATAGCCGGATGGGGTAAAACCACTGACGCCCACATTCATTCCATCAGTAATCAGCGCCGCAGCTTCTTCCGGAGTAACGATTTTGTCAAACAACTGCGGATTTCTTAATCTCGTGCTGTCTAACATTTTCATCCCTTCTTTCCCAGATTTAAATTTCTCATACACCTTTCTTCACTTTCAGTATAATTCCGGAAACTTATAACGTAAAATACCAAAAAGCAATAGAAAATATTAATTTATTTGATATGTTTAAATTTGGTTTTCGAGTTTAAAATTACACTTTTCTTTATTTCTATTCATAAAATTCAATTGATGTAATATTACTTTTATAAAAAATTCATTCTAACAACATTTGCCATTTTCATTGACAATATCTATCTTTAAACATCAAAATAATTGATATAATTTATAAGTTTTATTTATATGCTTATCTAAAGTTATAAAAATTTTTTCAGAAAAAGATAGGTTTAAGCTGCTTTATCATCTATAATGTAGTTAAACGATAAACAAACTACAGTTAGCTTAAACTTAAATCTATATTGCCAGTAACAGGAGGAGAGCAGACTATGGACATGGAATATTACCGCAATTTTATTGCCATCGTCGAAGCAGGAAGTCTTTCAGCGGCATCCAAGCGCGTACACGTTGCCCAGCCGGCCCTCAGTAATCAACTGAAGCTGCTGCAGAAAAAATTCGGCACTCAGCTAGTCAATATCCGTCGCGGCGTACATAATATAGAATTGACCAATGCCGGCTGCATTCTTTATAACAAAGCTAAATATCTCTGTTCGCTGGAAGATGATACCCAACGGGAAATATCGGACTGCGTCAACGGCTATACAGGTACTCTGCGAGTCAGCCTGTCGCCTTCGATGTCGATTTCCTTTATTCAAACTTACCTCAGCAAATTTTCCAAAGAATATCCGCAGATCAACTATGAGTTGTACGAAGTTTCCATCTTGGAACAAATCAATCAGATGCTGACCGGGAAAACGGAGATCGGCGTTGCCAATGCTCCGCTGACACAGGAAAGCCGGTTTGATACTATCTATACCAAGCAGGAGCGCCTTGTTGCAGTAATGCACAAAGACAATCCCTGGCTGCCGGCAGACGACAAAGCTCTGCTTTTGGCACATATGGAAGATATGCCCATCTGCCTGTCACGCGGCTGTTCGACTTTATTTTTAAACGTTTGTTCCGATTCCATGATCTTCCCGCAGATCCTGAGCATTAATTCTACTAAACTGTCTACAATAGCCTGGGCAAAAGAAAATGCCGGCATCGCCGTCGTACCGGCTTCACCGGGTGAAATTTTTGACAACGATCTGATTTGCAAGATCATCCGCGATGACAGACTATTCCTGAATAAAACGCTATCTATTGTTAAAGGACGTCCACTTTCCAATGTCGCCCAACTGTTTTTAAACTATTTTTCACAGCATTCCTAAGCTTCAAAAATTGTTTAAGAAGGTGAAATTATGATTACCATTACCAACAAAACCGACTGCTGCGGCTGCGGAGCCTGTGCCAGTCGCTGCGTGACCTCCTGCATCACTATGGCACCAGACGAAGAAGGCTTCAATTATCCGCTGGTCGATACTGACAAATGTATCCACTGCGGTTTGTGTGAACGCGTTTGTCCTCTGCTGCACAAACCTCAACCTCATGAGATTTTAGCTGTTATCGGCTGTAAAAATAAAAACGAAGCCGTTCGCTTTGTCAGCTCCAGCGGCGGTTTTTTCTCCCTCGCTGCCGAAAAAATCCTGGGACGTCAGGGGACAGTCTTCGGGGCGGCCTTTGACGACAACTGGCACGTTAGACATATCGCTGTCACAAGCGGCAATGCAATGAATAAATTACGCGGTTCCAAATATGTACAAAGCGATATCAGCACTACCTACCATGACGCCGAAAAACTGCTTCAGGCAGGCCATACTGTTTTATTCAGCGGTACGCCGTGCCAGATCGGAGGCTTGAAAGGATATCTGCGTAAAGACTATGAAAGGCTTTATACCATTGACGTAGTCTGCCATGGGGTTCCCAGTCCCAAAGTCTACCAGAAACGACTGGACGAAGTCACCGAGCTTTCGTCATCACCGGTAATAAAAGTCAATTTCCGCGATAAAACTCCCGGTTGGAAACGCTTTAATATCGTTTTTCAAACTGAAAACCATATCTTTGCAACACATAAACGCCGCGGTCCATATATGCGTTTATTCCTGAATAATGTCAGTACTCGCCCTTCCTGTTCCGACTGCGCTTTTAACAATAAACACAGCCTGGCTGATCTGACGATAGCCGACTATTGGGGCGTCAATAAGCATTTCCCGCTTTTTGATGACGATAAGGGTGTTACGCTGGTCCTCGTCAATACAGAAAAAGGCGCCGGACTTTTTGCAGATTGCCAAAGCGAGCTGGAATGCCAGCAAACAGACTTTAAGCGCGGCGCCGAATACAACGCCGCTTTGTCCCAAAAAATGACACCCCATCCTTCCCGACAATTGTTCTTTGCTGAGTTGGATCACAAAAGCCTTTCTGCCTTAGCCAACGAAATATTAGGTACTGCTGAAAATTAAAACAAACTCCCTGGGCAAATATGTCCAGGGAGTTTGTTTTAATTGTAATAATCACCACAATATTTGTTTCACTTTATTATATTTTTATATTATAATTAGTTTATAAAAGTTTTCCTTCAATTATAAAGGATACGGAAGGTATTTATAATGAATTCCGAAAGAAACGTCCTCAAACTTATCAACGATATCAGTAATCTAACATTATTCGTCGTAGATCAGTCAACTCTGCAGATACTTTACTGCAATCAGACTGCTGCAAAAGCAGGTTTCAGGAGAGGTGTATTCTATCATCCTGACACTCTCAGCTTTGATGCCGTCAATTTTCATCAGGGTGATTATCAGTATTTTGCTGAAAAATCTATTTTAGGAAGCAACGTAGATGTCCGAGTGAAAAGAACTCTTTGGGACGATGAGGGCAGACAGATTCCTGCCTTAGCAATCTCTGTCACACCTCATATTTTTGCCGGCGAAGTCAAGATCAGGCACGACCATTCCAAAGATCTCCTGCAGGGCATCGATGTTCTCTTTGACGAATATGTAGTTATTGATCTTGTCGACGACCGTTATATTTCTCCGAAGCTCGGCCCTTGTGCTTCGGCATTTCCTCATGCCGGCGACTTTACTCAGGCCAATGATCTTTACGGTAAAATGCTTATCCATCCTGAAGACCGGCAGAAATTCTGGGAACTGACTTCAACAAAGAGCCTGCGTCAGAATATGCCGCAGGAAAATATGCATATCGTTGGCGAACTGCGCCGTCTTGTTGCGCCAGATAGTTTTGAATGGATTGAAACTCATCTAGTATCTACTATTGATGCTCAAACCGGGCACCTGAAAGTATTATGGTGCTACCGCAATATTGAAAAACAAAAACAATTTGAGTTGAGCCAACGCGAACAGACCGCCTGGATCGCTCAGTTAAGTGAAGAATATTATGCAGTTTACCTTGTTAATCTAAGTAATAACACTTTACGCGGCCTGCGTGTGCCAGAACAGTTCAAAAAAATCGTACATATGGAAGAATGCTATGATAAACAGTTTTCTATGTATGTAAACGAATTTGTAGACCCTAAATGGCAGCAGACACTCTTAAAAATTACCAACAGCACCTACATCATTGACCAGTTTGCCAACGATAATAACCGGATTGAGCATATTTTTAAAAATAAGCAGGGGTTTTGGCTCAGTGTCAAGATCATTCCGGCACCAGGCTACTCTGACGCTTATCCTTATGCGGTACTGGCCTTTGAAGACCTGACCCAGAAAGTCGAACATTCACTCAGTGAAAAAACTGCCAAAATGGCAGTTGCGCATATGTATGCACTGGCAATCAGCGTCGATATGGAGCATCAGGGTTATAACTGTATCCATTATTCGGAAGAGATACTCTCGCTGCAAAAACGTGGCCGTTACCTTGATTTCTATGCCCAATTCCACCAACAGCTGCTGGACAGTGATAAAGCGCTTCTGTCAGGCATCTTTGATGCCAAACTTTACAGCAGACAAACCTATGCCGAAGGTGAGATGCGTATTTGGGATAAAAACAAAAAACTGCACTATTATACCTATTACAGTACCAGGATATCTACAATCGAAGGCGAAAAAATCATGCTGCTGCTGCGTAACATCGACGATAAAAAACAGCAGGAACATGAACTTGCATTACTCAGCGCCGACAGAATGCGCCATCATAATATCGCCAATGCGCTGGCTGAAATGTACTATGCAGTCTATTATGTCGACCTGCAGGAACATAGATTTTATATTCTGCGGCTTACCGAAATCATCACTGCCAATATGCTGAAAGGATTAGAAGATCATACCGAAGCCTGGACTACCTTCGTCAATAATTTTGTTCATGTGAAATTCCGCAAACAGTTATCAGAGGCTTTTGCTTTAGAAAATATTTATACAACATTGACTCAAAACAATAAAAACTCTGTCGAAATAGAGTTGCTGCGGCGTTTTGCCAACGACAAATACGAATGGGTACGTCTGGAAGCTCAGGCCATTAAAAATACCGAAGGAACTATCACAGGCTGCGTTATCGCTTTCCGGAATATCCATACACAAAAACTGGCCTACGAAAGACAACAGCAGGCATTAAAAGCTGCCCTGCTTTCTGCCGAAAAGGCCAATACCGCCAAAAGCGCTTTTTTGTCAAATATGAGTCACGATATCCGTACTCCAATGAACGCCATCATCGGTATGACTACAATCGCGCAGCAATACCTGCACGACCCTGTTCGTATTAACAGCTGCCTCAGCAAAATCGAGCTGGCTTCCAATCATCTTTTAGAGCTCATAAATGATATCCTCGATATGTCTAAAATCGAAAGCGGCAAATTATCTCTTAAGGAATCGCCGCTCAATCTGGCTGAGCTTATTCACAATCTGATCTCACTCATCAATCCACAGTTAAAAGAACACCAGCACGAACTGCATGTAGAGACATATAATATCAGTGACGAATATCTGCTGGGTGACACTGTACGCCTTAATCAAATCTTCACTAATATCCTCAGCAATTCTATCAAATTTACGCCTCGAGGAGGAAAGCTCAAACTCGAGATCAAGCAATTAACGCTGGCGCCAACAGGGTATGGACACTTTCGTTTTGTTTTCAGCGATAACGGCATTGGCATGGACCAGGAATTTCTGCCGCACCTGTTCACTCCCTTCGAACGTTCCCAAACCTCAAATACTGATAGTATTGAAGGCACAGGCCTGGGTATGGCTATCACTAAAAATATTGTTGATTTGATGGGTGGTACTATTGAAGTCACCAGTGCTGCAGGCTCTGGAACCACCTTTACAGTCACCCTGCCACTGAAGCTGGCTGACAAGCAGCCCGTCCCGGTTTCTGCCATTCATTCCGAACTGCAGGCCCTGGTCATCGACCATGATCAAACTTATGCCTCTAATATCCTGCAGCAGCTACAGCAACTGCAAATTACCGGTCAAGCAGTACACAGTCTTAAAGAAGCAAATAACAAACTAGCAGCTGCCATAAAAACAAGCAGTGACTATACGACAGCCATCATAGTCTATAACCCACAGCTGGATCTGGAAGCAATGTTAAACGGATTACGCCAACTGTCATCAACATTAAAGATAGCTTTGGCAATCACCTTCTCCGATCTCAGCCAGACCATTAAAGACTATTCTTTTGACGCACTCCTGATTCTGCCTCTGTTTGCTACTAACCTTGCACAGGTACTCAACAAAATGCATCAGACAAACACAACCAGAACACAGCATCTGCTGCCATCTGCTGCTAATGAACCTAACTGCAGCGGCAAGCGGATACTTCTTGTTGAAGACAATCCGCTCAATATGGAAATCGCCTGTGAGTTGATCGGTATGACCGGTGCCATGATAGAAGAGGCCACTGACGGTGCTGCAGCACTGACAAAAATTGCTCAGGCACCTGAAAACCATTACGATCTTGTTTTCATGGATGTGCAAATGCCTAAACTCAATGGGTACGATGCAACCAAAGCAATCCGCAAACTATCACGCAAGGATGTAAAGAGCCTACCGATCGTTGCTATGACTGCCAATGCCTTCCTGGATGACATCAAAAAAGAACGTGAAGCAGGAATGAATGCTCATATTACCAAACCGTTTCATCTGGAAGAATTATTTGCCGTCATCAGCGAATGGCTGCAATGCAAATAATTATCATAAAAAAGGCTGCCGCAATTAAAAACTGCGGCAGCCTTTCGTATTTTGTTTACATCACTTCTACTCTTTTTTGTTTCAAAACCTTCAGCAACAAAGCCAGATCCTCAATGTCGTAACCGTCATTATTTACTTCCGGTACAACATGTCCCTGTAAAACACTGCCAAGCAGCGTATCTACACTGCACTTAAAGAAATGCGCCAAACGTAGCAATACCCTCAGACTGACACTGACGCGGCCGTGCTCAAGGTTGCTCATATGCGTCTGCGAAACATCTAAACGCTGAGCAAGTTCACTTTGACTGATACCGTGTCTGATACGCATTAACCTGATATTCTTACCAATTTCCTTATAATCGGGATTCATAAAGATACCTCCTTCATCACCTGTTACTAAATAAATTTATTTTTGCGCCGATTCTGTTCCTGGCGGCAGATCGCTGATAAGTTCAGCCGGATCTACCTCAAGTGCCTGTGCGATAAGAAAAAACACTTCCAAACCGCATCTGGCAGCACCACGTTCTATTTTTGATATATAGGAACGGGTCAAACCGGCTTTAATAGACAATGCTTCCTGACTTAAACCTTTCAGTCTTCTGTAATATAAAATATTTAAGCCTATACTTCTATATTTCTCAGCAAACATGACTTTTTTCACCTTAACAATTAAACTTTTATAGATATTGGTTTTATACTTATTATCTTACAAAAAAAATGCATTTGCTGTATAAAATACAGCACATACGTGCACTATATTACTCATTTATACAAAATAAAATTATACATGCAAAGAAATTATATGTCTTTAAATATGTAAATGCACTTAAAATTAATGAATTTTATCATTTTTTATATTTCAAATATTTTGCTATTTATATGAAATAATTATATATTTTATATAAAATTACGGCTTGTTATAGCTATAGTTCTACTTATTAGTACTCACCGTACAAATAAGTGGTTTTCAGAAAAGCAATATGCGAATTACGAGTAATTAAAAACTCACACCCCGGAAGATGTGAGTTTTTAATTACTTTTCTTCGTTATTCTATTCGTCCTGATCTTCGGTATCACTATCAGAAGACATACTCAAATCAGTATCGTTACCACCAGCCAGATTATCCATCTGACTACCTTGCACATCGCCTGTATCGGAACTGCGAGAATTACTGTCAGCTTGTTCTTCCTGACCGGCACCAGCTAAAATATTCTCAAAACCAGTACTAAAACTGCTGCCAGAACCACTTGCATTCAGGCTGTCATCACTGTTATGTATTTCAATTGTTCCGACACCAATATTTGTGTTTTCACCACTTGGATTTATTATTACAGGGGTATGCAGCTCAGAAGTTACAGCAGAGCTGCTGCTATGATAATTATCCTCAAATTCAGGCAGTTTAGTAATATCATGCTCATCTTCAGGCAGTTCTGGTGGATCAGGCGGTAGTGGCGGTGCCGGAAAGATATCTGCATAAGCCTTGCCAACACCTTTGTCGTTATACTTAGAAATATCGTAAGTATTGCCATCTTTATCGGTCGTCGCATAAACAGCTTTATCAGAAACAATTGCACCTGGTCCCCATCCTACTATCCCACCACAATACTGTGCATTACCGGCTGTAGCAATGACCTGCCCTAAATTCAGTGCATTCTCTACTATCCCTTCAACAGAATTACCAATAATTCCGCCTACCTGGTCCCTGCCTTGGACTGTACCTGTATTTAACACATTATCAATGCTTTTAGAAGATGTACCTACTCCTATAATCCCACCAACACTATTACCGCTACCGCTAACAGCACCACTGTTTTCAGCCCTACTGACAGATACACATCCAATACCGGCACTGGGAGGTCCTGACATAGACACGCCGCCCCCCATACCAACAATACCGCCTACTGCTGTTCTTCCTGTTATTGTCCCTGAATTATTGGTATTCTCTAAAAGCATATCATCATCACAATAATAATATCCTAAAATTCCCCCCACACTATCTAATCCGCTAATGTTACCATTGTTGATGGCATCGACAATTATTTGTCCAGAAGCATTACAGCCAATAACACCGCCGACATAACTATAACCTTTTACTGTACCTTCATTTTTTAATTCACTGACATAGTTGGAACCTTCAGCATCATTATAACCTAGTACACCACCAATATAATAGCTTGAACCAACACTCACACCATCGGTTACAAAAACACTTCCTTTATTAAGCGCTTTGCTCACAGTTCCGTTATTTTCACCAATAGCTCCGCCTACTTCACGAGCTCCGCCTACAAAACCTCTATTTTCAATATTATATACATAACCATTTACTTTATTTTGTCCACAAATCCCGCCGACAAGTTCATTTCCCTTAATACTTCCATCATTGATACCGTCAGAGATATTCCCATTATTCTGTCCAACAATTCCTCCAACAGTACTATTGCCACTAACAGAAGCATAGTTATGGACACTATTTATAATACCTGTATTAGCTCCGGCAATACCACCTACAGCACTATTATTTCCAGCATCAATTTTTCCTTTTAGTAAAATTCCATCAATAGTACCTGTAGAAGTATTTTGTCCAGCAATACCACCTATCCCAACACCGCCGCCAGTCAAATCAATTTCTGCATCTACATTTTTAACACTTCCAGCATTATAGCCAACTATGCCGCCGGAATAACCGCCGCTAGTATTATTTACTGTTATATCAACTTCAGCATTCTTTATTATTCCTGCATTAATGCCAACAATACCTCCGGTATATTTACTTGTTCCTGAAACAATACCACTTACTGCAACATTTTCAATTAACCCGTTATTCTGACCTACAACTGCTCCAACAGCCTGGTATCCACTAATATTACAATTGGATAAAGTAAGATTTCTGATTACACTGCCACTTGCAGTTTGTCCGAACAACCCTTTGTAGCTTCCATTTCCACCATTTACAGTTACATTTTTTATCTCATTCTCCAGACCGTCAAAGGTTCCCTTAAACGTACTGTCAGCGCTGATGGGTATAAAACTATTAATGCTGCTAGCATCAATATCATTTTTTAAAGCATAATTGCCGCTTAGATTAGTATTAATGTCCTGCAGCTGCTCAGCATTTGTCACCCACATATAACCTTTTACACTCTGAGCTCCGCCATTGATATCAAAATTTTTATCCTTACCTGCATAACCGTTAGCATCATGAGCGGTATACCCCAACACAACGTTACCATTGGCAAAATCTCCGTTAATAACAGCATTGCTGCCGTCAAAATCATCTCCGCCCAATTTTATATTATCAGTATCTAAAACGATACGGCTGCCCTCAAAACGCAGTGTGTCTGCTTCCAGTTTACCCATATTGACAAGCTCAGCAGTTCCCGCTATCCCAAAATCACTGATACCAGCGCTGTTTTTAAAATTTTGTAAAGCTGTATCGACATCAGATAAGCTCTTAGTAGAAGCCGTCAGCGAACCAACATTTACCTGTGCCGTTTTACCAAACAAAATCCCATTGGGATTGATCAAAAAAACATGTACCCCTTGTCCATTCAAAGCGCCAAAAATCTCACTGCCCTGTCTGCCGGTAACATAATTCAAAATAGCGTTCATATTCTTAAAATTTACCGTTTCTCCAGCAGCAACATTAAAACTATCCCACTTTACCGACACGTTGCCTGTACCGGTAATATCCATCTGATTACCGCTGGACGTATAACTGCCGTTACCAGTAACTACCGTCCCACCCTGTGGCAATCCCCATGCGCAATTAGAAAAAGCCAAAGTGCTAACTACTATAGCGACCGTTGTTTTCCCTAGTCTCTGCCTGTTTTTCATCTTAATCCGCTCTTTTCCGCTCACGATATTCTTAAAACAATTTGTATAACCTGAACCATAACCTGCCGTTTTTATCTTCCGCCTCACTGCGATAAGATTCACCCTTTATCTTGCGTGCATAATCCAGTCTTGCGTACAAGCTGCGATCCAAGCTATAAACTGCGCCAATACCCCAACCTGCCAGCCTGCGATGCGGATCGGAGGTATCTCCGTCCTTTCGTGCCAAAACCTCACCTACGTCAGCAAACAACGTCATACTCATACCTTTGACCGGAGTTTGATACCTTAATTCTGCCGTTGCCTGATAACCGCTGTCACCGCCTGCTTCACCCTGCGGATAGGCTCGCACCGCATCAGCACCCCCCAGATAAAACTGTTCACTGCTATCTAGATTGCGGTTTGCTAGCTGTCCATGTGCAAAAACATAGAACTGTGTCACTTTACTTAATTTACTGACATGATTAACATCAAAATTAAAGCGGCTAAAGCCGCCTTCCGTCCTGCTGAATTCATCAGCAGCCTGAGCTTCCCCGCTGCGCAGCTTTAAATTACCGGCACGTAAGACAGCACTGTAACCACTATAACTAACAGCACTTTGCAGACTTCCAGTCAGTCCAAGATGAAACACATCACTGCTTTTACGTGCCGTATAATCAAAAACACGCAGTTCATCATTCAAACGGTTATGCTCATAGCCGTAAATCAACCGTAAATTTCCGGATTTCCTGCCGCTTAAAGGCTGCGAACCATATAGGCTCACCGTTTTAGCCGTTCCTACAGCACCTGCCTGCGTAAAATAATCCCCTAAAGTATAATCCGACTCCGCGCAGCTGATACCTAAACGACCTCCCGTTCTATTAACCGCTGTTTCATAGCCTAAATTATAATTTTTCATCTTCTCATTACTAAGCATCCCGCCAATAACAAGCCTGTCCCCGCTGCGCAGCGGCTCATTAACAATGACCTGCATTCCGTAACGGTAACGTCCCGAATATTTACCGCCATAATTGTCAGTATAAACAGCGCCTTCCACAATTGGCGATGCCCCTAAAACAATTGTTAAACTGCTGCTGCCAATCTTATCACCAGGCTCTAAAATACCTTTGGCCTGCACACCGGGCAATGCATTCAGATTATTCAGCGTCATTTCTAAAATATCACTGCGTAACTGCATCCCAGCATATAAATTTTTTAAAAACCCTTCCACAAAACGATCTTCAAGACTTGTAGAATTTTTCACTCTTAACTTATCCAATATCCCAGGAAAAACCTTAATTGTCACAATACCAGCCACAATATCCTGCCGAGGTAAAAATGCAGTTGCCACAGGATATCCCTGTTTTCTGTAATAGACAGATAAAGCTTTCGTCAACTGCTGCAAATCGTTAACAGCCAAATTGCGTCCACTGTATTTTTCCAAAAGTGCCTTGGGGGGGGGCAAACACTCCTCTATTCCACTAACATCAAGTTGGAATCTTTTAACATACACCATCGACTGCGATTTTTCCGCATGTTCCGAAATATCATCTTTATGTACAACGACACGCTGATTATTAAGCATATTATCAGACATCCCATTCTGCTGGACGTCACTGCTTGGAAGCTGGTTAGCAGCATAACATCCGACAGTCTGAGACAAGACATAAAGCATAATTACAACTTCTTTTTTCACCCCTGTCCATCTCCCCACTCTTCCAGTCATAATAATACCTATTATAAATTTTAGTTTCTATTTTAATCTATTATCCTACTAATGATTCAAAAAAGCAATTATTTCGAATAATAATATTAAAAATAATTAAATCATATGTATTTTATTATACATTTATTAGAATTTATATTTTAATCAAAAGCCTATCAGAGATTATGTGC
>CDYT01023557.1_pt1 | contig 12518 bp, 8 predicted proteins | sample 557541 | NCBI WGS metagenome assembly CDYT01 (sample SAMEA3182060, study PRJEB8094) | gut metagenome | biome: human; feature: gut; material: Stool; isolation source: human stools | place: Canada | collected 2013-01-15
GATCGACATACTGCGCCGCACCATCCGGCAGCACCGTCATCAGGATCGTATGCGCCGACACGGCCGCCGCCAGCACGAACAGATACACCCGCCCGGACTTGCCGAGCACCTGGATCCCGCCGTAGAGGATCGGCGAGAGCGCATAGAGTGCAATGAGCGTATACAGATACCAGAAGTGCACCATGACCGGACCGTGCAGCGCCGTGACGAGCTGCGCCCAGATGGCGCCGGGCGTGAGCGTGTGCGCCAGAAACATCTGCCACAGCACGGCCACGACCGTCCAGCCCGCGAGCGGCACGACCAGCCGCGGCAGCCGGTGGCGCAGCAGGACGGAAATGTCGGCCGTTTTCCGGCTCGTCATGAGCAGATAGCCCGACATCATGAAAAACAGCGGCACCGCCGTAAAAGCGAGCGACGTGCATACGTTGAGCAGGTGCCAGTCCGTGTTGACGCCGGCGCGCAGCGGGCCCGCCGCCGTATGCATGAAAATGACGCACAGCGCGGCGAAAATGCGCAGGCCGTCAAAGTAATCCACGTGCGGTCGTTCGTTCAAAACAGTTCCCTCCCGGCCGCGCGGAAAGCGCGGCTTGCGTTGTGTACGAAAAAAAGGTTTTCCGTCATGGTAAAGGTCGGAGCGAACGATATGCAGTCCGCACACATCGCTCTCCACGCGCCTCGTACAACCCGGCGCATCTCAGATGTGAGCCCAGCGCAAGCGGGTCACAGCTGAAAAGGAGGAGCGACGAAATGAATGAGCTCCGGCCTTGCTGAAAGGTCGGAGCGAACGATATGCAGTCCGCTCCGACGTGGTGCCGGCGGCGGGGCTCGAACCCGCACGGTGCTGCCACCGAGGGATTTTAAGTCCCTTGCGTCTGCCTGTTTCGCCACGCCGGCACGCTCCGTCACATCGTACCACCGCAGCCAACACCTGTCAAGCACAGGAAACCCGGACGGCCGCCGCGCGCACATCGCCCGATCTGTTCGACAAATCTGCGCGGCAGCCGCCGATACCCGACACACGCCTCTTGCATCGGGCCAGAAAATTTGATAAAATAATAAATTATTTCTATAGGTATCGTTTTTGGATTCGAGGCACATTGCACTTATGAAATACCGCAACTGGCAAATTCCATACACGGCGCCGCAGCCGCCGGAGGCATTGCTGCGCGCGGGCTACTCGCCGCTGCTGGCGGTGCTGCTGGCCCTGCGCGGGTATGCTGACCCCATGCAGGCGCGCGCCTTTCTCAGCGGCGGCGACCAAAGCGCGTTCGACCCCATGCTCCTGCAGGACATGGACAAGGCCGTCGCACGCATCCGCACTGCCATCGAGCGCAGGGAAAACGTGGCCGTGTTCGGCGACTATGACGTCGACGGCATCACATCCACGTGCGTGCTCACGGACTATCTGCGCCGGCAGGGCGTGCCCGTGCATCCGTACATCCCCGACCGCATCGAAGAGGGCTACGGCCTGAACATGGACGCGATCACAAATCTCCAGCGCACGAGCGACATCACGCTCATCATCACCGTTGACTGCGGCATCACCGCCATCGACGAGACGAACTACGCCCTGCAGCGCGGCATCGACATGGTCATCACCGACCACCACGAGTGCAGCGGGCAGGCGATCCCGAACGCCGTGGCCGTCGTCGACCCGAAGCGCCCCGGCTCGCAGTACCCGAACAGCGGGCTCGCGGGCGTGGGCGTGGCATATAAGCTTTTGTGCGCGCTCGAGAACGGCAGCGACCGGGTGCTGCGCGAATACGGCGACCTCGTCGCCATCGGCACGGTGGCGGACGTGATGCCCCTCACGGGCGAGAACCGCTATCTCGTGGCGCAGGGGCTGGCGCAGATCAACGCCCGCCCCCGGCCGGGCATCCGCGCGCTGCTGCACGAGTGCGGCGCGGAGGGCCGCCCCGTCACGGCCACGACCATCGGCTTCACGCTCGCGCCGCGCATCAACGCGGCCGGCCGCCTGGGCAAGACGGCCGTCGCGGCGCTGCTGCTGCTGACAAAGGACGACGGCGAGGCCGACCGCTACGCCGCCGGGCTCTGCCAGCTCAACCGCGAGCGGCAGGCGCTCGAGCAGCAGATCTGGGAGGAGGCCTCGGCCATCGCGTGCCGCTACCCGCCGCGGATGCCGCTCGTGCTTGCGAGCGACTCGTGGCACCAGGGCGTGATCGGCATCGCCGCCTCGCGCCTGAGCGAGGAGTTCCACCTGCCGACGATCATGATCTGCTGCGACGGCGAGCGCGGCAAGGGCTCGTGCCGCAGCTTCGGCGGCTTCAACCTGTACAATGCCCTGAGCGCCTGTTCGGAGTATCTCGAGGGCTTCGGCGGCCACGCGCTGGCAGCCGGGCTGACGATCCGGCGCGAGAACATCGACCGCTTCCGCCGCGCGCTCGGCGAGTATTACCGCCAGAACCCGGCCGACGACCTGCCGGAGCTCACGTGCGACCTGCGCGTGAACGATCCGCACCTGCTGACCATGCCGTGCATCGAGTCGCTCGACGCGCTCGAGCCGTGCGGCAACGGCAACCCCAAGCCCCTGCTGTGCATCACGGGCGCACGGCTCGTCAACGCCGTGCCCATCGGCGGCGGCCGCCACCTGCGGCTGCATTTTGCCAAGGGCGGGTATAATTATGCCGGCATCTTCTTCTCGTGCACCCCGGCGCAGCTGGGCGTGCGCATCGGCCAGTGGGTGGACGTGGCCTTCACGCCGCAGATCAACGAATTCCGCGGCCGCCGCAGCGTGCAGCTGCTCGTGACCGACGTGCGCCCGAGTGACCCGCTGCCCCTGTGCCGCGCGCTGCTGAAAAATCAGTGCATCCCCGCGTGGGACACGGTGGATCTCTATCCCCTGCGCGCGGACTTCGCCGTGGCGTGGCGGTGGCTGAACGCGCCGGTGGCCTTCCCGCTCGAGGAGCTGCCCGCGCGCGCGCCCATGCGGCCGGAGAAGTTCTGCGTGTGCCTGCGCGTCATGGCCGAGATGGGTCTCGCCGCCGTGGACTTTGACGGCGAAACGCTGCGCCTGCGCCCCCTGCCGACGAGCGGCAAGGTGGACCTTGGCGCGTCGAAGCTGCTGCAGACCCTGCGCGAGCGCCGCCAGAGCCTGCTGTGAAACACTTTCAAGAAATCCCCATTCCGTTCGGGAAAGGAGCTGTCCCTATGTCTGAAGCGACCCGCGCCGAAAACGTGGCCCCGGTGCCCTACGACCTTGAGGCCCATTATCAGGAGCTGGAACAGAAGATCACCGCCGCCGGCATCCCGGCCGATCTTGGCCGCGTGCGCGCGGCCTTCGAGTGCGCCGACCGGGCCCACTCCGGCCAGAAGCGCCGCGACGGCTCGCCCTACGTGTCGCACTGCATCGCCGCCGCCATCATCACGGCGGAGATGGGGCTCGACGAGGACTCGATCATCGCCGCGCTGCTGCACGACACGATCGAGGACACCTCGCTCACGCACGAGGACATTGCGCGCAGCTTCGGCACCTCGGTGGCCGACATCGTCGAGGGCGTCACGAAGCTCACGCGCGTGCAGTACACGAGCGTCGAAGAGCAGCAGATGGAAAACATGCGCAAGATGCTCCTGGCCATGGCCAAGGACATCCGCGTCATCCTCATCAAGATGGCCGACCGCCTGCACAACATGCGCACGATGGCCTACCAGAGCGAGGAAAAGCAGCGCATCAAGTCCCTCGAGACGATGGAGATCTACGCCCCCATCGCGCACCGCCTCGGCATGCAGAAGATCAAGTGGGAGCTCGAAGACCTCTCGCTGCTGTATCTTGACCCCACGGGCTACAAGGCCATCACGGACGCGCTCGATCAGCGCATGCCGACGCTCGAAAAATTCATGGGCGAGATGCGCACGCAGATCCGCGAGCGTCTGGAGGCAGACGGCGTGCACGCGACGATCTCGAGCCGCATCAAGCACATCTACAGCATCTACCGCAAAATGTACGCGCAAAAGCTCGACATCAACGGCATTTTCGACCTGTGCGCGTTTCGCGTCATCGTGGACACGATCCCCGACTGCTACAACGTGCTCGGCATCATCCACGATATGTATAAGCCGCTGCCCGGCCGCTTCAAGGACTACATCAGCACGCCGAAACCGAACATGTACCAGAGTGTGCACACGACGGTCATCGGCTCGGAGGGCATCCCGTTCGAGGTGCAGATCCGCACCTGGGAGATGCACATGACGGCGGAGTACGGCGTTGCGGCACACTGGAAATACAAGACCGGCAGCGGCGAGGGCACGAAGCCCGGCGACGAGGAGAAGTTCGCCTGGATCCGCCGCCTGCTCGAGACGCAGCAGGAATCCGACGCGCAGGACTTTTTCCACAACCTGAAGGTGGATATGTTCGCCGACGAGGTGTTCGTGTTCTCGCCGAAGGGCGATGTCATCAATCTGCCCGCCGGCGCGACGCCGATCGACTTTGCCTACAGCATCCACTCCGCGATCGGCAACAGCATGGTCGGTGCGACGGTCAACGGCCGCATCGTGAACTTCGACTACGTGCTGCAAAACGGCGACATTGTCGACATCCGCACGTCGAAAAACGCGCCCGGCCCGAGCCGCGACTGGCTGAACCTCGCCAAGAGCGGCGCCGCGCGCACGAAGATCAAGCAGTGGTTCAAAAAAGAGCGCCGCGAGGAGAACATCGTCCACGGCAAGGAGCAGTTTGAGCGCGAGCTGCGCGCCAACGGCATCGCCCCGGCCGACATCATGGGCGACGAAATCCTGCCGCTGATCCTCAAGCGGCTGGCCTTCACCTCGCTCGACGATCTGTATGCCGCCATCGGCTACGGCGGCGTGACCGCCACGCGCACCGTCAACCGCATCCGCGACGAGATCCTGCGCAACCAGAAGGCCAACCAGAAAAACGCCATTGACCGCATCAACGAGGCGGCCGAGCGCCGCAACAAGCGTCCGCGCCACGCCGTGCACGGCATCCTCGTCGAGGGGCTGGACAACTGCCTCATCAAATTCTCCCGCTGCTGCACGCCGGTGCCCGGCGACGGCATCATCGGCTTCATCACGCGCGGCGCGGGCGTGTCCATCCACCGCACGGACTGCGAAAACTATCTCGCCAGCCGCGACAATCCGGAGACCGCCGGCCGCTGGATCCGCGTGAGCTGGGCCGAGCGCACCACCGATTCCTACAGCACGACGCTCATGCTGCTCAGTGCGCAGCGCTCGGGCCTCGTCATGGACGTGGCCACGGCGCTCAACACGCTCAACGCCAAGGTGCGCACGCTCACCGCGCGCGACGTGGACAGCGGCCGCTCGACCATCACGATCACCGTCGAGGTGCACGACCTGGCTGAGCTGCGCACGATCATCAGCCGCCTGAGCGCCATCCGCGGCGTCATCCGCATCTCGCGCAGCGGCGCGTCCGACCCCGCAAAAGCCGCCGCGCACACCGCCGAGCTGCAGGCGGAACAGGAAAAGAAAGCCAAACAGGAGGGCAAAGCATGAGAGCCGTCGTCACCCGCGTTACCGAGGCGTCCGTCACGATCGACGGCGCCGAATACAGCCGCATCGGCAGGGGCTTCCTTGTTCTGCTGGGCGTGCACGTGTCCGATACGGCGGCCGAGGCCGACCGCATCGTCGACCGCATCTGCGGCCTGCGCGTGTTTGAGGACGCCAATGGCAAGATGAACGTCAACCCCGCCGACGCCGGGGCAGAGCTGCTCATCGTGAGCCAGTTCACCCTCTTTGCCGACTGCCGCTCCCGCCGCCCCGGCTTCACGGCCGCCGCCCGGCCGGAGACCGCCGTGCCGCTCTACGAGCGCGTGATCGCGGGCTGCGAGGCCCGCGGCTTCCCGGTGCGCACGGGCGTGTTCGGCGCGGACATGAAAGTTGCGTCCGTCAACGACGGCCCTGTCACCATCCTGCTCGATACCGATCATTTATAAAGGAGGCCACCCCATGCTCATCAAATGTCTGCCCGTCGGGCACCTCATGACCAACTGCTACATCGTCACGGACGAGACCACGCTCGAGTGCGCCGTCATCGACCCCGGCGACGAGTCCAACACCATCCTCTACTACCTCGAGGACAACCACCTCACCTGCCGCGCCATCCTGCTCACGCACGGCCACTACGACCACACCGGCGCTGTCTACGCCGTGCACGAGGAGACCGGTGCGCCCGTGTACATGAACGCGCTCGACGCAGGCACGGCCGTCGCCTTCGACAGCTACACGTTCACCCCGCCCGAGGGCACGATCTTTTATAAGGAGGGCGACGAGGTCAAGGTCGGCAATCTGACCTTCCGCGTCATGGAAACGCCCGGCCACACGCCCGGCGGCGTGACGCTCATCTGCGGCGACGCGCTCTTCACCGGCGACACGCTCTTCGCCGGTTCCTGCGGCCGCACGGATTTCGCCGGCGGCAGCATGGAGGTCGAGCTGCAGTCGCTGGCGAAGATCGCGGCCCTGCCCGGCGATTACGAGGTCTACCCCGGCCACATGGATTGCTCCACGCTCGAGACCGAGCGCCGCTTCAACCCCTACCTGACCGCGCTGCAAAACCGCGGACAGTAAAACTGCACAAAGGCAACCGGCAGAAGCACGCTTCTGCCGGTTTTTTGCCGGTTTCGGGAAAATGTGCCCGCGCGCCCTTGCAATCCGGGGGCAGACGTGGTATATTGTTCTCGCTTGAAAAACATCTGTCCGCTATGCGCGGGCAATTTTCATCAAAACAAAGTGAGGGAACATCATGAACATCGGACTTCTGGGCTTTGGCGTTGTCGGCAGGGGCGTTTACGATATGCTCGCTGGCCGGGACGATATCCGCGCGGCGTGGGTGCTGTGCCGGCGCGATCTCGGCGAGCTGACGGCCCGAACCACCTACGAGATGCAGGACATTCTCGACGACCCGGCGGTCGACACCGTCGTGGAGGTCATGGGCGGTCTGCACCCGGCGTATGAATACGTGGCGGCCGCGCTGCGCGCCGGGAAGAACGTGGTGTCCTCGAACAAATACCTCATGTGCCGGTACTACGACGAACTCACCGCGCTCGCCAATGAGCACGGCGCAGCACTGCGGTGCACGGCGGCGGTCGGCGGCGGCATCCCGTGGCTGACGAATCTTGAAAAGGCCGCGCACGCCAACCACATCTCCCGCGTCTGGGGCATCCTCAACGGCACGACCAACTACATCATGGACGCGATGCACGGCAGCGACGCCGACTTTGCCGACGTGCTCGCGCAGGCACAGGCGCTCGGCTACGCCGAGGCCGACCCCTCGGCCGATATCGACGGGCTGGACATTCAGCGCAAGCTGATCCTGTCCGCCAACGTGGCCTTCGGCGTGTCGCTGCGCGAGGCGGACGTGCCGGTGTTCGGCATCCGCAACGTGCGCAAGGCGGACATCGCCCGCTTTCAGGCGCACGGCTGCACGTGCAAGCTGATCGCGACGGCCGAGCAAAAAAGCGGCAGCATCCGCGCCTACGTCGAGCCGACGCTGCTTGGCCATGACGCGCTCGAGGCGGCCGTGCCCGCGAACTTCAACCTCATCAGCATGGAGGGCGACCGCATGGGCGTGCAGAGCTTCTTCGGTCAGGGCGCGGGCCGCTACCCGACGGCCTACAACGTCGTGCAGGATCTCGTGGACATCCGCCGCGGCGTGCATGCATTTTACACCGACTCGTTCGTTCCAGCCATACCGGACAATTCCGGTGTGCAGCACCGCTACTACGTGCGCACGCGCGCCGCACTGCCGGAGCTGGCCGCCCTCGCCGAGGGCGACTGGGACGGTGCGGTCATCACGCAGCCCGTGCCCGTGAGCCGGATGCACGCGCTCATGGCGCAGGCGCTGGTGCAGGACAGCGAGAGCTTCTTTGCCGCGCTGCAGTAAGGAGGGCCCCATGCTGAAGGTTGCAAAATTCGGCGGCTCGTCGATGGCGGACGCCAAGCAGTTTGAAAAAGTGCGCGACATCGTGCGCGCCGACCCCGCGCGGAAGGTGATCGTCGTGTCCGCCGCCGGCAAGCGCAGCGCGGACGACCACAAGCTCACAGACCTGCTGTACCTGTGCTACGCGCACCTGCAGTACGGCGTGAACTGCGACGCCGTCTTTCAGATGATCTGCGATCGCTACATCGCCATCCGCGACGAATGCGGCCTGAACGTCGATATCGAGGCCGAGCTCGACGTGCTGCGCCGGCAGATGCGCGCCGGCATCTCGGAGGAGGAGCTCGTGTCGCGCGGCGAATATTTCTCCGCCCTGCTCATGGCGGACTACCTCGGCTACTCGTTTCTGGACGCGGAGCTGTGGGTGCGCTTTCAGTTTGACGGCTCGATCGACAAGGAGGCGTCCTACGCCGCGCTCCGGCGGCTGGCCGACGGGCGCAGCGTTGTCATCCCCGGCTTTTACGGCGTGACGCCCGACCGCAAGATCCGCACCTTTTCCCGCGGCGGCAGCGACATCACCGGCGCGCTCGCGGCCGCGGCGCTCGATGCCGACGTGTACGAAAACTGGACGGACGTGTCCGGCATCCTTATGGCCGACCCCCGCATCGTGCCCGACCCGCTGCCCATCGAGCGCATCACCTATAACGAGCTGCGTGAGCTGAGCTTCGTCGGCGCGCAGGTGCTGCACGAGGGCACGGTCTTCCCCGTGCGCGAGAAGAATATCCCGCTCAACATCCGCAACACCAACGACCCCGACCACCCCGGCACGCTCATCATGGAGTCGTTCGACGACGTGGACGACGGTCGGCTCATCACCGGCATCGCGGGCAAGAAAAACTACTCCATCATCACGATCGCCAAGTCCTGTATGTCCTCGAGCGTGGGCACGTTCCGGCAGGTGTTCGAAGTGTTCGAGCGCCACGGCGTGAGCATCGAGTACGCCCCCAGCGGCATCGACTGCCTGTCGCTCGTCGTCTCGAGCGAAAAGGTCGCCCCCTGCCTGTACTCCATCCTCGGCGAGCTGGAAAAGCAGCTGCACCCGGACAATCTGCACGTGACGGAGAACATCTCCATCGTCGCGGCCGTCGGCCGGAAGATGGCCTTCCGCCCCGGCACGTCGGGCCGCATCTTCGCCGCGCTCGGCGAGCACGGCATCAACATCCGCATGATCTCGCAGGGGCCGGATGAGCTCAACATCATCGTCGGCGTGGACACGAAGGATTTCGCGCCCGCCATCCAGGTCCTGTACAACAGCTTTGTGAAATAAGAAAGGAAGTTTTCAAATATGAAGCAGTATCGCGTAGCCATTCTCGGCGCCAGCGGCGCCGTCGGGCAGGAAATGATGAAGATCCTCGCCGAGCGCAAGTTCCCCGTCGGGGAGCTGCACCTGCTCGCAAGCGCCCGCTCGGCCGGCAAGGTCGTGTCGTGGCAGGGACAGAATATCGCCCTCGAGGAGGCGACGGACGCCGCCTTCTCCGGCATGGACATCGTCCTCGGCGCGGCGGAAAACGACATTGCCGAGCGCTTCGCCCCTGCGATCGTGCGCTCCGGCGCCGTGTTCGTGGATAACTCCTCGGCCTTTCGCCTGGACCCAAACGTGCCGCTCGTCGTGCCGGAGATCAACGCCGGAGACGTGAAGCTACACCACGGCATCATCTCGAACCCCAACTGCTCGACCATCATCACGCTGACCGCCATTAACGCGCTGCGCAAGCTCTCACCCATCCGCGACATGGTCGTGTCGACGTATCAGGCCGTATCCGGCGCGGGCGCGGGCGGCCCGATCGAGCTGCAAAACGAGGTCGACGCCCTGCGCGCCGGCAAGAGCTACGCGCCGAAGGTGTTCGCGCACCAGATCGCCTACAACGTCATCCCGCAGATCGGCGGCGAGCAGTGCGACGGCTACACCTCCGAGGAGATGAAGCTCCAGAACGAGGGCCGCAAGATCCTGCACCTGCCGGACATGAACGTCTCGTGCACCTGCGTGCGCGTGCCCGTCGTGCGCAGTCACTCCATCTCCGCCGCCGTGCACTTCGTGCACCACATCTCCGTTGACGAGGCGCGCGCGGCCATCGCCGCCGCCCCCGGCTGCCGCCTTGTGGATGATCTCGACGCGCTGCAGTATCCCATGCCGCTCGACACGTCGGATCAGGATCTCGTGTTCGTCGGCCGCATCCGCCCCGACCTGACCGACCCCAACGGCCTGTGCCTATGGTGCTGCGGCGACCAGGTGCGCAAGGGCGCGGCCACCAACTGCGTGCAGATCGCGGAGCTGCTGATCCAAAACGCCTGAAAAAGCAAAACGCCCCCGGCGGCTTCTTCTTGAAGCCGCCGGGGTTCCGTTTTGCGATACATGGCAGCAGGATCCGCCCCCTTGCGCAAGCGGCGCGGGTGTGGTATCCGCCGCATCCGGCACACGGTCATGGCCGGTGAGTCGGACAACTGAAACAGAAAAACGCCGCGGAGGCCTCCGCGGCGTTTTTTGTTATCCCCTGAGCTGCTGCGCGTATTCCTCCTGCGGCCGCAGGCGGCCGACGGCCGAGAACGACACGCAGTCAAAGTCCAGCGTCTCGCGCGCGAGGCCGAGGATGTCCTCGCGCGTGACGGCGTCGTAGCGCGCGAGCACCTCGTCCGCCGGGAGCACCCGGCCGAGGTACAGCTCGGAATAGCCGAGCTTGTTCATGCGCGAGGCGGTGGATTCCTCCGCCATGAGCACGCTCGCGTGCACCTGTTCGCGCGCGCGGTCGAGCTCCGATTGCGTAACGCCGTCGGTGCGGAAGCGCTCGAGCTCGTCGCGGATGAGCGCGAGCGCGCGCTGCTCCGTCTCGCGGCCGACGGCGGCGGAGATGCCGAACATGCCGCAGTCGAGAAAGCTCGCCGTGTAGGTGTAGATGGCGTAGCACAGACCGTTTTTCTCGCGCACGGTCTGAAACAGGCGCGAGGACATGTTCCCGCCGAGGATGGACGAGAGCAGCGCCATGGTGAAGCGCTCCTCCGCCCCCGTCGGCAGGCCGGGAAAGCCGATGCTGATCTGGTTTTGCTCGATGGCCTTGCGCTTGAGCGTGAAGGCTGGGGTGTAGCTGCCGGACCGCATGGTCAGATCCGGCCGCACGGGCAGCCACGAAAAGTGCGCGGCGAGGCGCGCGATGTTCTCATCCGTGAAGCTGCCGGACACGGCGATAACGATGCGCGGCGCGATATAGTGCGCGATCTGAAACGAGCGCAGGCGCGCACCCGTCAGCCGGTCGATCGTGGCCGGGCGTCCGAGCACCGGCCGCCCCAGCGCGCCGGGGAAGGCGGCGCCGATGAGCCGCTCCGTGACCAGATCCTCCGGCGTGTCGGCGTACATGTCCATCTCCTCGCGGATGACGCCGCGTTCGTTATCTGCGTCCGTCTCGGAAAAGTTCGATGTGAAGAGCATCTCGGCGAGCAGGTCGCCCGCGCGGTCGAGGTGCTCGTCGAGCACGCGCGCATAGTAGCACGTGCCCTCGCGCGTGGTGTAGGCGTTCACCTGGCCGCCGATGGCGTCCATGCGTTCTGCCAGCTCGGAGGCGGAGTGCTGTGCCGTCCCCTTGAAGAGCATATGCTCGATAAAGTGCGCGCTGCCGGCCTCGCACGGCGACTCATACCGTGACCCAACGCCGACCCACACGCCGATGGCCGCCGAGCGCACGTGCGGCATGTGCTCGTAGACGATGCGCACGCCGTTCGGCAGCGTCTGTTTTTCGTACATAATGTGCTGTCCCCCCGTGGAAAAGTGGGCGGGGTGTATGCGCACCCCGCCCACACAGTTGTGCCGAAATTACATCAGGCCCTTTTCACGCATCGCGTCCTTGCGGGACAGGTCGATGCGGCCGCGATCGTCGACATTCATGACCTTGACCCAGGTCATGTCGCCGATCTTGAGCACATCCTCGACCTTTTCGGTGCGCTTGAACTCGAGATCCTTGATCTTGACGAGGCCGTCCTTGCCCGGAGCCAGCTCGACCCATGCGCCGAAGTCGCTGCGGATGTTGGAGACCTTGCCGTAGTACAGCTCGCCGACTTCCGGCTCGAAGACGATGTTCTCGATGGTCTTGCGCGCGGCGCGGCAGGCCTCGATGTCCTCGGACGCGATGAAGATGGAGCCGTCGTCCTCGATGTCGATCTTGCAGCCGGTGTCGGCGCAGATCTTCTGGATGACCTTGCCGCCCGAGCCGATGACCTCGCGGATCTTGTCGGGGTTGATCTTCATCTGGATCATCTTCGGGGCGGAATCGGCCAGCTCCTTGCGCGGCTCGGCGATCGCCTTGAGCATGATCTCATCGAGGATCTGGAAGCGGGCCTCGCGTGTCATGCGGAACGCTTCCTTGACGATCTCGTGCTTGAGGCCGTCGTTCTTGAGGTCCATCTGGATGGCGGTGATGCCCTGCTTCGTGCCGGCGACCTTGAAGTCCATCTCGCCGTGGAAGTCCTCAACGCCCTGAATGTCGATGAAGGTGGTGAAGTCGTCGCCGTCCTGGATCAGGCCGCAGGAGATGCCGGCGACCGGCGCCTTGATGGGCACGCCGGCGTCCATGAGCGCGAGCGTGGAGCCGCAGATGGAGCCCTG
>CDYT01016699.1_pt1 | contig 12269 bp, 10 predicted proteins | sample 557541 | NCBI WGS metagenome assembly CDYT01 (sample SAMEA3182060, study PRJEB8094) | gut metagenome | biome: human; feature: gut; material: Stool; isolation source: human stools | place: Canada | collected 2013-01-15
CCAGGGCCTCCAGATACCGCCGCAGGACGGACACATTGGCATAGCTGCCGTACAGGCTCATAAGATCCGGATAGAAATGGACGATCTTCAGTTCCATGTCCTCACGCCTCCTTTACCACCTGGGAGAGGATCTTGTCCCGGTCTGAGAAGCAGGTGACCACATACACGTCCTCGCTGCCGTTTGCCTTCAGCTCCGCCGCCGCGGCGGGGATGTCCGGCTGGACGGTGATCTTTTCCCGGGGAATGCCCGTGAAGGAGAACCGCTCCGCCAGATCGTTGCAGTACCGGCCGGAGAGGACCACCCGCTCCACCTGGGGAACGTTCAGCAGGTCAAAGTCGATGTCCCACAGCCAGCTGGTCTCGCTGGTGAAATACTTGCGGCTCACCGCGTCCACGATCACCAGCACTGTGCAGGGAGCATGGGAGGCCCGGATGTAGCGGAGATTGGTGTCGTAGGCGATGGAGTTCTCGTGTTTGCTGGTCAGCAGCATCCCGTGGTGGGCCCCCAGGGTGAACTTCTGCATCCGCCCGTTTTTCAGGATGTAGTTGTTGATGACTCCGGCGGCGGTGTCCGATGCCACGCCGCACTCCCGGCAGGCGGCGTAGGCCGCCAGGATGTTGTAGACATTGTAGATGCTGCGGAAGGCCAGCTGGATGGTGACGCTGCCGTCGATGGTCAGGGTGCCCCGCTCCAGGTCCAGGGCGGTGGCGGTGTAGTCGGTGGCGGGCTTCCGATGGCCGCACTTGGTGCAGCGGAAGGCGCCAATGTGGTTGTAGTGGACGTAGTCGTACTCCATAGGGGCGTGACACACCGGGCAGTAGGCCCCGTCGTGGTACATGCCGGTGGGTGCCTCGGTGTCCGTGGGGCAGCGGTCCAGGCCGAACCACTTCACCTTGTCGTGGCCCTGGGCGAAGCAGCTGGACAGGGGATCGTCGGCGTTCAGAAGCAGCTCCGTCTCCGGGTGGAGGGCCGGCAGGATGGCGTCGTACACCCACTCCGGATGGCCGTTCCGGGTCAGCTGATCCCGGTACAGATTGGTGATGACGAACTCCGTTGGGTGGAAGTAGCGGAAGCTCTGGGCCGCGTACCGCTCGTCAGACTCGATCAGCAGCACATCCGCCCGGACCCGGCCGGTGAGGGTCGCGTGGGTCAGCACCAGGGTGGTGACGCCCTCGATCTGGTTGGAGCCCTCCTCGTTGTAGACCACGGTCTTTCCTCCGGCCCGGAGGATGGCGGCGATCATCTCCACCGTGGAGGTCTTGCCGTTGGAGCCGGTGACGGCGATGATGTGCTCCGGCAGCTGGACCCGGGAGAGAATGTCCGGGCAGATCTTCAGGGCGAATTTGCCGGGCATGGAACTGCCCTTGCCCACCAGCCTGCCCACGGCCCGGCCCAGCTTGCACACCAGGATGGCAAGAAACTTTTTCAAAGCGTCTCCATCTCCTTTTCCTCCGGAAAGTCCCGGAATTCCGCGATGGCCCGCACCGGCGCGCCGTCGGCGTTCTCAAATTTCAGCGGCAGGGCGAAGAGCATCAGGTCCCGCCGGCCCGCCACCTTTTTTAGGCACAGGCTCTCCAGGATCACCAGGCCGCCCTCCAGCAGGGTCTTGTGGGCCAGGAACTGCTCGTCCCGCAGGGTGTCCACGCTGAGGGCGTCGGTGCCCACGCCCTTGAGGCCGCAGGACACCAGGTACTTGGCCGCCTCCTGGTCCGGCACCGGGAAGTCGTCGTCATAGTAGGCGTCGGTACCCCACTTCTTCTCCCAGCCGGTGTAGAACAGCACGAAGTCCGCGGACCGGATCACGCCGTTCTGGGCCCGCAGGTAGTCGGCGGTGATGATGCTCCGGGGCGGCAGGTCCGACACGTCCAGCACCACCGCCCGGCCGCAGAACTGGGAGGCGGGCAGCACCTCCAGCGTGGAGCCCAGGGGCAGCATGTGGGAGGGGGCGTCCATGTGGGTGCCGGTGTGGGAGGCGATGGTCAGCTGGGTCTCCCGGAACCCGTTCCGGGTCAGGGAGCCGGTGGGCTTGATGGAGGGGGCGGCGGAGCCGGGATACATGGGCATCTCCGGCGTGATGGTATGGGTCAGGTCGATGATCATGGGGGCTTCCTTTCCTGCCATGCGGCGGCATGGCGCGTGTTCTCTTTGGGGCGGCGGAGCGGCGGGCTACCGCTCCAGATAAATCATCAGCGCCGTCACGTCGGCGGGGCTGACGCCGGAGATCCGGGAGGCCTGTCCCAGATCCGCCGGGCGGACGGCGTTCAGCTTCTCCCGGGCCTCCAGCCGCAGCCCCTGGATGGCGCTGTAGTCCAGGTCCGGCGGCAGGCGGCGGCGCTCCATCTTCCGGAAGTCCTCCACCTGCTTTTGCTGGCGCTGGATGTAGCCGGCGTACTTCACGCTGATCTCCACCTGCTCCGCCGCGTCCGGCGGCAGGTCCGGCCGGTCCGGGTCAAAGGGGGCCAGGTCGGCGTAGGTCAGCTGGGGCCGCCGCAGCAGGGCCACCAGCGGGCAGCCGTCCGGCGCATCAGCCGTGCCCCTCTCCGCGAGAAAGGCGGCCAGGGCGGGGGAGGGGGCCACGCCGGTGTGGGTCAGCCGGGCGATCTCCCGGTCCACGGCCGCGTACTTGGCCTCCACCTCCCGGAGCCGTTCCTCCGGCACCAGGCCGATCTCCCAACCCCGGCGGGTCAGGCGCTGGTCGGCGTTGTCCTGCCGCAGCAGCAGGCGGTATTCGCTGCGGGAGGTCATCATCCGGTAGGGCTCGTTGGTGCCCTTGGTCACCAGGTCGTCGATGAGGGTGCCGATGTAGCTCTCCGACCGGGAGAGGATGAAGTCACCCTCCCCCCGCAGCTTCCGGGCGGCGTTGACCCCGGCCACAAAGCCCTGGACCGCCGCCTCCTCGTACCCGGAGGAGCCGTTGAACTGCCCGGCGCCGTACAGCCCCGGAATGGCCTTCACCTCCAGGGTGGGCCGCAGGGCCAGAGGGTCGATGCAGTCGTACTCGATAGCGTAGGCGGGCCTGGTCATCACGGCGTGCCGCAGCCCCGGCACGCTGTGGAGCATCTGGATTTGGACTTCCTCCGGCATGGAGGAGGAGAAGCCCTGGATGTACAATTCCTCCGTGTGCAGCCCCATGGGCTCCACAAACAGCTGGTGGCGGAGCTTGTCCGGGAACCGCACCACCTTGGACTCAAAGGAGGGGCAGTACCGGGGCCCCACCCCCTCGATGACGCCGGAGTACATGGGGGCCCGGTCCAGGTTCTCCCGGACGATGCGGAGGGTCTCCTCCGTGGTCCAGGTGAGATAGCACACCGCCCGGTTCTCCGGCGGCGATTTCGTGCTGTAGGAGAAGGGCACCGGCAGCGCGTCCCCGTACTGGATCTCCATCTCCTCAAAGTCCACGCTCCGGGCGTTGACCCGGGGCGGGGTGCCGGTCTTGAACCGCCGCAGGGGCAGGCCCAGCTTCCGCAGGGAGTCCGTCAGCCGTCCGGCGGCGTGCATCCCGTCGGGGCCGGAGTCCTCGATGCACTCCCCCACGATGGTGCGGCCCGCCAGATACGTGCCGGTGGCCAGGATGGCGGCCTTTACGGAGAACACCGCCCCGGTGGCCAGCACCACGGCGGACACCGCGCCGCCCTCCGTGCGGATCTCCACCACCTCCCCCTGGCGGACCGTCAGGTGCTCCTGCCGCTCCAGGGTGTGCTTCATCCGCTCCTGGTACCGCCGCCGGTCCGCCTGGGCCCGGAGGGACCAGACGGCGGGCCCCTTTCCCTTGTTCAGCAGGCGGTACTGGATGCAGCATTCGTCGGCGGCTTTCGCCATCTCGCCCCCCAGGGCGTCCAGTTCCCGGACCAGATGGCCCTTGCCGGTGCCGCCGATGGCGGGGTTGCAGGGCATATTGCCCACCGCGTCCAGGTTGATGGTGAACACGATGGTCTCCAGCCCCAGCCGGGCGGCGGCCAGGGCGGCCTCGATGCCCGCGTGGCCCGCGCCGATGACGGCGATGTCGAATTGTCCGGCGTCGAATTCGGTCATGGGAAAGCGATTCCTTTCATCGGTGTGCGCGGGGGTTGTCCGTGCGGCCCATCAGCCAGTCCACGGACACGTCGTAGAAGTCCGCGATGTGGAGAAGATTGTCAAAACCCGGCTTGGCGCCCAGCTCCAGGTCCTGGTATCCCCGGGCGGACAGGCCGACTTCTCTGGCGACCTCGGCCTGGGTCAGCTTCCTCTCTTTGCGCAGGGCTCGAATTTTATCGGCAAACATAATATGCCTCCATGCCTCCTGCGATCATCAACGATTGACGACTGGATTGTCCGTGCGGCCCATCAGCCAGTCCACGGACACACCGTAGAAGTCTGCAATATGGAACAGTGCGTCATACCGGGGTTTGGCGCCCAGCTCCAGGTCCTGGTATCCCCGGGCGGATAGTCCCACCTCCCGGGCGACTTGTGCCTGGGTCAGATGACGTTCTTTCCGGAGCTGGCGAATTTTTTCAGCAAACATAAAATCACCCTCTTTTACCAGGGCCTCGCCCTGGGGCTGCGGCTGGACCAGGCCTGCCGGCCGGATTAGGCCTCCGCCCGGTGCAGTGTCAGCACCGCCACCTCCGGCCGGTTGAACACCCGGAAGGAGGGACCGGAGTTCCCCAGCCCCCGGGTGACGAACAGGCAGGCGCCGTTTTCCTCATACAACCCGGCGGTGTGGGAGGGGAACAGATCCAGATCGTGGGAGAACAGCCCGTCCGTAAAGGGCAGGCGGATGATGCCGCCGTGGGCGTGGCCGGAGCACACCAGATCCGCCCCCAGCAGGCTGTACTGGGACACAAAGCGGTTGTTCCGGTGGGCCAGCAGGATCCAGAAGGGATCCCCATAGGCGGCGTAGACCTCGGCGGCCAGCTCCTCCGGCGTCTTTTGGTCCGCGTAGCCGTTGGGATCGTCGATGCCCGCCAGCACGATGGTGTCCCCGTTTTGCTCCAGGGGCACGAACTGGTTGGACAGCACCGTGATCCCGTTGGCCTCCAGCGTCTCCTTCAGCGCCGGCACACCGCCGATGGCCCACTCGTGGTTGCCGGTGACATAGTAGGTGGGGGCGATGGCGGAGAGGCCCTGGGCGATCTCCGCCGGGTAGCCGTCCTTCGGCCCCCGGTACTTGTCCTCCAGGTCTCCCAGAAAAAAGATGTACGACGGCTCCTCCGCCGCCACAGCGGCGAACAGCTCTTCGTTGTCCCGGCCGAATTCGGCGCCGTGGAGGTCGCTGAGGACCACGATCCGGCAGCCGTCAAATCCGGCGGGCAGGTCTGTGAACACGGGATCAAACCGCGTGATCTGCAGGGCGGTGTTGTCCCAGTAGAAAAATCCGGCCAGGGCCGCGACGGCGAGGGCCAGCAGGGCCACCCGCCGGACGCGGCGTTTGGGGTGTTTGGGCATGTTGGACACGGCCTCCTCCGCCGCAGGGCACACCCCATGGAAGAGGTGAGAAGTCGATCAGCAAGGGCAGATTTCAGAACAGAGCGGTTCCCAGAGGGAGCCGCCAATCACATTATATATTATACCACACCAGTATGGACATGACGAGAGGAAAAATACACAAAGAAGGCGGGAAAGCGGGGCGGATTCCGCCGGAGAACGGGGAGTTTGACGAAGAGAAATGCACAAAAAGTTTACAAAAATTTTATGTAAACTGTTGATTGCGCCCCTTGCGCGCGGCCACGCGATCTGCTATACTATGACGTAAAATCCAGATAGAGAAAGGAGGAATTGCCATGATGGTTCAGAAGGTATGCGGCCATGACGATGTGGACGATCTGATCTTCACCGATGCCGGCTGGGAGCGCAGCGAGCGGTAAGGAAAGATCAACAGGTAGGAGAGCCACGCCGAAGGCGTGGATTTTTCTTTTTTCCCCGCCCTTGACAGGTTTCGCGGCCGCACTGCGCGCCGCTGACGATATGCTGTCCCGCATGGACGCGGTCCCATATGCCGCCCGGAAGGTATCCGGGCGGATTTTTTTGTGGATTCGGGTAAAAAAACCGAAAAAATCCACGAAAAACAGAAAAAACAAGTGGCAATTTTGGGGAAAATATGATACGCTGGTACCAGAAAGGAGAGTTCTGCGCCGCGGGCCGCGCAACATGGCCGGCGGTCTGTTTTTGGGAGAAGGAGAGAGGGAGTATGAAGAAGCGGAGTGTGCTGATTCTGGTGCTGGCGCTGTGGGTGCTGGCCGGATGCGGCGCGGCGCCCGGCGCGGATGGGAGCGGGACGGGAGAGACGGCTCCGGCCCAGTCGGAGGCCGCGGCCCCCGAGGGGGAGGACAGTCTGTCTGCCTCCATGCTGGAGCGGCAGGCCCGGCCGCTGACCAATGAGGAGATCCTGGCGGCCTATGACCGGGCGGAGGAGGCCTACAGCTGGTTCGACCTGGAGACATTGCCCTGCGGAACCGAGGAGCGGACGGTGGACGGCTGGACATACCGGCGGGTGACCTATCCCGGCATGGACAATCTGGCGGACCTGCGGGCCTACCTCCGGGGCCTGTTCTCCGAGGAGCTGGTGGAATCCCTGCTGGAGACGGGGGGCGACCGTCCCCTCTACCGGGATGTGGAGGGCACCCTGTATGTGCACCCCACCAGCCGGGAGCGGGACGACACGGCGCGGGTGATCGCCACCGAGGTGGAGCCCTACGGGGAGACGGGCTACTCCGTCCAGGTATCGGTGGAGACCTCTGACCAGGGGGCCCTTGTGGTGGAGGACCACGTATTCCCCTATGAATTCGTGGGGGACCGCTGGGTCTTTACGGATTTCCGGCTGGTGGATTGAACGCCGCCTGGACAGCGGTGAATTTCCAGGAGAAGAAAGATTGGAGAAATGCTCTCAAACTGCGGTTTGGGGGCATTTTTCACAAAAGCGTGTGGAAAAAGCCGGCTTAGAAAGCTGACCATATGTCAAGTTGCCCAAATGAATGAAAAATCCAGGTAAAGTAAGACAACCTTTGTATAAAACGTAAAAAGACAAGCGCTTGCGTACAGATTTACCTAATATTTTCTTGAAATCTTTCCCTCTTATGGTAAAATATACTCACAACGTACGAGTTGAAAAGGAGTGGAGAAAATGGAAAACCTTTTCTGGATCGGCTTCGCCGGTGCGGCCATTGCGCTGATCTTCGCGTGGCTCCAGCGCAACCGGGTCATGTCCTTCTCCGAGGGCAATGAAAAGATGCGCAAGATCGCGGCCTCCATCCGGGAGGGCGCCAACGCCTATCTGAAACACCAGTACACCACGGTGTTCAAGGTGTTTCTGGTGGTGTTCATCGTCCTGCTGATTATCGCCTTCGGCTCCGGCGGGAAGATGCTCTCCCAGTTCACCCCCTTTGCGTTCCTCACCGGCGGCATCTGGTCCATGCTGGCCGGCTTCATCGGCATGAAGATCGCCACCAACTCCAACGCCCGGACGGCCCAGGCCGCCTCGGAGAGCCTGAACAAGGGGCTGCGGGTGGCCTTCTCCTCCGGCTCCGTCATGGGCTTCACCGTGGTGGGCCTGGGGATGCTGGACATCACCATCTGGTTCTTCCTGCTGCGGTACGCCTTCGGCGTGGATGACCCCGTGGCCCTGGGCAACATCATGGTGATGAACGGCATGGGCGCCTCCTTCATGGCCCTGTTCGCCCGTGTGGGCGGCGGCATCTACACCAAGGCCGCCGACGTGGGCGCGGACCTGGTGGGCAAGGTGGAGGCCGGCATCCCCGAGGACGATCCCCGGAACCCCGCCACCATTGCCGACAATGTGGGCGACAACGTGGGCGACGTGGCCGGCATGGGCGCGGACCTGTATGAGAGCTACGTGGGCTCCATCCTGGCCACCTTTGCCCTGGGCGCCGTGGGCGGCTATGGCTGGGGCGGTCTGCTGCTGCCGGTGGCCCTGGCCGTGTGCGGCATCATCTGCTCCATCATCGGCTCCTTCCTGGTAAAGACCAAGGAGAACGCCACCCAGCAGTCCCTGCTGAAGAGCCTGCGGACCGGCACCTACACCGCCGCCATTCTCTCGGCCATTCTGGCGGCGCCCCTGACCTACTTCATCCTGGACGGCCACATGGGCGTCTACGTGGCCATCCTCTGCGGCCTGATCGGCGGCTGCGCCATCGGCTACTTCACCGAGTACTACACCTCTGACACCTACAAGCCCACCCAGGAGCTGGCGGCCGCCTCCGAGACCGGCTCCGCCACCATCATCATCGGCGGCATCTCCCTGGGACTCAAGTCCACCCTGACCTCCATCCTGATCGTGGCGGTAGCGGTGCTGATCAGCTACTTCGCCTCCGGCGGCACCATGGAGATCGTGGACGCCTCCGGTGCCTTCACCATGGCCTTCAACCAGGGCCTGTACGGCATCGGCATCGCCGGCGTGGGCATGCTGTCCACCCTGGGCATCACCCTGGCCACGGACGCTTACGGCCCCGTGGCGGACAACGCCGGCGGCATCGCCGAGATGAGCGGCCTGCCGGAGGAGGTCCGGGAGCGGACGGACGCCCTGGACTCTCTGGGCAACACCACCGCCGCCACCGGCAAGGGCTTCGCCATCGGCTCCGCCTCCCTGACCGCCCTGGCCCTGCTGGTCAGCTACGTCAACATCGTCCAGGAGAACACGGAGGAGACCCTGAACTTCACCCTGACCAGCCCCACGGTGCTGGTGGGTATGTTCATCGGCGCCATGCTGACCTTCGTCTTTTCCGCCTTCACCATGAGCGCCGTGCAGAAGGCGGCCCAGTCCATCGTGAAGGAGGTCCGCCGCCAGTTCAAGGAGATCCCCGGCATCATGGAGTACAAGGCGGATCCGGACTACGCCTCCTGCGTGTCCCTGTGCACCAAGGGCGCTCTCCATGAGATGGTGGTGCCGGCCCTGCTGGCCATCATCGTGCCCCTGGCCACCGGCCTGGTGCTGGGCCCCACCGGCGTGGTGGGCCTGCTGGGCGGCGTGTCCGTCACCGGCTTCGCCATGGCGGTGTTCATGTCCAACGCCGGCGGCGCCTGGGACAACGCCAAGAAGTACATCGAGAGCGGCCACCACGGCGGCAAGGGCTCCGAGCAGCATAAGGCGGCTGTGGTGGGCGACACCGTGGGCGATCCCTTCAAGGACACCTCCGGCCCGTCCCTGAACATCCTCATCAAGCTGTGCTCCACCGTGTCCATCGTGTTCTCCGGCCTGATCCTGGCCTTCAACCTGATGAACATCCTGTAAGCAGATCCGTCCGGCGCCCTCCGTGAAAGCGGAGGGCGCCGTTTTCTGCCGCGTCGGACCGGGAAAAAGGGCCGGCCATGGATTTTGTCACAATTTCCCCGGGAAATGGCCCCATTGCTTGACAGGGTAATCGTTTGCCGATATAATAGACCCGGAAAATGACGCATGATTTGAAAAATCCCCTGAGCGTTCCACCTTTTATACTCTATTTCATCAAAGGAGATTGAACGTATGAAGCAGATCATTGAGATCGTCGACGTCCTGGGCCGGGAGATTCTGGACAGCCGGGGCAACCCCACCGTGGAAGTGGAGGTCTATCTGGAGGACGGCACCATGGGCCGGGCCGCTGTGCCCTCCGGCGCCTCCACCGGCATCTATGAGGCCTGCGAGCTGCGGGACGGCGACAAGAGCCGCTACCTGGGCAAGGGCGTGCTGAAGGCCGTGGAGAACGTGAACACCGAGATCGCCGAGTGCCTGATCGGCATGAACGTGCTGGATCAGACCGCCATCGACAAGGCCCTGATCGAGCTGGACGGCACCCCCAACAAGACCAAGCTGGGCGCCAACGCCATCCTGGGCGCCTCCCTGGCCTGCGCCAAGGCCGCGGCGGAGGCCCTGGGCACCAGCCTGTACAACTATATCGGCGGCGTCAACGCCAAGACCCTGCCCGTGCCCATGATGAACATCCTCAACGGCGGCGCCCATGCCACCAACAACGTGGAGATCCAGGAGTTCATGATCATGCCCGTGGGCGCCCCCAGCTTCCGGGAGGCGCTGCGGATGTGTGCTGAGGTGTTCCACCAGCTGAAGACCACCCTGAAGGAGAACGGCACCCCTGCCGCCGGCGTGGGCGACGAGGGCGGCTATGCCCCCAACCTGAAGAAGGACGAGGACGCCCTGAAGGTGATCGTCCAGGCCATCGAGGAGGCCGGCTACAAGCCCGGCGAGGACTTCAAGATCGCCATCGACGCCGCCTCTTCCGAGTGGTGGGACGAGGAGCAGAAGCTCTATATCCAGCCCAAGTCCGGCAAGAAGCTGACCCAGCAGCAGCTGGTGAACATGTGGAAGAAGTTCGCCGACAACTACCCCATCATCTCCCTGGAGGACGGCATGGCCGAGACCGACTGGGAGGGCTGGGCCATGCTGACCAAGGCCATCGGCGACCGGGTCCAGCTGGTGGGCGACGACCTGTTTGTCACTAACGTGTCCCGTCTGGCCACCGGCATTGAGAAGAAGGTGGGCAACGCCATCCTCATCAAGGTCAACCAGATCGGCACCCTGACCGAGACCCTGGACGCCATCCAGATGGCCAACCGGGCCGGCTACACCGCCATCGTGTCCCACCGCTCCGGCGAGACCGAGGACGCCACCATCGCCGACATCGCCGTGGCTCTCAACGCCGGCCAGATCAAGACCGGCGCCCCCAGCCGCACGGACCGGGTGGCCAAGTACAACCAGCTGCTCCGCATCGAGGAGGAGCTGGGAGACGTGGCCCAGTATCCCGGCATGAAGGCGTTCTTCAACCTGAAGTAAGCAGGAAAAGCACAGAGCAAAGCCGCCCAAACGGGCGGCTTTGCTTTTCCAATACGGCCGATTATGATTCACCGGCAGTTGTTGGGGCCGCTGACGGGGGGGGCGGGCGTCGCTCGGAATCGCCGCCCTGTGATCCAAAGACCGGCCCCGATGATGAAAAACACGGGGGGAAGCAGTTCCCGGTGATTTGCGACAAGACGAAATAGGAAACTCAGAACGCCGGGCAGCTGAAAAGTTGAAGAAAAAGAGTAGCCGTCGCCGGATTGCTGCAGCTGCCACAGCTCCCAGGAAGAGCGGAGCTGATACCAGAAGAAGGGAACTATCAAAACCGCGTAAATAAGCAGGAGGGCGAACAGTACCAGCCGCAGCCAGCGGCGGAAGGGGCTGTCCAGAGGACGGGTATTCAAAAACAAACCGCAGGCCTGGAACACCGTCCACCCCAAGCAGAGACAGGCGCAGGGCGACAGGATGAAAGAGCGCAGAGTGGCAAAGAAGCCGTAAAAAGAGGAGAAATCCCCTATAAGACCGGCGGAGGCCCCATATGCCGCCAGCAAAAGCACGGTGATGACGACGCACAGGCGCAGGTGCCGGATTTCCCGCTGTCGGTCCGTCCGGGGCGGCGGGCCGTAGAGGAGGATAGTCATGTCCACGTCCAGCGCCTGGGCGATCTGTTCCAGTATTTCAATGTCCGGACGGGTATGGCCAGTCTCATAATGAGAGATGGTCTGACGGCTGACATGGAGCCGCTCTGCCAGCTGATCCTGGGTGATTCCGCCCTTGACCCGGGCGTCCCGGATGTTTTTGCCGATGTCCCGCATGTGCATCACCTTCTCTCTGGCCTTATTATATCTCCGGGCGGGGAGTTTTGTCACGCTCAGAATCTGAGCGGCGGCCATTTTGCCCGCTCTCACGAAAAAAACAGGAGGATGCGTTCGCATCCTCCTGTTTTTTTATGATGTAGGGTTTCGATCAGTCCGCGCACAGGCCGGCGGTGATGATGGCCATGGAGTAGACCTCCTGGGCATTGCAGCCCCGGGACAGGTCGTTGATGGGGGCGTTCAGACCCTGCAGGATGGGGCCGTAAGCCGCGAAGGAGCCCAGCCGCTGGGCGATCTTGTAGCCGATGTTGCCGGCGTTGATGTCCGGGAAGATGAAGGTGTTGGCATGACCGGCCACGGCGGAGTCGGGGCACTTGGTCTGGGCCACCTTGGGAGACACGGCGGCGTCGAACTGCAGCTCGCCATCCATTGCCAGGTCGGGACGGGCAGCCTTGGCCTTGGCACAGGCGTTGCGCATCTTGTCCACGTCCTCGCCCTTGCCGGAGCCCAGGGTGGAGTAGCTCAGGAAAGCCACCTTGGGATCGATGCCGAAGGTCTTGGCGGTCTCGGCGGTCTCAATGGCGATCTCCACCAGCTCGTCCTCGGTGGGCTTGATGTTGATGGCGCAGTCGCCCATGGCCAGGACCTCGCGGTCGCCGGTGGCAGAGGGACGGACCAGAATGAAGCAGGAGGA
>CDYT01035623.1_pt1 | contig 11865 bp, 10 predicted proteins | sample 557541 | NCBI WGS metagenome assembly CDYT01 (sample SAMEA3182060, study PRJEB8094) | gut metagenome | biome: human; feature: gut; material: Stool; isolation source: human stools | place: Canada | collected 2013-01-15
GTCTTTTATCAATGAAAGGGTTCAGCCCGAAGGACTTACCTTCGACGATGTGCTGCTTATACCCGCCTATTCGGAAGTGTTGCCGCGAGAGGTCAATGTCCAGACCCGTTTCTCGCGAAATATCTCTCTCAACATCCCCATTGTGTCCGCCGCCATGGACACGGTAACCGAAGCGCCGCTGGCCATCGCCCTGGCGCGGGAAGGAGGAATCGGCGTGATCCACAAGAACATGACCATCGCCGAGCAGGCCGCGCAGGTCCGCAAGGTGAAGCGCGCCGAGAACGGCATGATCTACGATCCGGTGACCATTTCCAAGGACCACACCGTCGGCGACGCGCTGAACCTGATGAAAGAGAACAAGATCGGAGGCATTCCGGTCGTGGATGCGGACAGGATGCTTATCGGCATCGTCACCAACCGCGACCTGCGTTTCCAGCGCGACATGTCGCGCCGCATCGAGGAGGTGATGACGCCCGGCGACCGCCTCGTGACGACGCACAATCCCGAACTCTCCCACGCCCAGGAAATACTGCTCAACAGCAAGATCGAAAAGCTCCCCGTGGTGGACGACGCAGGCCGTCTGGTGGGGCTGATCACTTATAAGGACATCACCAAGGTGCAGGATCACCCCAATGCCTGCAAGGACGCGAAGGGCCGCCTGCGCGTGGCGGCCGGCGTCGGCGTTACGCCCGACGCGATGGACCGCGTGAAGGCGCTGGTCGCCGAGGACGTCGACGCCGTGGTGCTCGACTCGGCGCACGGCCATTCGGCCAACATCGTTTCGATGCTCAAGCGGATCAAGGAGGTTTATCCGTCGCTCGACGTGGTGGTGGGCAACATCGCCACGGGCGGGGCCGCGCGCTACCTGATCGAGAACGGCGCCGACGGCGTGAAGGTCGGCATCGGTCCCGGTTCGATCTGCACGACGCGCATCATCGCGGGTGTGGGCGTTCCCCAGCTGACGGCCATCTACGACGTGGCCTGCGTGGCCCGCGAGAGCGGCGTTCCGGTGATCGCCGACGGCGGACTGCGTTATTCGGGCGATCTGGTCAAGGCGCTGGCTGCGGGCGGCGACTGCGTGATGATCGGTTCGATGTTCGCCGGCACGGAGGAGGCTCCGGGCGAGACGATCATCTTCAACGGCCGCAAGTTCAAGAGCTACCGCGGCATGGGCTCGATCGACGCCATGAAGGCCGGGTCGGCCGACCGCTATTTCCAGAAGGGCTGCGAAGGCAACATCAGCAAGCTCGTTCCCGAAGGCATCGCCGCGCGCGTGCCGTTCAAGGGCTCCCTTTCCGAGACGGTTTACCAGCTCATCGGCGGCGTCCGTTCGGGCATGGGCTACTGCGGCGCGAAGGACATCGAGACGCTCAAGCAGGCCCGGTTCATCCGCATCACGGCTTCGGGCATGCAGGAGAGCCATCCGCACGACGTAGCCATCACGAGCGAGGCGCCCAACTATTCGAGCGAACGGTAGATGGGACTCCCGGTTTCGAAATACGACTGGTGGATTCTGGCGGCGGCGTTCGCACTGTTCGCCGCATGGCTGATCACCCGCCTTCCGGTGCTGCGTACGCTGGTCCTTGCGGCGGCGTTGGGTTATCTTCTCCGGCGCGTGTGGGTGGGCTATCGAAATTTTGGAAAGTAATTGAACGACTGATATGGAAAAAATCCTGATTCTCGACTTCGGATCGCAGTACACGCAGCTGATCGCACGCCGTGTCCGCGAACTGAACGTCTATTGCGAAATCCACCCCTTCAACAAAATTCCGGCGATAGACGCGTCGGTGCGGGGCGTGATTCTTTCGGGCAGTCCCTTCTCCGTGCGGGACGCACAGGCCCCGACTCCCGACCTTTCGGCCATCAAGGGCAAACTGCCGCTGCTGGGCGTCTGCTACGGCGCGCAGTTCCTCGCCTCGGCTTTCGGCGGCGAGGTGCAGCCCGCGCCCAGCCGCGAATACGGCCGTGCGATGCTCACCGTGGGCGACGCCTCGGATGCGCTGATGCGCGGCCTTCCGGCCCGCACGCAGGTGTGGATGTCGCACGGCGACACCATTACGCGCGTGCCCGACAACTATGAACTGATCGCCAGCACCGAGGACGTGCGCGTCGCCGCCTTCCACGTCGGGGGCGAGCAGACGTGGGGCATCCAGTTCCACCCCGAAGTGTACCATTCGACCGACGGCACGCAGCTGCTCAAAAACTTCGTCGTGGACATCTGCGGCTGCGGGCAGTCGTGGACCTCGGAGGGTTTTGTGGAGGCTACCGTGCGCGAACTGCGCGAGAAGCTGGGCGACGACAAGGTCGTGCTGGCGCTTTCGGGCGGCGTGGATTCGTCGGTGGCGGCCGTGCTGCTGCACAAGGCCATCGGCAAGAACCTCTACTGCGTCTTCGTCGACTCGGGCCTGCTGCGCAAGAACGAGTTCGGGGAGGTGCTGGAGTCCTATAAGCACATGGGGCTGAACGTCAAGGGCGTGAATGCCTCGGCCAAGTTCCTGGGCGATCTGGCGGGCGTTACGGACCCCGAGCGGAAGCGCAAGATCATCGGCCGCGACTTCGTGGAGGTTTTCAACGAGGAGGCCATTCAGATCAAGGACGTCAAGTGGCTGGCGCAGGGTACGATCTATCCGGATGTGATCGAGTCGTGTTCGGTCAACGGCCCTTCGGCCACGATCAAGTCGCACCACAACGTCGGCGGGCTTCCCGAGAAGATGAACCTGAAGATCGTCGAGCCGCTGCGCCTGCTGTTCAAGGACGAGGTGCGCCGCGTGGGCCGTTCGATGGGCATTTCCGAACAGCTGATCGGCCGCCATCCCTTCCCGGGACCGGGCCTTGCGATCCGCATTCTGGGCGACATCACGCCCGAGAAGGTCGAAATCCTCCAGAACGTCGACAAAATCTATATCGACTCGCTGTGCGCCGCCGGGCTGTACGATCAGGTGTGGCAGGCGGGGGCTGTCCTGCTTCCGGTGAAGAGCGTCGGCGTGATGGGCGACGAGCGCACCTACGAGAGCTGCGTGGCCCTGCGCGCCGTGACCTCCACGGACGGCATGACGGCCGACTGGGTGCACCTGCCCTACGAGTTCCTGGCCAACGTGTCGAACGACATCATCAACAAGGTCAAGGGGGTCAACCGCGTAGTCTACGACATCTCCTCCAAACCGCCCGCAACCATCGAGTGGGAGTAGGGGATTCCCGTTATGAAAAAGGACCGCATCCGCGGGAAATTCACTGTTGTAAACGAGGTTTCGGTTTCCAGACCGTCGCCTCGTTTGCTTTTGTCTTATATGCATCGTTCTGGATTGCAATCCGCAGCGGGCGTTTCGCGTATTCCGACCGTCGTCATGGAAATTCCGGAAGAGGTCCGCTCCTTCAAGGAGCGCCGCAGCGACCTGTACGAGGTGCGGATGAAAAAATGAAGGATACGGACGGGCTTGAAAGCGGGGAGCGCTGCGGGCCTTGATTGTCGGGGCCTGATGCGGCCGGGCATTATGCCGCAGTGTACGCGCATTTTTTGTTTAGGACGGGCTATGGAAAAGCCCTGGGCGGCTGCCCGATATAGATTGTTTCGCTGTAAACAGCGTGCATGGCTTTTTGTGAATTTTCTTGCCGCATGGCTAAATAATGAGCCGGCGCAGACGGTAGACGTAATGGTCTACGGCATGCAGTCCGGCAGCGAAACCTTTTCTGTGCACCCTTGCAACGAGTCCGGCAACGCCCGAAATACCGTATGTGACGCAACACATTGATAAAAACGCAGCACGCGAGCACCCTTGGGCTCCGCGCTGGAACATGGATACGGACGTGCGTGCTTTTTCGCACTCCTGCAAGACACCGGTAAGACTTAAATTGGAATTATAGACGTATTCGCATTGCCATTGGTCGGCAAGTAAATTCCCCCCCCCACGGGTTAGGAACGTTTCATTCGTGAATTTCCATGGAGCGTCCGGCCTGTTCCCCGACTCCTTGCAGAGCAGGCAGGCCATGAAAACCGTTAGCAGTATGAATACCGATTTACGCATTCCGACAAACTGAATCCATATACAAAATTAACGGTTCATCGCTGGTGTGGGATTAAAGTGATGTAACGACCTGATTCATCGGGTCGTTACATTTTTGTATAAGATAGTAGGTAACGAAAAGGCAACGGTTTGTTTTCAGTCTGTTGCGCTGAAATACCGCGTTTCAAATAACCTTTTGCAAGATACGGAAAATTTTCGCGATAGGCAAATTATACTGAAAAGCATCAAGGGTAATAAAATTAGATAATATTCTTTATAACAATATAACAGCTGAGACGATTACAAAGTGCTGAACCTTGTACTCGTCTTCTGTTTTTATTTAAGATGAATAAAATATATCGATGATAAAATGGCAAGTCAATATATTATCAAATTTAAGAATTTTTCGATATAATTTTCTTTCAGAAATAGATGTCAAAAAATATATGTATTTTTATGATTAGATTTGACAATTATGAAATACTTATTATCTTTTTTAACGGGTTTTCTCCTATTCAGCTGTGGCAACAATAAGCAAGTCGAGCAAGAATTGTCTACTGCGACAAGATTGTTACGCATCGAACCGGACAGCTCGTTGCGCATCATCGAGAACATTGACCCCGACCGGATTCTGCGGCGCAGCACGCGGGCAAAATACGCTCTTTTGTATTCCGCGGCACTCGATAAAAATTATGTGGATGCCGATGATGATTCGCTGATACGCATTGCATACCGGTATTACGACAACCGGATTTGTTCGGATTCGGTGAAGTTTCTGATTAACTATCACTATGGGCGAATCTATCAAAACGGCGACGATTATCAGGAAGCCATGCGCTATTATCTGACTGCGGAAAAATACGCTCTCGCGGCGCATAAGAATTATTATCTGGGTTTGGTATACTCCCGCATCGGAGAGGTCTATTCCGAGCAGATGAATTTTAACGGAGCGCTGGAATATTATCGGAATGCTTATGGCGCTTGGGAAAAATTACGCAATCCTGCGTTTATGAATAATGCGACACTTAATATCGCTAATGCCTATTCCAGTTTGGGCGATAACGACAATGCCGTAAAATACTATTCACAAGCTCTGCAAGCAGCCGTACAGCAGGAAGATAACGATATGGTTATTGCTTGTTTAAGCAATTTGGGGGATATTTATGTAAATGAGGGCGATTATCCCAAAGCCTTGAAAGCCGTAAAGGAAATTGAGCGGACCGCTCCAGATGGTCTTTCAATTTATCAATATAGAGTATTAGCCAAAGTATATTATCTGCAACACAAGATAGACAGCGCACGATATTATTTCAATATCGCTTCGGAGTTGGCGGAGGATATTCGGGACGATGCACAACTGGCATATCTATCTATTCAAATTGAATTGGCATCCGGAAATTCAGAGGAAGCAGCCAATTCGATCAACGAATATATCTGGTTGAGCGATTCCATATCCCGCATGGTGGTATCTCAATCAGCAACCGCCGCCGAGGGGAAATATTATAAAGAGCAAACTGCTTTTGCGAGTTACCGCCTGAAAGTACGAACTTACTTTGAATATATTGTCGGACTGCTGATCTGCACCGTCGCAATTTTCCTGATCTACTATTATCAGGAACGCATGAAACGAAAACAGCAGCAGGTTGAACGCTACATGTTGGCCGTTGACAGCATCCGGGCATCAAAAAACCGCATCCTCGAACATCTTGCCGTCAAGGAGGGACAGGAGGTGCAACTTAAAGAATTGGTGTTGTCCCGCTTCGAGTTCCTCGACCAACTCGGCCGGGCGTTCTATGAACGAAACAATACAAAAGCGCAGCAGGAGGTCATTTACAAACAAGTGAGAAACTTCTTTACGAACCTTGCATCCAATCCCGCGACCAAAAAAGAATTGGAGGAGATCGTAAACACGGTAAATGACAATATCATCGTGAAACTGCGGAAGCAGTTCCCGAAATTCAAACCTGCGGATATAGATTTGCTATGTTACATCTACGCCGGATTCTCGGCGCAAATCATCAGCGTTATAATCGGCGATTCGGTATCGAATGTCTACAACCGCAAATCGAGATTGAAAGCCCGAATTGCGGCATCGGATTCGGCCGAAAAGGACTTTTTTATCCAGAAAATGTAGTAACATGCTGATTGTCAAATAAATTACCCCCCCCCATTGAAAAATCCAAAAAAAATTAACATGTAATATTTTGTTTTTCAGGCAATTATCGCACACATTATAAAAACTGCGAGATTTTTGCAATTCTCGCGGTTTTTATTTTTCTGTATATCAATCATTTATTGACTTCGTGTGATAGATTTTATCGGCGCTGATTTTGCTATCGGAAGAAACCGAAAGCCTAACTTTGCTATTGTCTAACCCACATATCTTATCACATGAAAAAATTACTTTTATTACTTGTGCTGTGCTGCATCGGAGCCGGAATTTGCTTTGAAGCGTATGCAAATCGGAAACGGCCGAAAATCACGTCCGTTTATCTGGAAAAGAAAATGACGGTTAAAGGTCCGCGCAGCGTCATGCCGCCGATTAATGCGGTGCTTTCTCCGGATGGCAACACCATTACGCTCCACTCTCCGGAGAATTGCGACCGGGCATTCGTTACGATCTCCGGCAATGGAACCTATCTTACGGAAATGGTGATTTTCACCGATCAGACTGCGACGCTCGACGTGTCGGACCTCGACTGCGGGGTTTACCTGATTACCGTCGAATATGAAAACGGTACGATTTACACCGGACAGATCGAGTTTACCGAATAATTTCTTAGATTTACCTTTAAAATTATGATTATGAAACATATTTCTATCGTTTTACTGGCAGGTCTTGCGGCTGTCGCTTTGCCTGCACGAAAGAAACGCCCCCTGAACAGACAGCACCGGAACCGCAGGAAATGGGCGTCGGGGGTGATATTGTCTGCATTGACGGCACACTGCATTTTTCATCAGGTGAAGTTTGCCTGAACACTTTGGAATCGCTGACTTCGGAAGAATCTCTGCACGCTTTCGAGAAAGCGCATAATTTCACCTCGTGGCGTTCGTTCACGGATAGTATGTTGGATGATATTATCGCCTGTGAAACTCCGGAGGAGTACCAAGCGGTTCTTGAAACCTGCGCAGGCTATCTTAAAATGGATAATGACCGCCTGATGCCTGTTATCACTTCTGTCGGTTATGCCAGCATTGCAGACATTAATGGTGTTTTTTATGTCGGTGATGTCAAACATACCGTGAACGCGGAATCCGTAACTATCGAGAGGACCGATGCAAAAACAAGGGCTGTTGAAGTTGAAGAAATAGGTTATGTTGCGCCTGTATTCGATGAAACCCAGACCAGAGGAGAGATTTCGCAGAAGTATACGGATCGCCGTCGTGAAACAAAAAAGTACAAAGTTTTCTCTCGCACCAACGTATTGCGTCACTCTGTTGTACAAGAGGTAAATGGACAGAAATACTATAACACCTCCTTTGCTATTCAGGTGCATGTTTCGGGACAAAAGAAGAAGACCCTGATAGGATGGAATACCTACAATGACCGCTTTTATATTGAGAATCTGCATTGGGATTTAACCATCGCCGGGAAACGAATTTCTTTCGAAACATACAGAAATAATTATTCGAAAACGGAATCCACAAAGAACCTGTATGCGACCATCGGTTTCGGAAACGGTCAATTCAACATGACCCCTACGGAAGTACCTATGCCGAGCGGATTCAACTGCATTGTACATAGGGCACGAAGCCGTGAGATGGGTAATTGCGGTGCTTTGACAGACATCAACTGCTGCATGCAATTAATTCAGTTGCCTGTGTCTGAGTGTATTTAACTATACTTCATCAAGGAAACAGAGATAGAAAGTCTCTGTTTCCTTTACTATTTTAACCCCTTTTGTTATGAAAAAACTTCTTTTCCTGCTTGCGTTTACCATCGGATTCATTTCTTGCAACGATGAAAAACATGTTTGGAGCTTCGAGGACATGTTTTATTTCCTGCATAACGATCCATCGCAGGAGGGCTGGGTTGAACCTGTTACGAAAATAACTGTCGGACCCGGTGCGCAGGTGGATTTATTGGTTACACGCAATGCTTTTGCAGCCAAAGCTCATCCCAAACAGACGGTAAAGGTCGTTGTCGAGGAGAATCTTTCCACGGCAAATCCCGGAGGTGATTTCATCCTCAGCGAGCAGGCTTTCAATTTCAAGAATAAGGATGCCCTGCAACTTCCTTTACGAGTAAATATCAGCGGCGGCACGTCCGGTAAAAAAATCGTGCTACGTCTTGATTACGGCTATTATGACGAATGCAGTCCGGAAAGCCGTAAGGGAGATAAGTTGATAATTAAGGTTAAATAAACCATGCTGCGCTGCATTTCGGTATTCTTTGTAGTTTTTATCTGCTGGGCCTGCGAGGTCGATTATTCGTTCGGCGAAAAGGATTTTAAGCCCCGCGTGGTTGTCAATGCGTTGATCTCGCCGCAGGAACCCTTTGCAGTACGCCTGCATTGGAGCCGCAGCTACTCGGCTCAAAGCGGGTTCACTCCCGTTGGGGAAGCCGAAATCCGCCTGTATGAAGATAATACCGAGGTTGTGCGCTGCCCGGCCGATCCGGAGGGTACGACCCAAACAACGTTCCGGGCTGCTGCCGGGCGCTCTTACCGTCTTGTTGTGTCGGTCCCCGGTTATGGCGAGTTGTCTGCCCGAACGACGATTCCCGAAGCGCCCGCAGCCCGCATATCGTTCGCGCACCAAAAGGGATGGTATCGGCATTTCGACATGACTGACCTTACTGCTGGCGTGGATGCCAAAGCTATCTGGCTCCGGGGTACGGAACGGGACAATAACGGAGAAAAAGATATATATGCGTTCTATACGACTTCCGTATTTGTCGATCAGGTGAACGGCGCGAACGACGCCTACGAATCCGACGAAAAAGGAAGTACCATAGATTTCGAATATTTTCTGCGTGTCGCCCGCGAAAATCTCGGCGCAGCATTCCCGCTCCGTTTCTCGGTTTTCGGAGCCGTTGAAAACAGGCACACATTTCAGATTATTGCGGCGTCCGATACCTACGACCGCTATATGCGCTCCCGGTATAAACATGAGCTGAATACGGGAGAAAGTGCGCAGGAAAATCCCTTTATCGAGCAGATCACGGTCTACTCGAACATCGACAACGGTATCGGCATCTTCGCCGGATATAACTATTACACGACGCCCGAATTATGAGGAAACTGCTCGCAGGCTGTCTGGCGCTTTGCATTCCCGCCTTACTTACGGCGCAAACTCCCGCCGACAGCATTTCACGCACCGAAGCGATAGATTCGGTAGTCGTCACCGCCCGCAGGCCGTTGATGGTCTACAAGCAGACGGGCAATATCGCCGTGGACATCGAGCAGCTTAAATACGCTCCGCTGTTCGCGGGCGAAAAAGACATATTCAAATTCCTGCAACTGCTTCCGGGCGTATCGGCCGGAAAGGACGGCATGTCGGGGCTGCTGGTACGCGGCGGCAGCAACGACCAAACATTAATTCTTTACGACGACGTACCGATTTACAATCAGGCGCATGCCTACGGCATCCTCTCGATATTCAGCGGCGAAACGGTCCAATCGGCCGAGGTGTCGAAAGGCTTCATATCACCCGCCTACGGGTCCCGGCTTTCGGCCTTGACGCAGATTCGCACACGCGAGGGCGACCGACTGAATCACCGCCAGTCGCTCACGGTGGGAACCTTGTCGTTGGCCGGGACCCTCGACGGGCCTATCAAACGCGATAAGGGTTCCTACCTCATTTCGGCCCGCTACTTCTTTCCCGAAGCGGTGCTTGCAATCGCCGATAACGATATACGATACGGTTTCAACGATATAACGGGGAAACTGACTTATGACATTCACCGGAATCATACGCTTTCGCTGGGCGTCTATTCGGGCGACGACCACATGAAGAACAAGGAAGATCACGCAGAAAACGGGTTCGGCTGGGGCAATACTACGGCATCCCTGCGGCTGGAATCGCGTTGGAATGATAATCTGCGCTCCTCGGTGGTGGCCTACTATACCTACCTGCAAAACCGTCAGGAAACAGAATTTAAAGACGACGGTTTCAGTAATCGGGGCAAAACGACTTTCAAAACCCACGAGTTCGGAGCACGCATGACGTTCGACCAACGGCTTTCGCATATCTGGACGCTGGAGTACGGAGCTACGTTTTCGCACCAGCGGTTCGAACCGATGCACACGAAAAGCATCATCAACGGACAGCACAAGGAGCGCGGCTATTCTTCCGAGCAGCTTGTTTCGGGGACGCTGTTCCTGAACAACCGCTTTCAATGGGGCGGCTGGCGGGCCGACGTGGGCGTGCGGGGCGCGGCCTATGACAATTCGGAGCAGACAAGATATGCCGTAGAGCCGCGTGCGCAACTATCCTATGATTTTGGCCGCGACAATTCGGTCTGGCTTTCGGGGACGATAAATTCACAGGCGCTTGTTCAATTCAACCGCTATTACTACTCGATGCCGATTGACTTCTGGACCCCGTTTCGGGACGGCAGGTTACAACACGCATGGCAGGTATCGCTCGGCGGACGTGCGAAGCTGCACGAAAACCTGACCCTTTCGGTAGAGGGCTATTATAAACGAATGCGCAACCTGCCGCTGATCTACGACAGCGACGATTTCCTGCTGGGCAACGGCGGCTTCATTTACGGCACGGGACGAGCGTTCGGCATTGAAGCAATGCTCCAGTACCAGACCGAACGCCTGAGCCTGACGGCTTCCTATACCTATACCGATTCCCGCCGCCGCTCGGACGGCGTAACCTACCCGTTTGAGTATGACGTACCGCACGATTTCAATGCGTTCGTCAGCTACGACGTGGTGAAGCGGCCGGGCCGAAAACATACCTTTTCACTCAATGTTGCATGGCGTTCCGGGCTTCCGTATCGCCTGACGAACGAAAGCTATCCGGATACGGACGGTAATCCGATCATCGGCATTACGGCCTATCCCACGATGCGGATGCACAACTATTTCCGCGCCGATGTCAGCTACAACATGGAGCGCCGCAAGCGCAACGGCGTGCGCAACTGGCAGTTCTCGATCATCAACGCCACATGGCACAAGAACCCCGTGAGCATTTACCCTTACCGGGGCAGCTATAAGGCAACGGTGCTGATACCTATCATGCCGTCGGTTTCATATACCCGCACGTTCGGAAAATGATCGTGTCCACAATATTCAAAACGCCAATTTCCAAACCTCAAAATAACTTTTAACCCTTAAAATTTTGTCTTATGAAAAAAAACGATCTTCACCATTCTGTTTGTTCTTTCAGTTACGATTAACTGCTTGGCCCAAATGACCTACAAGGACGGCAAACTCACCGTAGGACGAGGTATGTATAAAACCTATACGACGAGCTGGGCGGGATGGGCGCACTATTGGGGGTCCACGGACCAGAACGGTATCAAAATGCACATTCATGCAGCCGATCCCCGTATGTCTACTACAACCAATAAACTTGTGTTTTTGGATAGCGACAGGTCCTTGTATATCGACCTTTATTGCCGCACGATGTATCAGACTTCGGATGAAAAACTGAAAACCAATATTCGCTCATTGAAAACGACACCCGTTTCCCGGTCTGCTTTTTCCATTAACATAGCGCCTGCACAATCTAACCCGTCAACGAATATGGTGCTGAAATTGAATCCCGTGAAATATCATTGGAGGGATGAAAGCGAATACGAAAGATTCAATATTCGTCCCGTGCAAAGCGGTGTGGAGGAATACGGTTTTTTGGCGCAGGAATTAGAAGCTATCATTCCCGGAGCAGTCGCCATGACAGAAGAGGG
>CDYT01028372.1_pt1 | contig 11603 bp, 9 predicted proteins | sample 557541 | NCBI WGS metagenome assembly CDYT01 (sample SAMEA3182060, study PRJEB8094) | gut metagenome | biome: human; feature: gut; material: Stool; isolation source: human stools | place: Canada | collected 2013-01-15
GAGATGCTCTCCGCCCTGACGGCCCAGTACTACCTGCCCCGGGCCATCCTGCCCCACGAGATCCTGCTGCCCATCGAGACCGAGGACTGCGCCGAGCTGTCGGAGGTCCTGACAAAGCGGGCGGGCCACAAGGTGTGGGTCCACGTGCCCCAGCGGGGGGAGAAGGCGGAGCTGCGGGCCATGGCGGAGCGGAACGCCCGGGAGGAGGCGGAGCGGGCCACCACCGCCGAGGAGCGCACCGCCTACACCCTGGAGCTGCTGGGGAAGATGCTGAACCTGCCGTCGCCCCCCAGGCGGATGGAGTCCTTCGACATCTCCAACACGGGAAAGAGCGACATCGTGGCCTCCATGGTGGTGTACAGCGGCACCCGGCCTTTGAAATCCGCCTACCGCCGGTTCCGCATCCAGTCCCTGGAGGGCCACCCGGACGACTACGCCTCCATGCAGGAGGTGCTGCGCCGCCGGCTCCAGCGGGCGGCGGACGGGGATGAGAAGTTCCTGCCCCTGCCGGACGTGTTTCTGATCGACGGCGGCGAGACCCACGCCCGGGCGGCCCAGACGGTGGCCCGGGAGTTCGGGGTGGACGTGCCTATCTTCGGCATGGTGAAGGACGACCGCCACCGGACCCGGGCCCTGGTGACACCGGAGGGCCGGGAGATCGGCATCGTCACCCAGCAGGCGGTGTTCTCCCTCATCGGCCAGATCCAGGAGGAGACCCACCGGTTCGCCATCACCTACCACCACGAGAGCCACAGCAAAAGCGCCACCCGCTCCGCCCTGGACGACATCCCCGGCGTGGGCCCCAAGCGCCGGGCGGAGCTGCGGAAGCACTTCGGCACCATCAAGGCCATCCGGGAGGCGGACATGGAGACCCTTGCCGCTGTGGTGCCCCGTTCCGCCGCCCAGGCGGTGTGGGAGCACTTCCACCCAAAAGAGGACCAGGGCAAATAGAGGATGCGAACAGAGACCCGCCCGGAGCCAACTGGCTCCGGGCGGGGCGTTTGTCAATAGTCGATTTTACGGAGGAACCAGGCGATAACAGCCGCAAGGAGGACCCCAAACAGCATCCCGCCGCAGGTCAGCATGGCGAAGAGCAGCAGGAAGCCGGTGGCCTCATTGTTGTGATAGCCGGTAATGACTGCCAACAAATTGTCGGCGGCGTTCACATCTGTGGCCAGAAGGAGGAGCAGTCCCAGGCAAATCGACAGCCCCAGGATCCAGGGCCAGAGCCGCCGGCCCATCCGGGCCCAGAGGAAGAACGGTACCCCCATCACCAGGGCCGCGACCCAGGCGTAGAGAAACAGGAGAAACAGCGTCGCGCTGCCGGGGAGCAGCCGCCCCAGCGATCGGGCAACGACATAGGGGGCTATCACCGCCGCCAGGACCACCAGCGCCGACAAAACCAGTTCCCGTTTCGACCAGGACCTCATGGGGCTCACATCCTTTCAAAAGATGGGGCTTTTTTCATTGTATCAAGGCGGGCCGGGCCCGTCAAGAGCGGAACATCCCCCGGCGGATGCCTGCCCGCCGGGGGATGGTTTCAGTCCATCTCTTTATACAGCAGCTTGTAGTAGCTCCACTGGCGCCATTTCAGGACCAGGTCATAGGCCTCCTGCCCTGACTGAGTGGCAGTCAGCTCCACCTCGGTGCGGCAGTAGGTGCCGTCCGCCAGCAGATACGTCTGATGCCGCACCGCCGGCACCACCCGCCGCAGCTGGTTCAGAAAGTCGAACCAGGGGCTCTCACCGGTGCGGCCGGTGAGCTCCACCACCACCGCACCCAGGAAGCTGGCGGAGATGGTGCCGCTCTCCGGCAGGTCCAGGGCCGCAGCGGCGGTCTCCCAGTCCAGGGCCTGGGCAGCTGCGTCATTGGCCCAGATCACATAGGGGGTCTCATAAGAACACAGGGGGTCGGACTGCTCCGCCTCCGGCAGGGCGATCTCCATGCCCAGCTCCGCGTAGGCCTGCCGGTTGTCCCCCAGGTAGGGGAGGTGGTCCCCCAGGAACACCAGCACCACCGGCTCCGACCGCTGGGAGAAGTAGTCCACCAGCCGGCCCAGCATGGCGTCCGCGTCCCGGACGCCCTCCACATAGACGTTCAGCATGGACGCCACCTGGTCGGAGACCTCCACATTCAGCGGCACCTCCGGGTATTCATAGCCCTCGCCGTACTTGTCGGCGGTGTAGGACATGTGATTCTGGATGGTGGTGGTGTAGTGGAACAGCGTCTCCCCGGCGTCTACGGTGTCCTCGAACTCCTGCTCGATGAGGCCGGCCATATAGTCGTCAGTGACCCAGCGGCCCTTGTATGCCGGGTCCTCCATCTGGTCGATGAACACCGTTTTCTCCGCCCCGAACCAGCGGTAGACGTTCTCCCGGTTGTAGAACCAGTCGTCCCCGGGGTGGAAGAAGGAGGTGCGGGCGCCGTCGTCCCCGAACAGACGGAACAGGCTGTCCACGTTCCGGTTCACCACCCGGAAAGAGGAGGGGTTGTCGGCGGAGATGGCGGAGGCCTGCATCCCCGTCAGCACGTCGAACTCCGTGTTGGCGGTGCCGCCGGCAAAGCCGGACACCACGATGTGGCCGGAGACGGCGTGGGGATCCTGCTCCAGAGCGTGGAGATTTTTCAAGGGGTCGTTCTCTGCCGTGAAGGCGAAGGCGTCGTCCTCCGTGATGTCGGAGAAGGCCTCGTTCATCACCATAATGACGTTGACGTCCGCCCCCAGGCCGGTCTGGCCGCCCTGGTCCCAGGAGGCCGCCTCCGCCCGGTCAAAGCCCTCCGGCTTGTCCACCAGATAGGTGGTGAACTGGTGGCAGAAGCAGTAGGGGAACCCCAGCTCATTGAACACCGAGGGGACATAGGAGGCGTTGGACACCCGGAAGGAGCCGTACAGGTCGTTGGAGGCGTAGACCGTCAAGATCAGCCCCGCCAGCACGGCGAAGCTGGCGGCGGTCCCCAGCAGGCTGCCCAGCCAGCCCCGCAGCTTCCGCACCGGGAAGGGACGGCAGCCCACGAAGAGCCCCAGAACCACCAGAACCAGGGAGAGGCCCGCAATCACGGCGATGGCGGAGACGGGGTAGTGGATGTCGTAGTTCCCCACCGCGCTGCCCACCTCTTTCAGAAGGGCGAAGTCCCGGGGGAACACCGGCTCGTCCCGCACCTCGATCTTGATGCGGTTGGCCACGGACAGCAGGCCCACCGCCAGGTTCACCAGGGCCCCGGAGAAGAACACGTTCCGAAACAGGCAGGTGAACGCCAGCAGCAGCAGCCCCACCGGCAGACAGTTGAGGACGATCAGCAGGGGCTGGCCCCGAAAGACGGCCAGCACGCTCCGCAGGGAGTTGGGCTGGCACCACAGGGCCACCAGGGTGATGGCCCCGGCCAGCAGCACAGCGGCCAGCAGAGTGCCCCACAGGGGCAGGCGGGCCTTGGGAAAACGGTCACGAAACTTCAAGGGCGGACGGTCCTTTCCGGTAGAATTTCCTCACAGAATACTCTCCATTATAAGGATTTTCCGAAAAAAAGCAAGGCTCCTACGGAGCATAGGGTGCCCTTGGGACAGTTTTGTGGTATGATAGAGGCGGAAAAGGAGCGGATGCTATGGACGCGAAGGCCACCGGCGGGCTCATCGCCCGGCGCCGGAAAAAACAGAACTGGAGCCAGGGAGACCTGGCGGAGCGGCTCCACGTGACGGACAAGGCGGTGAGCCGCTGGGAAACCGGCCGGGGCCTGCCGTCGGTAGACCTGCTGGAGCCCCTGGCGGAGGCCCTGGGCCTGACGGTCAGCGAGCTATTGAGCGGCCGGGAGCTGACGGCGGAGGAACTGCCCAAGGCGGCGGGGGAGCAGATCATGGAGAGTATGCGGAAGGGACGAAAGCTGCTCTGGCGTGGCGCGGCGGCGACGCTGGCGGCCGTGGCGCTGGCAGGGGCCCTGTATGTCGGATACCACTATGCCACCTCTGTATTTGGCCGCTCCATAGCGGAAGTGGACCGGGAGGGGCTGGAACAGCAGGCGGTCTCCTACATGAGCGGCTTTCAGGAGCTGTCGTCCTCCGACTTCGACTACAGTGCGCTGGGCATCGTGGATCTGAAGCAGCGGGGCGACTATCTGGCGGCTCTGTGCGTGGACGGGAACGGCCATTGGGAGATCTGCATCTACGAACGGGACCGCGTGTTCCCGGACCGCTGGCGGGCCAACGGCGGCGCTTACGGCATGGAGGCGGGGCAGATTCGATGCTGGAACTTCGGCGACCCTGCGGGGAACGCTGTCATCGTGATGGCGGGCTGGGACCTGCCCCGGGACATCGCCGCCTATTCCTTCGAGAACGGCGGCATCACCTACACATGCTCAACCGTGATGGGCGGGGCGTTCCTGGACCTGTTCATCATTCCGGACAGCGACGACCTCGCATCCACGGGCCTGGTGCTGCTGGACGAAACCGGCGCCCCCCTGCCCTATGAAAACCCCTGGGAACCCTACCTCACATAAGACAAAATTCCCCTCTGTTCGACAACAGAGGGGAATTTTTGCATAGTATTATACACTCCGTATCGAATTTCGAAGAAATTCGAATCCATTTTCGGCAGGGCGTGTACCTGCCGAAAATACTTTGACCCAGCCGCCGTGGGCGGCGACACCAGTGACGCCGCGTCACTGGTGGTGGAGTGGTTAGGAGGGGAGCCCGCTCCCCTCCTAGAAGGTTACGACTTCCTGGGAGGGCTTCTCACACGGCCCGATGGAGATCACGTGGAGCACCGGCCCCTTGCCCTTGTAAGCGGCGTGGTTCTCCACCGCCATCCGGCCGGTGACCTCCACCCAGTCCCGGTTCTGGTACTGGTTCAGGTTCATGCCCTTGGCGATGAGGCCCATGAACTGGATGTCGTTCTCGCAGCACGTCATCACGAAGCGGCCGGGGCAGTGGATGCCCGGGTACTTCTTGGAGTGGCACATGATGAGCTTCATGTGGACCATCTTGCCCGCCCACCGGTCCGGGTGGTCCATCACATCCACGTACCAGACGCCGAAGTCGTCGTCCGGCACGTCGATCAGGTCCTGGCTCAGGTCAAAGGGGCACTCGTCGCCGGTGAGGTAGTCCTCGCTGGTGCCGTCCTCCATCTCCAGATAGATGTCCGCCCGGCGGTTCACCATCCGGAGATTCCGCTTCCGCAGGGCGTCCCGCAGCTCCGGGGTGCAGCGGTTGAACACCAGCATGTCGGCGTTAGTGATCTTCTCCATCATCAGCTGGCCCATGTTCTTGGCATACATGTCAAAGGTGGGGGCATAGACGAAGGTCATGATCTGGTACAGCACCCAGTTGGCGGGCAGCACCTCCCGGTACAGCCGCTCCATCTGCCACATGCCGTTGTACTCGATCAGCACCTGCTTGGGGTGGTACTGCTTCTCCAGCTCCTTCAGGTAGGAGCACTTCAGGTCCTCCTCATCCTCGATGGTGATGACCGTCACATTGTCCAGGGCGTTTTTCTCGTATTCCTCCTCGCCCTCCTCGCAGCAGAGCAGCAGGGTGGGATCCTGGCGGGCGAAGCCGTCCTCCAGGATGCCGTTGATGAAATTGGTCTTGCCGGCGTCCAGAAAGCCGGCTACCAGATATACAGGAATGTCTGCCATTGTAACGTGCGTTTCCTTTCGGGTAAAATACGCGGAACGGCCGCCCGGAGAACAGGAGGTCTGACTTTCGATTTTGACAGTCCTTCGTCACCGGGCACCATACCTGGCTGACTGCCAGGCCCCGCAGCGCGCCAAAGTTCTTTTGGCTCTTTTCTTTCAAGAAAAGAGCTCACAGACCGAACAGCTCCGCCAGCTTGTCTTCCTTCAGCTCGGCGCCGATGACGCACAGCCGGCCGGTGTAGTCGGGATGGCCCGCCCGGACCTCGTGCTCCTCGGGCACGAAGTCGAACTCGATCCACTTGCCGCCCTCGCCGTTGACGATGCCCTTGGCCCGGAGGATCTTGCCGTAGTCGCCGGAGTCCAGAGCCGTCAGGATCCGCTCAATGTCCGCCTGGTTGAACACCTTGGGGGTCTCCTTGCCCCAGGAGGTGAACACCTCGTCGGCATGGTGGTGATGGTGGTGGCAGGAGCAGTTGGGATCGTCGCACTCGTGGTCGTGGTCATGGTGATGCTCGTGGTCATCATGGTCGTGATGGTGCTCGTGCTCCTCGTGGTCATGGTCATGATGGTGACCGTGCTCATCATGGTCATGCTCGTGCTCGTGGTGGTGATGCTCATGCTCGTGTTCCGCCTCGTCAGCGGCGTGTTCCGCCCGCATCTTCTCCAGCAGCTCGTCCGCCAGGGACACCTTCTCAATGGCCGCCAGGATGGTCTTGCCGTCCAGCTGGTCCCAGGGGGTGGTGAGAATGGCGGCGTCGGGGTTCTTCTCCCGCAGCATGGCCACGGCAGCCTCCAGCTTCTCCTGGCTCATCTTCTGGGTCCGGGAGAGGATGATGGTGCCGGCGGACTCGATCTGGTTGTTGTAGAACTCACCGAAGTTCTTCATGTAGACCTTCACCTTGGTGGCGTCCGCCACGGTGACGAAGCTGTTCAGCTTCATGTCGTCGGTCTCGTCAGCGGTGTTCTGCACCGCCACGATCACGTCGGACAGCTTGCCCACGCCGGAGGGCTCGATGAGGATACGGTCCGGGTGGAACTGGGCCTCCACGTCCTTCAGGGCCTTGTGGAAGTCGCCCACCAGGGAGCAGCAGATGCACCCGGCGGACATCTCGCTGATCTGGACGCCGGACTCCTTCAGGAAGCCGCCGTCGATGCTGATCTCGCCGAATTCGTTCTCGATGAGCACCAGCTTCTCGCCGGGGAAGGCCTCGGCCAGCAGCTTCTTGATGAGGGTGGTCTTGCCGGCCCCCAGGAAGCCGGAGATAATGTCGATCTTGGTCATGGTATCAAGTCCTTTGCATGAAAATTTTTACCGTCCATATCTTACCACCAAACTGAAAAAAAGCAACTCCCCGGGGAAAAAATTCACGAATTCCTTCATTTTTATCAGGACAGGGGAAACAGTGACTGTTCGTAGTCCCGCACATACCACCGCAGGCGGGTCCGCCCCCGGGAGATGACAGTGTGGCCCTCCGCCTCCAGCAGCGCCCGCTGGGCGGGGATGCCGCCGGGAAACTTCTCATTCAGTTCTCCGCCGGCCTTCAGGGTCCGCCAGTATGGGGTGTCGTGTGCCGGCCGCTGAAAGCTGGCCCAGGCGGCAATGGAGATAAAGATGCCCGCCGTCATGGGATCGGTGAAGTCCGCCTGATGCCGTTGGGCCAGGTGGACCCGGATCTCGCCTGTGGTGGTAATGCGGCCGGCGGGGATGGTCCGCATCACGGCGTCATAGGCCAGGGGCGGCGCCAGGAGCATCCGGCTGCCGCCGTATTTTGCGATGGTACCGGGGTCCGTCACGGTCTGGACTCTGGGCATATCCCGCTGCTGGCGCAGCATGGCGTTGAAATCCTTCTGGGCCTCCTTGGTCATGTGCAACACCTCCGCCCTCAGTATAGCGCATCGGGACCAGTGCCGCAAGGCACGAATTCAGCGTCCCCGCCGCCCCCGCCGCTCCCGCCGGACCACCGGCTGGAAGGCCGCCAGCTCCCTCGCGGCGGTGCCGGAGAGGAGCAGCAGGGAGATGAGGTTGGGAACGGCCATCAGGGCGTTGAAGATGTCGGAGAGGTCCCAGACCACCTCCAGGCTCTGGGTGGCCCCCAGAAAGGCCGCCAGGGCGAAGAGGACGCGGTAGAGCGGGACGGCCCGGCGGCCCAGCAGGTACTCAAAGGCCTTCTCCCCGGAGAACTCCCACCCCAGGATGGTGGAGAAGGCGAAGAGCACGATGCCCAGGTCCACCAGCAGGCCCCCCAGGGGCCCCAGCACCGTCTCAAAGGCGAGAGCGGTGAGGGCCGCGCCGTTCACTGGCGCGCCGGCGGCGTCGGTGGCCCCCAGCACGCCGGAGGCGCAGATGCACAGGCCCGTCACGGTGCAGATCACCGTGGTGTCGAAAAACACGCCGGTCATGTTGACGTAGCCCTGACGGGCGGGGGAGTCGGTGGCGGCGGAGGCGGCGGGGATGGCGGCGGAGCCCATGCCCGCCTCGTGGGAGAAGCACCCCCGGGCCACGCCCCAGCGGGCGGCCTCCAGCACGGAGGCGGTGACGGTCCCGGCGGCCCCGCCCGCCGCCGCGGCGGGGGAGAGGGCCAGGCGGAGCATCTCCGCCAGGGCGGCGGGGACGGCGGACAGGTGCCCCAGCAGCACCGCCAGCCCCGCCAGCAGGTAAAAGACCGCCATGGCGGGCACCACCGCGGAGCAGATGCCGGCGATCCGGCGGATACCCCCCAGGATGACCGCCAGCGCCAGCACCGCCACCACGGCGCCGGTGATCCGGGGCGGGACGGCGAAACTGCCGGAGAGGGCCTGGGCGATGGAGTTGGCCTGGGCCATGTTCCCCATCCCCAGGGAGGCCAGCACCGTGAACAGGGCGAACAGCGCCGCCAGCACGGCCCCCAGCCGCCTCTGCCGCAGGCCGTACCGCATGGTGTACATGGGGCCGCCGCACATCTCGCCCCGGTCGCTGCGGCGGCGGTACTTCACCGCCAGCAGGCACTCCGCGCACTTGGTGGACAGGCCCAGCAGGGCGGAGAGCTCCATCCACACCAGGGCGCCGGGGCCGCCGGCCACCAGGGCCGTGGCCACCCCGGCGATGTTGCCTGTGCCGATGGTGGCGGCCAGGGTGGTCATCAGGGCGGAGAAGGGGGATACGTCCCCGGCGCCCCGGGCCCCGGTCCGGGACGCCCGGCTGAAGGTGCTTCGCAGGGCCCAGCCCAGGTTCCGCCAGGGGAGGAAGCGGGTGCGCAGGGTGAGAAAGACGCCGGTGCCCAGCAGCAGGGCCAGCATCCAGGGCCCCCACACCAGCTGGTCCAGCCGGGCGATCCACGCAGAGACGGTCATGAGAACAGCTCCTTCCAAATGGGAGATACTCTCAGCATAGCGATTTTCCGGCATTTCATGCCGCCGAAAGCCGTCAAAAAAGCGGACGCCTGTACAGGCGTCCGCGGGTGCGGGCGAACTCAGCTCTCCATGTGCCGCCCCAGAAAGGCGGCAATGGTCTGGGCCAGCTTGTACTCCGTGTCGCCGGTGACGGCGGCGGGGTCGCTGGAGACGAACAGAACCAGGCCCAGCAGGTCCCCCTCCGCCAGGATGGGGGCCGCCACGGCGGTCAGCAGGCTGTCATTGCCCTCCGTCACCTGGAGGGGGCGGCCGTCGCCGCCGTACTGATAGATCTTCCGGCTCTCCATGATCTGTTCCAGCTCCGGGGTGATGCGCTTGCCCATCAGCTCCCGCTTGCCGCCGCCGGCCACGGCGATGACCGTGTCCCGGTCCGTGACGGCGCAGACGCTGCCGGTGGACCGGCTCATGGTCTCACACAGCTCCGCGGCGAAGTCCTCCACGCCGCCCAGCAGGGAGTATTTCTTGAAGATGACCTCTCCCTCCCGGCTGGTGTAGATTTCCAATGGATCGCCCTCCCGGATCCGCATGGTGCGCCGGATCTCCTTGGGGATCACCACCCGGCCCAGGTCGTCGATCCGCCGCACGATTCCAGTTGCCTTCATATTGAAAACTCCTTTGCCATTGAGATTTTGTCAGGATGATTCTGCTTGGCAAAAGCTAGTATCCGCAGGATTTGTTTGGCTATGCAGGCCCGGGCGGTGGTTTCATTTGGCAATCAGTCCGCCTCCGGCAGGTACTCCTGCACCACCAGTCCGTCGGTGGACACCAGGTAGTTGGTGAGATAGGACAGGTGGCCCTCCACCAGCCAGGACACCCGGTAATTGTAGTAGTCCACGCCGTCCAGGGTCAGCGTGCCCTCGTAGCCGTAGGACATGGCGTTGCCGGTGGCCTCGTCCACCGTGCCCAGCTGGGCCTCCAGGATGGCGACGCCCTCCCCCGGGGTGATGGACGGCTCCTCCGGTGTGACGGCGGTGATGTCCTCCGGCTTCTGGGCCGGGGATTCCGGCGCCGCCGTGCCCTGGGCACAGGCGGAGAGCAGCAGCGCGGCCAGCACCGCGCAGAGCAGACGAAGCGGTTTCATAAAACCCATCCCTTCCCGATCCGCCCGGCGGGGCGGAAATGATTTCCTCTGTTAAGACGAGATCAAACCTGGGAAAGTTCCGGGGAAAATCCTGGCTCATCCCACAAAATCCACCAAATATTCTTGTGAAAATGCGGGAAAAATCTGGGAAATCCAACCAATTTGCCCCATTCTTTTTCGACAGGACCATCCTTGACGGTATTTTCCCCAGGAAGTATAATATAAACAATTATATGTATATCCAGATTCCGCGCAAACGCTTTACTCGAAGAACGATGAGCCCGCCGGGAGCAGTCCGCGGCGGGGAGAGGAGCTGCTGCCATGGCAAAACAAGGACAGGCGGACCGTTTCCACCAGGGGACGATGACGGATGGCTGGCGCTGGTTCGGCGCCCATCCGGCGAAAAAGCGGGGCCGGGAGGGCTGGACCTTCCGGGTCTGGGCCCCCCATGCGGAGGCAGTGTCCGTGATCGGCGATTTCAACGACTGGCAGGAGGGGGCTGCCCCGCTGACCCGCAAGGGGGAGATCTGGGAGGGCTTCCTGCCGGACCTGCCGGTCTACACCTCTTATAAATACGCGGTGTGGGGAGCGGACGGGCAGGTCCGCCGGAAGGCGGACCCCTACGGCTTCCACACGGAGACCCGGCCGGCAACGGCCAGCAAGCTGTACGACATCGAGGGATTCCAGTGGACCGACGCCGCCTTCCGGGAGAGGAAGGCCAAACACCCGGTCTATACATCGCCGCTGAATATCTATGAGGTCCACCTGGGCTCCTGGAAAAAGCGGGACAACGGGGACTTCATCGACTACCGGGACCTGGCGCGGGAGCTGGCCGCCTATGTGAAGGACATGGGCTACACCGCCATCGAGCTGCTGCCGGTGACGGAGCACCCCCTGGACGACTCCTGGGGCTACCAGTGCACCGGATACTTCGCCCCCACCTCCCGGTTCGGCACGCCAAAGGACTTCATGTGGTTTGTGAACCACATGCACAAAAACGGCATTCTGGTGCTGCTGGACTGGGTGCCCGCCCACTTCTGCAAGGACGCCCAGGGCCTCTATGAGTTTGACGGCACCTGCTGCTATGAGTACAGCGACCCCAACAAGCGGGAGCACGCCGCCTGGGGCACCCGGGTCTTCGACTACGGCCGGCCGGAGGTGAAGAGCTTTTTGTTCTCCTCCGCCCGGTTCTGGCTGGAGGAGTACCACATCGACGGGCTGCGGGTGGACGCGGTGGCCTCCATGCTGTACCTGGACTACGACCGCCAGGGCGGCGCCTGGACCCCCAACCAGTACGGCGGCCATGAGAACCTGGAGGCCATCGACTTCCTGCGGGAGCTGAACACCATGGCCTTCCAGACGGACCCCAGCGTGCTGATGATCGCCGAGGAGTCCACCGCCTGGCCCCTGGTGACCCGTCCGCCGGACGTGGGGGGCCTGGGCTTCAACCTGAAGTGGAACATGGGCTGGATGAACGACATGTGCCACTACCTGAAGCTGGACCCCT
>CDYT01021978.1_pt1 | contig 11476 bp, 8 predicted proteins | sample 557541 | NCBI WGS metagenome assembly CDYT01 (sample SAMEA3182060, study PRJEB8094) | gut metagenome | biome: human; feature: gut; material: Stool; isolation source: human stools | place: Canada | collected 2013-01-15
TCCTCGGTGGGCTTGATGTTGATGGCGCAGTCGCCCATGGCCAGGACCTCGCGGTCGCCGGTGGCAGAGGGACGGACCAGAATGAAGCAGGAGGAGACGATCTTGCTGCCGGGCTTGGTCTTGATGATCTGCAGTGCGGGGCGGACCGTGTCGGCGGTGGAGTAGGTGGCGCCGCCCAGCAGGGCGTCGGCATAGCCCATCTTCACCAGCATGGTGCCGAAGTAGTTGGCCTGCTTCAGGAGCTTGCGGCACTCCTCCTCGGTCATCTTGCCCTTGCGCAGCTCCACCATCAGGGCCACCATCTTGTCCATGTCGGCAAAGCTCTCAGGGTCAATGATCTCGGCGCCCCGGATGTTGAAGCCGGCTTCCTCAGCGGCCGCCTGGACCTCCGCGGGATTTCCCACCAGAACGGGGGTCAGGAAGGTGCCGGACAGCAGACGGGCGGAAGCCTCCAGAATGCGGGGATCCGTGCCCTCCGTAAAGACGATCTTCCGGGGATGGGCTTTCAGCTTCTTAATCAAGAATTCAAACATACTGATTTCCTCCAAAAAAGATGGATTTGGGAACGTATTCACACCAATCCCATTATACACGACTCTCCGGCGGGGTCAATTAAAAATTACAAATATCATTACAAAATTTTACGGGATTTTCACAGCGCCTCCTGTCAAAAGTGCGGGATTCCACCAGATGCTGTGGTATGAAAAATGGCAGAAACACAAGAAATAGAGGAACTTTTTTAACAAATTTGGACTTGACTGGAAGCGGGAAATAGCGTATGATTACAAACGGTAACAAATTGTAACTATTTTGTGAGGCTTTTACGGAGACGATATGAGCGAGCATATGAGAAACAATCATCATTCTGCAAAGCAGTCCCGCCGTGGAGGCAAGCGCCTGTCCGCCCAGCAGCCGGACCAGAGCCGGCGCCGGGAGCCGCTGGAACAGCAGCCGGCCCCTGCGGCGGTAAAGCCCCTGATCCCGGAATGGGAGGAGGCGCCCGCGGCGTGTGAAGCGCAGGATCGGCGCCCCCGCCGGGGCCTGCGGGGGGCCGTGCGCTCCTGGCAGGACAGCGAGGGCGAGGTCAGCCCGGTGGTGACCGGCTGCAAGAGCCTGGCAGAAAAGGCAAAGGAGACCAGACGCCACTGGCGGCGGCTGGTGCGGGAGAAGAAGGCCAAGCGGTTCCCGGAGTCCGAGCGGCTGCCTGTGCAGATGCTGCTGCTGGTCTGGGGCATCCTGCCCACTCTGGGCAGCCTGCTGGGCGAGCGGGTCCGGGCCAACCGGAAGCAGCGGGGGGAGCGGGTCTCCGCCCTGCGGGCCAAGCTGGGCCGCCGCTGGCGCCTGCACCCGGCAATGCTGCTGTGCGGCGGCTGTGTGGCCGCGGCGGTGGGGCTGTTCTTCTCCGCCTACACCTTCGGCACCACGGTCCTGTATGACGGCGAGGTCATCGCCGCGGTGGGATCCCAGTCCGCGGCGGAAGAGGCCGCGGCGGACCTGGAGGCGGTCACCGCTCGGACGCTGGGCGAGAGCTACTCCATTGACGACTCCATGATCCAGTATTCCTCTGGCCTGCTGCGCCGGCAGGACGTGGTGGATGCCACCACGCTGGAGGAGGACCTGTCCCAGCAGATCGGCCTGGTGACCCAGGCCTACAGCCTGTACGTGGACGGTGAGCTGGTGGGCGCCACGCCCTATGAGGGGGCGCTGGAGGAGCTGCTGAACCAGCTGAAGAGCGGCTCCGCCAATGAGAACACCATCTCCTGCGAGTTCGCGGAGGACGTGGAGATCAAGCAGGAGTACGTGCCCACGGACAAGGTGATGAACCTGGGCTACCTAGCGGAGCTGCTGTACAGCACCAAGACCGCCGAGGTCACCTATACGGTCAAAGCCGGCGACACCTGGTCCGAGATTGCGGAGGACCACGACATGACCTCCAAGGAACTGCTGGCGATGAACCCCGGCTACGACATCGACAAGATCCAGATCGGCGAAGTGCTGACGCTGTCCGAGGCGGTGCCCTACCTGACCGTCACAGTGAAGCAGCGGGAGTACTACGTGGAGGATGTCATGTATGACATCGAGTACACGGATTCCGCAGATCTGTACAAGGGCGACTACAAGGTGGTTTCCTCCGGTGAGTACGGTGCCGCCGATGTGGTGGCCAACGTCACCTACGTCAACGGCGTGGAGACGGAGCGGACCATCCTCTCCTCCGTCACGCTGAAGGAGCCTGTGACGGAGCAGCGGCTCCAGGGCACCAAGGAGCGGCCCACCTGGTATCCCACCGGCACCTTCCGCTGGCCCATCAGCGGGCGGATCACCTCCGGCTTCGGCGGGCGGTCCTCTCCCGGAGGCATCGGCTCCACCAACCACCAGGGCATCGACATCGCCGGCAGCTACGGCACCCCGGTCTACGCGGCGGACGGCGGCACCGTCACCTACGCCGGCTGGATGGGCGGCTACGGCTACCTGGTGGAGATCAACCACGGCAACGGCTACGTGACCCGGTACGGCCACAACTCCAGCCTGACGGTCTCTGTGGGCCAGCACGTCTACAAGGGCCAGCAGATCGCCCGGGTGGGCTCCACCGGCAACTCCACCGGCAACCACTGCCACTTTGAGGTCCGCTACAACGGCGTGGCCCGCAATCCCCTGAATTACCTGCCCTGACGGGCCATACAAGGGCCCCCGGCTCCGGCCGGGGGCCCTTTTGCGCCTGCCGGCCGGAGCGGCGGCAAAAAGTTTCCAAATTCAGGCGGGAGAACTTGACAGTTTCTCCGGGAAAATGATATGGTAGGGGCAGATCGGAAACGTTTACGCCGGAGCCGCGGCGAGCCGCCTGCCCTGGCTGCGGGAACCAGCCGCAGGCAGCGCCCGGAGACTCCGGAAGAGAAGGAGGAAGAGAACCATGAAGGGAATTCCCAACGCGGAGCGCCAGCGCCTGGGGGCGCTGCTGGACCACGAGAGTCAGGAGGCGGTGATGGCCAGGATCCCCCAGTTCGCGGAGGCGGAGGTGGGGGCGCCGGTGCCGCCCCCGGCAGAGGTGCCGGAGGAACTGGGCCTGCTGGTATTCAATATGGAGCGGGGCGTCCATCTGGAGGAGCTGGGGGACTTCCTCCGGGACTGCCCGGACATCCGCCCCCTGGACGTGGTGCTGGCCAATGAGCTGGACGACGGCTGCGTCCGCTCCGGTGGGCGGAACACCGCCCGGGAGCTGGCGGAGCGGTTCGGCTGGAACTACGCCTACGGCCTGGAGTTCATCGAGCTGGTGAACGGGGAGGACCCCAAGGGCTTCCACGGGAACGCGGTGTTCTCCCGGTGGCCCATCCGCAAGGCCTGGACCATCCGGCTGCCGGAGCAGTACAACTGGTATTTTGACCGGCAGCGCCGGATCGGCGGCCGTTGTGCGGTGCTGGCGGAGCTGGACATCGGCGGACGGCCCCTGGGGGTGGCGTCCATCCACCTGGAGAACCGCACCCACGGCGAGGGCCGCCGGGCCCAGCTGGAGACGGTGCTGCAGGCGGCGGAGCGTCTGCTGCCCGGCATCCCGGTGGTGCTGGGCGGGGACCTGAACACCAACACCTTTGACGGCCGGGACAAGGACGCGATCCAGGAGATCGCCGGCAGTGCGGCGCTTCAGCGCCGCTGCCTGGAGGAGGTGGCCCGGTACGAGGCCGCCCTGCCGGAGGCGGAGGCGATGGGGTACCGGGCGGTGCCGGAGAAGCCTATCCTCACCCGGCGCAAGCCCCTGCCGGGGGGCGGCTGCCTGGGCCTGCGGCTGGACTGGCTCCTGCTGCGGGGCCTGACCCCCACGGCCAGCCGCACCATCTCCACCCGGACGGCGGACTGCACCTTTGCCCGGCCGGGCTCCGCCCTGGCCCGCTTCGCGGGGGAGGAACTCTCGGACCACAACGCCGTGTGGGCATCCTGCCGGATGGATTGACAACAGAAGAGACGACGCATACAGAGAGCGGCTGCCTTTTGGTGCCCCCTGACAGGGGTAACTTTGCAGGTGTCTGAACCCCCGGCAGATATTGCTTCGGCAGTATCTGCCGGGGACTTCTTTTTGTCTCACGCACCCTTGGCGGTGGACTGACCTTTCGGCTGTGGCAGTTCCACACAGCCAATGTCATTGTAGTGGATTTCTACTGTCTGCTGAGCGTGCTTGCTCCACTTCACGTCCTTTTCGTGGACCACGATCTTTTGGATGAACAGCCGCAGCATCTCCGGCGTTAGCTCCTGGATGTCCGTGTACCGCTTTGCCAGGGAGATAAAGTGGTCGGTGCCGGACACCTGCTCCCGCAGCCTCTGGATGGCAGTTTCCTTTTCCGGGATGGCCCTGTTCAGCACTTCCATCTCCTGGGTGTAGCTGCCGGAGAGCGTCTGGAACTGCTCCGCTGTGATCCGCCCCAGGACGCTGTCCTCATAGAGCCGCTTGAAGATGCTGTCCAGCTCCCTGCTCCGCTTCTTCATAGCAGTCAGTTCCCGCTCCAACCCGCGCGCCTCTTTGCGGATCTCCGCAGACTGCCTGCTGCCGATGTATGCGGCAAACTCCTGGGTGTGCTCCCTGGCCATTGCTGTCACCCGCCGCAGATCCTCCAGAACCACGTCATCCAGCACACACTCCCGAATATAGTGGGCGGTGCAGAGGGTGCCGTCCTTCTTGTAAGTCCGGCAGGTGAAGTGGTTGTAGGACCGGCTCATGGTATGGGCGCGGTGGAGCACCATGGTACTCCCGCAGTCGGCGCACACCACCAGCCCGGAATACTTGTTCTGCTCGTCCATCTTGGTAGGTCGCCGTTTGTGCTGGCGTACCCGCTGGACGATATCCCAGACCTCATGGCTCACCAGGGCGGGGTGGGTATTCTCCAGCACCATGCACTCTTCTCTGGGATGTTCAATTTTCCGCTTGTCCTTGTAGGAACGGGTGCTGTACCGGAGGTTGATGGTGTTGCCCAGGTAAATCTCATTCTCCAGCATATTGGCAATCGTACTGTCAGACCACCCATAGGGATCATTCAAATTCAGACTGCTATGGGCAACGCCAAAGGTTTTGTAAGCGTAGGTCGTGGGGCACAGTACCTGCTCCCGCTTCAGCAGCCGGGCGATTTGGCTGGGTCCCTGCCCGGCGGCGCACAGGGCGAAGATGCGGCGCACCACGGCGGCGGCCTCCTCGTCCACCACCAGCTTCTTGCGATCCTGTTTGTCCTTGCGGTAACCATAGGGCGCTCTGGTGCCCAGCCGCTCCCCACGCTCCACCTTGGCCCGCTGCACCGCCCGGATCTTCCGGCTGGTGTCCCGGATGAACCACTCGTTAAATAGGTTCTTGAAGGGCATCAGCTCCGTGCTCTCGCTCCGATCGGTGTCCACATTGTCGTTGATGGCGATGTAGCGGACGCCGAACATGGGGAACCGCTCCTCGATGTACAGCCCCGTGTGGAGCTGGTTGCGTCCCAGCCGGGACAGATCCTTGGTGATGATGGTGCGGATCTTCCCGTTTTCCATATCCGTCATCATCTGCTGAAAGCCGGGGCGGTTGAAGCTGCCCCCGGAATAGCCATCATCCACATAAAAGCGGGGGTTGGGGAAGCGGTGCTCCCGTACGTACTGCTCCAGGATATTCCGCTGGTTCTGGATGCTGTTGGACTCTCCGTCCGCCCCGTCATCCTGGCTGAGACGGCAGTACAGGGCGGTGATCTCATTCTGGTTTGACTGTTTCATACAGCCCTCCTTTTTTCTCGTCAAACCGATTCAGCGCATCGCGTCTACACAATACCCCAAAGCCTGGGGAATGTCCAGCCCTTTAGGCGCACAGCTTTCCCTGCTGTGCGTCCAGGTCGATGAGGGCTTTCAGCTTGTCCTCCGGGGTGGCGCTGCCTTGCTGCGGGAACACAGACACCACACGGATAAGCCGCCCATGGGAGCGCTGAAGGCGTTCCGCTTTTACCTGTTGAACATCATCTTTCGCTTCTTCTGACATTTTCGTTTCCTCCATCTCTGGTCGGGAAGGTTTGGCAACCTTGCCAAACCTTCCTGGGCAGCGCTTTTGACGATATCATCAAAAGCGGCCTTCTGGTTTTATGGCATATTCGAACTTTCTTGCGGATCGCCTTTGGCAATATTTGATTTTTTGCTCCAGGGCACATTAAACATTTCCATGCTTTGGCCAGAAGGGTTTGACAACCTTGTCAAACCTTCCTAAAGTGACGCTCCCGGCAATTTGGCCGAAAGCGCCCCGGTTCTCTCCGGCGGCCTGCCATCCCTCCGCTGGGCCTGCGAGGCCACATGGGGCCTCCAGTGGCCTTACGGGGGGCTATTGCTGGGTGGAGAGAAGAAAGTATTCCTCGCAAAGCTTGTCCGCCAGAAACTCCAGCTGCGCAATCTGTTCCGGGGCGAGTTCTCTGGCCCTTGGGCAGCGGGCGATCTGCCGGATATTGGAGTAGATATGGTTTACGGCGGGATGCGGGTCTATCTTCTGCCTGGGCATTCGGGCGTGGATCGTGGTCTCCTTGATCAGTTTTCGGAAATAAGTTGTGACCGGAAATCTGGTAATGGACAGATAGCGGCACAGCCGCTGGTACTGTTCCTCCGTCATGCGGACGGACAGGGAACAGCTATTGTCCCGCATAGGTGGGCGTGGCTTGTGTTTATACCGCATAGGGGTACCCCAGCTTTCGCACTTGCCAGAACCGTTCCACCACCTGGACCAGGCGGTGGAGGGCAAAGTCCAGATGCTGGGCGGTGCCGCAGCCACTGTTGAATGCCCTGGCCACGGCGTTGATGTCCCGGCCAGCCTCATCCGCAAAGGCGATGGTCGCTCTCGTCTCCTCCTCCCGGTAGAGCATGGGGCGGTTTCGCTCCAGCTCTCTCATCAGCCAGGCGTTGGCAGACAACCCGGCAGCCCTGCTTTTCTCTTTCAGCAGGTCGTATTCCTCCTGGCTCATCCGGATGCAGGTGCGGTGTGTTTGTGTGTTCATGTTGCTCCTCCTCTCGGGAGACGGCTCCAGGGCCATCCCCGGTTCTCGCACCCATCCTAACAGATAATGTGGACAGTCTGTGTCCGCATTAAAAAAGAAAAATGGGTGTCTCATGATGCACCCTGCCCTGGATTTCTTGACCTCCAGGGTGCTAACATGGACACCCTTGTACGGATTATAATGTATAGTTTAGTACCCCACAGTGTAGACAGCCTATTGTTAAAAACGACACCCTGATGCAGGTGAAAATCGGGTCCGGCAAGGTTGCCAGACCCGATTTTCAGTATCGCATATGGCTGCTAAAGGTATGCAGTATCCAAATGAGATCGGGTTTGATGATTTCACCAAACCCGATCTAAGCTCAGACGACCTTCCGGCAACCTTGCCGAAAAGTTCCGCCCGAAGGCGGCATCGGGGACAGGGGTTTCCCCTGCAAGCGCGCAAAATGTACATTTGCGCTATGCTTGCGTAAAACGCCCGCCCTTCAGGGCGGGCGTTTTACCGCTGGAGGTAAGTCAATACCTTGGTTAAAATTAGCCTATATGAAAATCCTTCCGACTCTCCATAAGGCTGAGGTAACCATTCTGGAACAGCTTGTGGTAAAGCATCACGTGAGAATTTAACGGCAAACCCGCTACCCTAAATTAAATTGGTTCAGTCCTTATGTTTAAAATGAGCATGTAATGGTTTATCTCGTCTATTAATCTTCTAAAAAGAAAAAATTTTTGGACAATCAAAAACGCAAATTGTCCAACTAAATCCACTATTGTCCATTTGAGTTTGATAGATTCACAAAATTTCCCCCAAATATATTGCACTCCATAAAAAATAATGATATACTTGACAAAATGAGGTGAATGTGTTATGGCAGACGAACTATTTACAGTTGCTCAAGCGGCTGAATATTTGAAAGTATGCGATAAAACGGTACGGCGAATGATTGCCTCTAAGGAACTTGTTGCTTCCAAAGTAGGAAGTAGAAGCTGGCGCATCCGTAAAGATGACATAGATGCCTATCTAAACGCCACCAGTACGGGGCAGGAAGGAGCAGATACCATTGAGTGAAGAACTGATTCAGCGTAATTTGATAGAAGCTCCTGAAAAAATGGGCGATTGGAATTTCTACAATATTGGCGCTACTACATTAAAAGCTCTTAAAGGAGCGAAGATTATTCCCGATAAAGACTATGAAGCATATGAGGGAAAAAAGCCGGATGCCTTAATTGTTAAAAAGCCAATTATTATCGCAGCTATCGAGTATAAAACCCCTCAGGAGTTGCGAACCGAAAAGCAGATTGCTAAAGCTATTGCACAAGAAATTGGGACAGCCCAGATATTGCAGGCAAAAGTTTACATTGTTACTGACGGCAAAAAAACTTTTTGGATTAACCCTGCTACCGGTCAAGAAATTCTACAGGAAGATGGTAGCCGCATTACATTAAATTTTGACAAGAGTAGCACAGAGTGTATTACCCTCATCAATAAGATTCGAGCCTCTATTAATGCTACTAATAATCAAATCAAGGCTGCCGCGTCTGTTGATCCTCTGCCCCTGGCCGAAAAAGTATGGCAAGATTTATGGGCTGTTTCAGGAGCGACGCCTGAAAATTGTTTGTACACCTTTGTTGAGATTTTTATCTTCAAGTACCTTAGTGATTTAGGTGTTTTGAAGGGAATGTATTCATTCTATGATTTGCTTGGAAAATACTCTGGCAATAATGAGAATGAGGTACTTGAATATTATGCTTCCACGGTACGAGTAAAGATTAAAGCTCTTTTTCCTGGCAATCCGAAGGACAAAACTACCATTATCAATGGTACAATTTTTGTATCCAAAGATGACAAGGCTGTTTCTGGATATGCGACTGTTTTCCACAAAATTCTTAAGCGTTTTAATGATTTTGGGACTTTAGAGAACATAGACTACGACTTCAAAAGCAAGCTGTTTGAAACCTTCTTGAAAGAATCAATCAGTAAGAAAAATTGGGGTCAATACTTTACACCCTTGAAGGTAGTTCGAGCTATTGTCAATATGATAGACATCACTCCGGGTATGAAGATTTGCGATCCGGCGTGTGGCGTTGGAAAATTCTTGCTTGAACCGATTCTTCACGATTTGCACCGATTCTATAAAGTGGAGGATGGAGAGCTAAAGCCTCAAATTACGCTGAGTGGTTTTGACAAAGGATTTGATAAGGACGAACAAAAAACAATCATTCTCGCTAAAGCAAATATGCTGATTTATATGTCTGGTTTGCTCCGAGAGCATCCAGAAATGACAGATAAATTTGCTATACTTTTTAACGACACATTTTTGCTTCAGACCAACTCGATTCTTGGAACCTTGGCAAAGCCTGTACATGAGCAGTATGATCTGATTTTAACGAATCCGCCTTATGTTATGAGCGGAAGCAGTAATTTGAAGGAAGAGATTTCCAAGGATGATACACTCAAGAAATACTTTTCTGTAAGCGCAATGGGCATCGAGGGTTTGTTCATGGAATGGATTATTCGTGCCCTCAAACCAAATGGAAAAGCGTTTATTGTCGTGCCTGATGGTATTATGAACCGCAGTAACGACAAAAAGCTCCGTGACTTCATATTGGAGCAGTGTGAAATTGATGCTGTCATCTCTCTTCCGTTAAACACTTTCTTCACAACTAACAAAAAAACTTACATTCTTGCTCTGACAAAAAAAGCACCTGTTATGGTGGATGGTGTGCCTACTCTTCAACGCCAAACCTCCCCAGTATTTACCTATTTGTGTTCGGAAATCGGAGAAACTCGTGATGTGTACCGTTTTGACATCGATCAAAATGATTTGCAGGTTGCATCTGATCTTTTTAATATGTTCAAGGGTGCGAAAACGAGCTTTGCCAACACATTGAACATGATTGGTGATCAGAGATGCAAAATTTCGAGCATTGATGACTTTTATAACGGAACTCATTGGTGCGTGGAACGATGGTGGAATCACGAAGAACGGCAGGCTCTTGGTATTGAGGAAGAATCCAAGACAATCGGAGTAAATGACTTTAGAGTTTTACTTGCTGATACGATTAACACATTGTCTGAACTTGATGAACCATTGGCTGAAGTTGAAAAAAAAAACGATGAGGGCCTTCAGTTTTTAGAAATCCCCATTACCCAGGTGTTTGATATTGTTCGTGGCGACGGAAAATATACTCGAAGCTATGTACATGAACACACTGGTGAGTATCCATTATATTCTGGCAACACATTTGGACCATTTGCTCAGATCGATTCCTATGATTATAATGTTCCGGCATTGACATGGGCAATAGATGGTTTAGCGGGCTACATGATGATTCACAGATCACCTTTTTCCGCAACCAACCACCGTGGAATACTCCTGCTGAAAGACACAAATATAGACCTGGAGTACGCAAAATATACCTTGGAACCTATTTTTAGAGAGCTTAAAAAAGGGCGGCAAGGCGATAATGGCGAAAATGAGTACACATCGCTACCACCATTTATGATTCAATCTGTAAAATTTGCTGTTCCGGTAGACCATAACGGAGAGCCTTGGCTTGAAAAGCAAAAAGAAATCGCCGCAGGTTATGTAACTTTGGAACAAACCAAAGAAACTGTTGTTGAACAAATTGCAAATCTCTCACAGGTTTCTATTGTGCCGAATTGTGACGAATATGCGATTGAATATTTGCCTTTGAGTGACCTATTTGACACTATCAAAGGAAAGTCAAAGTACACCAAAAAATACGGGAACCTACACTCAGGCCCCTACCCTGTCTACTCGGCATCAAGTCAAGGGACACTGACCCATTTAGATACCTACGATTATGATGGTCGTTATATGACATGGTCAACAAATGGATTTGCAGGTACGATTCTTATTCTGGATGGTAAATTTTCTATTAACGGAGATCGCGGAATCTTGGTTCCTAAAAACGGGCGTCAAGATTTGGACTTCGATTATATGAAATTTACTTTGGAACCCATATTCCGGGAGCTGGCTAAAGGTCGAAAAGGCGATAACGGAGAAGATGAATTTACGAAACTATATCCTTCGATGTTAAGCGACATTATGGTACCAATTCCTGTCGATGGTAAAGGAAATATTAGCCTTTCACTTCAAAAGGAGATTGCCCAAAAGTTTATATCAGTACAAAATAGTCAGAAAGAAATCATTGAAAAATTGGATATACTAATATCCAAGAAAATTTCCATTTAATCGTAAGGAAGCGCTCATTTTATTTTGAGCGCTTCTTTTTACTTGCGTTTCACTTCTTTTGAGACAAGGAGAAAAGCAGATGGAGGCCGCAGCCCGGTACGAGCGCAGATAAGGTATAATAAATTGCGCAAATTGAAAATAGCAGAAAAAGTAGACACGGCTTGCCGGTCTCTGGTAGAATGACGTTGCTACACACATTCTGAAAGGAGACGACAAACCATGTCCAACAACATTGTACAATTCAACGAGGAAATAATCAAGGGGCAAATCAAGGAATTGGTCC
>CDYT01008955.1_pt1 | contig 11447 bp, 10 predicted proteins | sample 557541 | NCBI WGS metagenome assembly CDYT01 (sample SAMEA3182060, study PRJEB8094) | gut metagenome | biome: human; feature: gut; material: Stool; isolation source: human stools | place: Canada | collected 2013-01-15
GTCTTATCGAGCATTTTGGCAACGCAGATGCCGTGCCGCAGCTGCCGGAGCGGTGCTTAAGCCGCAAGGCGGGAATTGTGCGGTGTTGCCCAAGGCAAAACAAAATCGGCCCCTGCCTTGGTGCGGCAGGGGCCGATAAATTCAGTGATTCAAATAACTCAAAAATGCGGAAAAGAAAGCTTTACCGGTCGATGGGGGTAGTCTTGGCTTTCAGCCAGGTCTTTTCCTCCTCGGTCAGGCGGGGGCTGAGCATCTCGTATACATGGGCATGGTATGCGTTCAGCCAGTTGATCTGGTCACGGGTCAGTTCGTCCACAATGACCGGCTCGGTGGAGATGGGCACCAGGGTCAGCGGCTCAAATTTCAGCCAGTGACCATATTGGTTGGTGCCGGCATCCACGCATTCCAGCTCGTTCTCAATGCGGATGCCGACTTCATCGGTCTCATAAACGCCCGGCTCATCGGTGATGGTCATGCCCTCTTTGAAGACAATGGGGTTCTGGGGGCGCAGGCTCTGGGGGCCTTCGTGCACCGAGGAGATGTAGCCAACGCCGTGGCCGGTGCCGCAGCGGTAGTTGATTTTGTGTGCCCACAGCGGGCCGCGGGCAAAGCTGTCCAGTGCAAAGCCGGTGCAGTAATCCAAGAATACCGCGCGGGCAATGTCAATGTGGCTCTGCAGGGTCCAGGTGTAGTATTTGCGCTCGTTCTCGGTCAGGGGGCCGACGGGATAGGTGCGGGTGATATCGGTGGTGCCGCAGTCATACTGGCCGCCGTTATCCACCAGCAGGAAGCCGCGCGGCTCAATCACGCTGTCCACTTCGCCCTCGGCATGGTAGTGCATCATGGCGGCGTTGGGGCCGTAAGCGGCAATGGTATCAAAGCTGTCCTCAAAATAGCCGGGCATTTCGGCACGGCGCTTTTGCAGCATCTTTTCAATGTCAGTCTCGTGCAGGATTTTGCCCTCGGCGATGGCCTTTTCCAAGTCCATCTGGAAACGCACCACGGCAACGCCGTCACGCACATGGCATTCGCGGATGTTGGCAAGCTCGACCGGGTTTTTGACACCTTTCAGTGCAAAGATCGGGTCGGCACCGGTAACGGTCTTGTGCTCGTTCAGGGCGCAGTACAGGTCATAGTTGGTGGCTTTCTCGTCTACGAGGAACACTTCCTCTGCGGGCAGAGCGTGTACGGTATTGATCAGCTCCGGGTAGTCGCGCAGGGAAACACCGTTATCGGCCAACGTTTTTGCGTCGGCATCATTCAGGCGGCCGGGGGCGATAAACAGGGTGCAGCTGTCCATCGTGACAAGGGCATAAGCAACGGCCAGCGGGGTACAGGGCAGGTCGCGTGCGCGCATGTTGGTCAGCCAGCCCACACAGTCCAGACCAGTCACGGCCAGGGCGGTGGCACCGGCTTTTTTCAGCTCGTCACGCACCATGGCAATGCGCTGGGCGGCGGTGGCGCCGGTCTGCTCAACAGTCAGCAGCTCGCAGGGGGTGTTGGGCAGGCTGGGGCGGGTGGTCAGGCTCTCCCACAGGGGGGAGACGATATCCTTGCTTTCCAGCTTGGCGCCGCTCTTGGCCAGAGCGGCGGCATAGCCGTTGGCAATGGTGGCAGGCACGCAGCTGCCGTCCAGCAGCAGGGTCTGGCCGGCGGCAAAATGGGCGGTCAGGTACTCTTCCACAGTGGGCACCCCGGCAGAACCGGCGTGCATGCACTCAATTTCGGTACCGGCCAGCTGACGGTCACCCTGAACATAAAAGCGGCCATCGCACCACAGGGCGCTGCCGGTCAGGGTGACAACAAGGGTGGAGTTCTCGCCGGTAAAGCCGGAGAAAAACGGCAGGCTGTTGTAATAAGCGGGCAGATATTCACTGGAGTGGGGGTCGCTGGTCATCAGCAAAACACCGTGGGCACCGGCTGCCTGGGCAGCGGCGCGCAGAGCAGCGATTTTTTCATTGGTCGTCAAAATAGTCCTCTCCTTATATGCAAAATGTTGAACAAGTCCATTCTAACATGTTTTCATAAAAGGTCAATACGGGATGCGGTTCAGCACAGTGCCCAGCAGCGGCAGGCCGCAGCCCTGCAGAAGGTGAGCCGCCTGGCGCAGGTCCTGGTGGGTAACGCCGCCGCTTTGCACCACAAGCAGGGCACCGTCACATACCTTGGCAAGGCTGAGAGCGTCACTGCATTCGCTCAGGGCTGGAGCATCTACCAAAAGATAAGCAAACTTTGGTGCACAGCTTTCCACCATGCGGGCAAAACGGGGGTGTTCCAGCAGCAGGGCCGGGCGGCTGGTGGTGCCGGAGGCCGGAACCAGGCAGGTGCCGCGGATCTCGGTGTGGTAGAGAACTTCCTCCAGAGGAACGCTGCCGGAAAGATAGTGTGCCAGACCCGGCACTTTGTGTTCACCGGTCAGCCCGCACTGGCGGCAGATGCCGGAATGGCGCAGGTCACCGTCAACCAGCAGGCAGCGCTGGCCAAGCCCGGCAAGCAGCTGCCAGAACTGCAAAGCCAGAGTAGTTTTACCTTCCTGCGGGGTAGTGCTGGTGAGCAGAATGATTTTGGCGTCTGGGGCTGTCTGTTCCAGACGCAGGCGCAGCAGATTCAGGGATTCAACCGTCCGGGGTGCCAGCTCCGGCAGGTGGTTTAAAGCAAGTTCTTTCATGGGCGGCCGCCTTTCCGGGTATGGAGGCGGCGGGGCGTGGCATCCGGGATGCAGGCCAGCGGCGAAGAGCCAAGGCAACGGGTCAGATCGTCCGCCGTATAAATGTGGTCATCCCGCAGGTAATGCAGGCAGAGGAAAGCAAAGCAGAGCAAAAAGCCGATGCCAGCGCCAAACGCTGCGTGGAACACAGCCCCCGGCCCGGAAAAGCGCTGCGGCGGGGCTGCCTGCTCCACCAGGCGGGGCGGGGTGGTGCCCATGCGGGCAGAGAGATCATCCAACGCAAGGGCAGCCAGTGCGTTGGCAATATCTGCTGCGCGCTGTGGGGAGGAATCGGCCGCAACAATGCGCAGAATATGGGTATCTGCCGGGTGCAGAATGGTAATCTGGTCTTTTAAGTGGGCAGTATCCGTGGAAAGGCCAAGGGCGGAAATAACGGATTCCAGCATGGTGCGGCTGGTCAAAAGCTCCTGATAATCAGCCGTTAATTGCAGTTCCGCATAGCCGGAGGTCAGCCCCTCCTGTGCGGCGGCAACATACAGCTGGGCTTCGGCCTGGTAGCTGCGCGGGGCAAGGCGTGCGGCAGCAAAGGCCAGAATACCTCCCAGCAGGGTACAAACCAGTACCGCGGCAAAATGGGCGGGCAGCAGGCGGAACAGTTCCACGGGGGTCACTTCGCGCCCGGCGGCGCGGGATGCAGGGGCAGCGGGCAAGGTGCTCACCTCCAAAACAGGGCGTGAACAAGGCAAAATTCCGGTAAAAACAGCATAAATCAAGTGTAACACGCGCCCGGCGCAAAATTCAATAGAAAAAACGGTTTTTCAGGCGATACTGGGCGGTTTTTCGGGCAAACTGCTGAAAGGTGAGAGGATTTTGCAGCAAACGGGGGAAACGCCGCGGTAAAAAGGCGCTGACAGGGCAAGAAGTTTTCAAAAATTTCAAATTTTGGCAGGCCCAAATGGGCGAAAAGCTCTTGACGGGTTTGATATAATAAGGTTAGCAGTAAGAAAACAAGATTGCTAACAACACAAACAAACTTTAAGATAGAAGGGAATATTACCATGGCAGAACAGGTAACTAAAATTGATATTTTCTCCGGCTTTTTGGGTGCAGGCAAAACGACCCTGATCAAAAAGCTCATCAAGGAAGCGTTCCAGGGTGAAAAGATTGTGCTGATCGAAAACGAATTCGGCGAGATCGGCATTGACGGCGGCTTTATGCGTGAGGCTGGCATTCAGGTCAACGAGCTGAACTCCGGCTGCATCTGCTGCTCCCTGGTGGGCGACTTCCGCGAGGCACTGAAAAAGGTCGTGGAGACTTATCATCCTGACCGCATTCTGATCGAGCCTTCCGGCGTTGGCAAGCTGAGTGATGTGACCCGCGCTGTTGAGGGTGTGGGCGAGACCCTGCCGGTCAGCCTGAACAGCTTTGTGACTGTGGCCGATGTGAACAAGGTCAAAATGTATATGAAGAACTTTGGCGAGTTCTATGACGACCAGATCAGCCACGCATCCTGCATCATCCTGAGCCGCACCGGCAGCGCAGACGAGAAGAAGGTTGCCGCTGCTGTTGCCCTGATCCAGGAAAAGAACCCCACCGCCACCATTGTGACCACCGATTGGAACGAACTGACCGGTGCACAGATCGTTTCCGTTATGGATGGTAAGCGCGACCTGGTTGCCGAGCTTCTGAGCGAAGCACAGGCTTCCAATGCTGCCCATGCGGACGAGGATGAGGAAGAGCATCATCACCACCACCATGACCATGATGAGGACGGCCACGAGTGCTGCCACCATCACCACGACCATGATGATGACGACGATGATGAGGATGAGCACGAGCATCACCACCATCATGACGAGGATGATCACCATGGCCACGAATGCTGCCATCACCACCACGACCATGATGACGACGATGACGAGCATGAGCACCACCATGACGGCGAGTGCTGCTGCGGCCATCATCACCATCATCATGACCACGATGCAGACGAAGTGTTCACCAGCTGGGGCCACGAGACTGCCCACAAGTACAGCCATGACGAGCTGGAGAGCATCCTGACCACGCTGGATTCCGGCGAGTACGGCGCTGTGCTGCGTGCCAAGGGCATTGTGGACGGCGGCGACACCTGGTACGAGTTCGACATGGTGCCCGGTGAGCATGAGATCCGCACCTGCGGCCCCGATGTTACCGGCAAGGTGTGCGTGATCGGTTCCCAGCTGAAGGAACATGAGGTGGAAGAGCTGTTCCACGCCTGATTTGTAAAGGAGTAAAACATGGCGCAGAAAGAGATTCCCTGTTACCTCTTTGTGGGTATGCTGGAAAGCGGCAAAACCAAGTTTATTCAGGAAACAATGGAGGACCCGCAGTTTGATTCCGGCGACAAAACGCTGCTGTTGATCTGTGAGGAAGGCGAAGAGGAATATGATTCCGAGCGATTTGCCTTTGGCGGCGTGACCGTTGCCACCATTGAGGAGAAAGCGGAACTGAACCGCGAACACCTGCAGCAGCTGGCTGAAAAGTCTGACTGTGGGCGTGTGATCATTGAATACAACGGCATGTGGCTGGTGCAGGAGCTGTACGATGCCCTGCCGGATAACTGGCTGATTTACCAGTGCCTGGCCACCGCAGACGGCACTACCATCAAGACCTATGCCAACGACAATGCCATGCGCGGCCTGCTGCTGGACAAGCTGCGCGGCAGCGAGCTGCTGGTGGTGAACCGTGCCGAGGCGGTAAACGATGACGAAAGCCACCAGCTGATCCACAAGCTGGTGCGCCAGGCCAGCCGCCGCTGCGATATCGCCTATGAGTTCAAGGATGGCAGCGTTGCCTATGACGATATCCCGGACCCGCTGCCGTTCGATGTAAACGCCCCGGTGATCGAGATTCCCGAAGAGTTCTTTGGCGTGTGGTATATGGACTGCATGGATGAGATGCAGAAGTACGACGGCAAAACGGTGAAATTCCTGGCTCAGGTGTGCCAGACCAACCGTGCCGGCAAGGACAGCTTTGTGCCCGGCCGCTTTGCCATGACCTGCTGCGTGCAGGATATCCAGTTTGTGGGCTTCCCCTGCAAGTACACGGAGTACAAGAACCTGAAGCAGCGTGACTGGATCACGGTAACGGCAAAGGTGAACCTGAAATACCACCCGATTTACAAGGGCCAGACCCCGGATTCTGTCGGCCCGGTGCTGACGGCCATCAACGTGGAGCCTGCCGCGGCCCCGCGTGATGATGTGGTGACCTTCAGTTGAGCGGGGAACGCCGCAGGGCAATCGAAGCCCGCGTGGCAGCCGCAGCCGCCCGGCTGGAAAAAGAGGGCCGCTACACGGCAACCCGGCGGTGCATCCAGCACGGCAAGGTCAGCGTGTATGCCCACTGCGTCAGCGTGGCGGATACCGCCTGCGTCTTGGCGGAAACGCTGCACCTGCGCGTAAACGAGCGGGCGCTGATCCGCGGTGCATTGCTGCATGATTACTTTTTGTATGACTGGCACGATAAAGCCAACGGCCACCACTGGCACGGTTTTACCCATCCAGGCACCGCCCTGCACAACGCAAGCGAGGATTGGAAGCTGACCCCGGTGGAGCGGGAGATCATCAAAAAGCACATGTTCCCCTTAACCCCCATCCCACCCACCTGCCGTGAAGCGTGGCTGGTGTGCCTGGCAGATAAAATCTGTGCCGCCAAGGAGACGACCGGCGGAATCTATGGCAAGCTGCCGTTTGCCGCGAAGCATAACGCGCAGGATTAAGTAAATTAACGTTTTATATGCAGAAAATCCAAAAGCCCGATGCCGTGTTGACATCGGGCTTTTGGCATTTTACACGGAGAGGGGAAAATTAGGAATTCGGAATGGGACGGCGGGAAAAAGTTCGTGGCAAGGGTTGAACCTGCTGTAATTCCGCATAGGCAGGGATCATAAACAGGAACAACAAAAAACAGGCGCACCACAGAATAGTCCCCGTGGTGCGCCTTATTTATACGATTGTACCTATTGGATTAAAGGTTTTCGCCGAAGCCTTTTTTCAAAAAGGTTGGAAAAATCCCCCGTAAATCCAAAAATCACAGCGTATCGCAGATGGTGCTCATCATGGAACGGATGTCGATGTGCTGGGGGCATTTGGGCAGGCAGGCACCGCACTTGATGCAATGCTCGGCGCGGGTGACGGCGGGGGCGTCCTCATATTCCTCTTTTAGGGTGGCGAGGCGGTCACCACACAGGCGGTATTCGTTCCAGGCGTGCAGCATGCCCGGAATGTTGACCCCGGCGGGGCAGGGCATGCAGTACTTGCAGGCCGTGCAGGGGGCAAGCTTTTGGGCCTTGAACACATCCAGCGCACGGGCGAGGGTATCCTGCTTGGTGGTGGAAAGCGGAATAAAGGGATCCATGGAAGCCACGTTATCCTGTACCTGCTCCAGGGTAGTCATGCCGGAAAGTACGCACAGCACATTGGGCAGGCTGGCAACCCAGCGAATGGCCCAGCTGGCCAGGCTCTTTTCCGGGGCGGCCTGATGCAGCAGGGTGGCGGCTTCAGGGCAAAGGGTGTTCAGCATCCCGCCGCGCACCGGCTCCATAACGATGACCTGCAGCCCGGCAGCGGCGCACAGCTCGTATTTTTTGCGGCTCTGCTGATAGTCCCAGTCAAAATAATTGAGCTGCAGCTGTACAAAATCCCAATCGCCTGCAGCAAGGATCTCTGGCAGCTGCTCAGCGCTGCCATGGAAAGAAAAGCCCAGCCGCTTGATTTTGCCCGCCTTGCGCAGCTCGTTCAGCTGGTCATAGGCGTGGTACTTGACGTAATTGGGCCAGCTGCTTTCATGCACAGAGTGAACGAGGTAAAAATCAAAGTAATCAGTGCGGCAGTTGGCCAACTGCTCGTTAAAAATACGGGGCACATCCTCATCGCATTTCAACAGCCAGCCGGGCAGTTTGCTGGCAAGGTGATAGCTGGCGCGGGGATACTTGGCCAGAGCTTTGCCGCAGAACTTTTCGCTCATGCCGCCGTGGTAGGGGTAGGCAGTATCGAAATAGTTCACGCCGTGGGCATAGGCATAATCAAAAATCTCCTGTGCCTTTTCCTCGTCAATGCTGGTCTGGTCGGCGGCGTCCCGCAGGGGCAGGCGCATGGTGCCAAGACCCAGCAGGCTGATTTTGCCGTTGAGGTCATTATAGGGGGCAGGGTTATTGCGGCAGACACGGTATTCCATACAAGTTACGCTCCTTATTCCGGCTTTGCCAGATGAATTTGATGGAAGATTTGGTGCGGGGATAAACAAGAAACGCCGATTTTGCTGGCTCGGCGGTTAAGGTGTATCTGAAAACAAAGAAACAGCCGATATTTTCGACTTTTCAGATACACCCTGGGAAAAGGAAATTATTCGCAGGAGGAACAGTCGCCACAGTCCTCGTCGGTGGCAGGAGCTGCCGTTGCGGCGCGGCCTGCCAGCTCGGGATCAAGGCTTTCGGCTACTTTGATCATCAGGGCACATTCAATGCGCTTGCGGAACACTTCGCAGCCATATTCATACACACCGTGGATATCGCCGGTGGCGTGCAGGGCGTTGGCGGCGCAGCCGCCCGCGCAGTACAGGCGTGCCCAGCAATCCTTGCAGTCGGGGCGGGCGTACACGTTGCACAGCTTGAATTCATCCCGCAGTTTGGTGTTGGTAACGCCGTTCCAGATATCGCCCAGCTTGTAATCCGGGTCGCCGACAAATTGATGGCAGGGGTACAGGTCGCCCCAGGGGGTAACGGCCATATATTCGGTGCCGGAACCACAGCCGGAAATGCGCTTGTAAATGCAGGGGCCATGGGCCAAGTCGATCATGTAATGGTAGAAGGTGATGGGATGACCGGCTTTTTCACGGCGGAGCATATCCTTGGCCAGCAGCTCATACTGGTCAAACAGGATGGGTAGGTCGGCTTCGGTCAGGGCTTCGGGACTGCCGGCCTTGCTCACGACCGGCTCCATGGAAAGCTCGTCAAAGCCGAGATCATCCGCCATGTGGAACAGGTCGTTGGTGAAATCGGTGTTGTAATGGGTGAAGGTGCCGCGCATGTAGTAGCCCTTACCGCCGCGGGCCTTGACCAGCTGCTGGAACTTGGGCACAATGCGGTCATAGCTGCCGCGGCCTGCAATATCCTTGCGGAAACGGTCGTTGACCTCCTTGCGGCCATCCAGAGAAAGAACCACGTTGTAGCACTCTTTGTTGGCCCACTCAATGACTTCATCGGTGATGCCGATGCCGTTGGTGGTCAGGGTGAAGCGGAAGTTCTTGCCTTTTTCTTTTTCAATGCTGCGAGCATAGGCAACCAGCTGTTTGCAGACCTCAAAGTTCATCAGCGGTTCGCCGCCGAAAAAGTCAACCTCCAGGTTGTGGCGGGTGCCGCTGTGCTCCACCAGGAAATCCAGCGCACGCTTGCCGGTCTCAAAGCTCATCAGGCCGGACTGGCCGTGGAACTTGCCCTGGGCGGCAAAGCAGTATTCGCAGTTCAGATTGCAGGTGTGGGCCACATGCAGGCAGAGTGCCTTGACAACGGTGGAACGATTCTTGAAGTCAAAGGCATGGTCAGCGTAAATATCTTCGGCAAACAGCTTGCCATCGGCCTTCAGTTCTTCGATATCGTCAAAGCAGTCGTTGATGTCCTCGGCGGTCACTTCGGGATAGTCAGCATATTTCTTTGCCAGCAGGTCGGCAGCTTCTGCGCGGGGGTGGCCGGCATCGACCAGAGCGATGGCGGCATACGCCAGTTCGTCTACGGCGTGAACGCTGCCGCTGTAGACATCCAGCACAATGTTGTAGCCGTTGAGTTTATATTGATGGATCATACTATTCCTCATATCCGAATCAAAGTGGGGTTACATAAAAAGAACCGGGAGCGCCTTTTTGGTAAAAGGCAGTCCCGGCAGAAAGCCAGTTCAAGTAAAAATTACTTCTTCTCGCAAGGCTGGTTGGCAATGCCGCAGCTGGTCTTGCAGGCGCTCTGGCAGGAAGTCTGGCATTCGCCGCAGCCGCCGTTCTGGAGGCTCTTAGCCATATCGCGGGTGTTCAGAGTCTGAATGTGCTTCATGAAATTTCACCTCTTCTATAAATATAGATTATATTAAATATACACGGAAACCATAGGGTTTGTCAAGCAAAAGCGGGGATTTTTGCGGGGAGGCGGGCAGTTTTTTGCCCACAACAGGAATGGTGCTATGGCAGAACATCCAAAGTGGAGCCACTGCCAAGGCCAGTGTGGTGCAGGTGGGTGCCGCAGGCAGCAAGGGCGGTGCAGGCCGCGATGAATTCCGGAGTGATCACTTCGCCCGGTGCCAGCAGCGGAACGCCCGGCGGATATGCCCAGACATACTCCGCCGAGGCGCGGCCAACGGCATGTTGCAGTGCCAACGCGGTGTGCGGGGCAAAAAGCGCCTGTGCGATGGAACAGGCGGCTGGGCCGGGGGTGGGCAGCACCTGCGCCGAGGCGGGCAGGGGAGCATTCTGCGCCGCCGCAGCATCGATCACCAACAGGGCAGCGGCAAAACGGTCAAGGGCGGTTTCTTCATCGCAGGGGGAGGTCATGGCCAGCACGTTGGCACCACAGGACATCTCGGTTTCAAACTGCCAGTCCCGGCGCAGCAGTTCCGCCAGGGCGGGGCCGGTCAGCCCGGCAGCAGCACCGTTGACGAGGATCTTGCCGGAATCGTGGGCAAAAAAGCCGGGGTGGGCAGAAACATCATCCATCCCATGGCAGAGCACGCGCAGGCGGCGCAGTGGGCGCACAGCGCCGCTGAACCGCTGCAAGCGGGCACGCCAGACGGCAAACCAGGCATCGCCGTGTTCGGCCAGCAGGCCGGTGCAGCCGTCCAGGCTGGCCATTAACGGATAGGAGGGGGAACTGGTTTCAAACACATCCAGCTGGCGTTCCAGCTCCTGCGGCGGAATGAAAGAACTGTTCCAGTGCAACAGGGCGGTCTGGGTCAGGCTGGGCAGTGTCTTGTGCGGGCTTTGAATGATGACATCCGCCCCGGCAGCAATGGCACCGCCCTGCCAGCCGTGGGCGGCGGCCAGTGGCAGATAGTGCGCGCCGTGGGCTTCGTCCACGATCAGGGGAACGTTGGCGGCGTGGCACAAAGCGGCAATGGCGGCAAGATCACTCAAAACACCCTCATAGGTGGGGCTGGTAAGGATGACCGCAGCGGCATCCGGGCAGGCGCGCAGGGCATCCGCTACCATGGCGGGGGTGATGCTGCCGTAAATGCCGAACGCCGGGTCCACGGGGGGCACCAGCCAGTGTGCCGTTAAGCGGTTGAGCTCAATGGCGTGGTAAACGGATTTGTGGCAGTTGCGCGCGCAGATGACGGCGGTGCGGCCGGAACTGACGACAGCGGCCCGGATGGCGGCCAGAATGCCGCAGGTGGAGCCGTTGACCAGATACCAGGTTCGCTTTGCCCCCCACAGGGCGGCGGTGCGGGCCATGGCATCGGCCAAAATGCCGTCTGCATCGTGCAGGTCATCTACGCCGGGAACTTCGGTCATATCCCACCCGGCGGGCAGGCCCGGTGCCGGCACCACCCGCCGCTTGTGCCCCGGCATGTGCAAGGGGTAAAGCCCGGAGGAAGCATAGGATTGGAGTTGAGATTGGAGAAGATGGTTCATAAGTTAGGAGGTAGGAGTTAGGAGTTGAAGGACGGAATTTTCGGAAGCGGCAATAATTAGAAGTGAGGAAACGGAGAGAGTATAAGAGTGTTATGATTTTAATACGCGGCGCAAGCCGCACCATAAACTC
>CDYT01010322.1_pt1 | contig 11433 bp, 12 predicted proteins | sample 557541 | NCBI WGS metagenome assembly CDYT01 (sample SAMEA3182060, study PRJEB8094) | gut metagenome | biome: human; feature: gut; material: Stool; isolation source: human stools | place: Canada | collected 2013-01-15
CTGCTGCGGCAGAGCGCCATCCTGGCCCGGCAGTACGGCGTCCGGCTCCACACTCACCTGTGCGAGACGAAGGACGAGGAGCACTACACCCTGGAGCACTACGGTGTCCGGCCCTTGGAGTACATGGCGTCCCTGGGGTGGACAGGCCCGGACGTGTGGTACGCCCACGGCATCCACTTCAACGATGAGGAACTGCGGGAGCTGGCCCGCACCGGCACCGGCGTGGCCCACTGCCCCATCAGCAATATGAAGCTGGCCTCCGGCGTGGCCCGGGTGCCGGAGATGCTGGCCCTGGGGGTTCCGGTGGGACTGGCGGTGGACGGCTCCGCCAGCAACGACGGGTCGTCTTTGATGGAGGAGCTGCGGGTGTGCTATCTGCTCCACCGGCTGACCTCCAGCGAGAAGGCCCCCTCCGGCTATCAGGTGCTGAAGATGGCCACCCGGGGCAGCGCCCGGCTGCTGGGCCGGGAGGACATCGGACAGCTGGCGGTGGGCAAGTGCGCGGACTTCTTCCTGGTGGATTCCCGCCGGCTGGAGCTGGTGGGCGGCGAGTACAGCCCCGCCGACGTGCTGGGCACCGTGGGCCTCCGGGGCCCGGTGGACTGGACGGTGGTGAACGGCAAGGTGGTGGTGAAGGAGGGGCATCTCGCCACCATCGACGAGAAAAAAATCGCCGCCGACGCCCGGAAAGCCTGCGCCGACTATCTGGCAAAAGCGTAAAAGAGAGCCGCTGCATCGGCCGATGCAGCGGCTCTTCTTGTGCCATATTCTCATGAAATGAAGCGGCGAATGAATTCACGCAGGGCACTTTCCTGCTCTTCCGGCAAATCAGGCAGCCGGATAACGATTCCGTCCTCCAGCCCCGCCAAATGGTCCAGTGTCGTCCCCAAAACCTTTGCCAGCTTTTTAGCGGTATCCAAGGAGGGAACCTGGACATTGTTTTCGTAACGATAAATACTTCCCTTGCTGACTCCGATCCGCTTTCCGAGTTCCTCCTGGGAGAGGCCCTTTTCCTCCCGCAGCTTCCGGAGTCGGAGTCCAAAATCAAATACCTGTCCATTCCCCATATCAAAGCACCTCATGTGCTTTATTATATTGGAGCGTTATATCCTAATACGTTTATTTTGTATTATAAAAATAGTCGTTTAAGTTGACTTCCAGGAATTGGTATGTTATCATTTCCGTATCAATTTAACAAGGGGATGGACAGCTGTGGAAGAAATCGAGTATATGCGAAGATTGGATGATCTGGGGCGAATTGTGATCCCCGCCGATTTTCGTCATGCGTTGTTATTGGGAGAAAATGACCGTGTCTCTTTGACTCTGGACGGCGCGGCTCATTCAGTAACCATACGGAAATATGCCCCCTCCTGCGTCTGCTGCCATACGACGGAGCATCTGCGGCAGCTTCCCGGGGAGATCTACGTCTGTGACTCCTGCCTTGCAAAGCTCTCCTGAGCAAACGTCCGGGCGCCGGGCCGCAGTCATGCGCGGTCCGGCGCCCGAGGTATTCTCTTTAAGCGGCGGCGGGCTCCGTCTCCTTGGGCAGGGGCGGCAGCTGGGTGCGGAAGTAGTCGTAGTTGTAGACCCGGTTGGGCTCCACCTGGTCGGCAAAGCGATTCTCAATCAGTTCGCTGACCGTCACCAGCTGATACCCCTGCTCCAGCAGCCAGGGCACCAGGGTCCTTGTGGCCTCCACGGTGCTGTCGTAGATGCTGTGGAGCAGGATCACCTGGCCGTCCAGGCTCTTCTCCGCCTGGATCCGCTTCACCACCGTGTCCGCATCCCGGCACAGCCAGTCCTCCGGGTCGATGGACCAGGTGACGATGCTGCGGCCGCAGGTGGTCTTTAAGGCCTTGTTCATGGACCCGTAAGGGGGCCGCAGGAGGGTGGGCACAGTGCCCAGCACCTGCTGGAACAGGGCATCCGCCGCGGCCTGGTCCGCCTGCTGGGCGGCCTCGTCCATCTTGCCCAGGTTGGCGTGGCGATAGGAGTGGCTGCCGATCTCACAGCCCAGGTCCGCCGCTCGGCGGACGGCCTCCGGCGCCTTGGACAGGTTCTGGGCCACCTCGAAGAAGGTGGCCACCGCGTCGTTCTCCTCCAGGATGTCCAGGATCTGGTCGGTGTAGACGGCGTGGGGGCCGTCGTCATAGGTCAGGGCCACCATGGGGCGGGTGGGGTCCACCACCCGCTGGGGGGCGGAGACCGGCTCCTCCGCCGACTCTTCCGGGGCCTCCTCCGGCGCTTCGGGCTCCGCCTGCTCCGGCTCCTGGGAGACCGGCAGCTCCGGCATCCGGCCGGGGATCGAGGTCTCCGGCTGGAGCTGGGGCAGCTGTGCCACCGTGGTCAGGTGCTCCGGCGGCTCCTGGGGCGCCGTGGCGGCCGCGCCGCAGGCGGTGAGCAGCAGGCAGAAGGCCAGCAGCAGGGGAATCATTCGTCTCATAGCAGGTACCTTTCTTTCGTCTTTTTTCTCTATCATACGGGATGGCCCTGGAAAAGTCAGGACAAAACGGATACAAAAAGAGCAAAAAAAGTGACAAAAGAAACGAAGAGTGACAAACGCCGGGGCGGGGAAATCCCCGCCCCGGCTCTCTTACAGCCGCTGGCTCTTGTCCTCCGCGTACCAGAGGTTCCAGGTCTGGCGGTAGACCTCCGCCGCCTGTTTGGTGTGGCACACCATCCGCACCTGCTCCGGCAGGGGGTGGTCCGCCAGGAAATCCATGATGGCCCGCAGGGCCACCGTGGCCGCCTGAGGCAGCGGATAGCCGTACACCCCGGTGGAGATGGAGCAGAAGTCCAGTGTCCGGATGCCGTGGTCGGCCGCCAGCTCCAGGCAGCTGCGGTAGCAGGAGGCCAGCACCTCCGCCTCCCCGCAGTCTCCGCCCCGCCAGATGGGCCCCGGGGTGTGGAGCACGTATTGGGCCCGCAGGCGGTAGCCCCTCGTCAGCTTGGCCTGTCCCCGCTCACAGCCCCCCAGGGTGCGGCACTCCGCCAGCAGCTCCGGCCCCGCCGCCGCGTGGATGGCCCCGTCCACCCCGGCACCCCCCAACAGCGTGGGGTTGGCGGCGTTGACGATGGCCTCCGCGTCGGACTGGGTGATGTCCCCTACCAGAATGGAAAACCGCTCCATGCTTCATCCTCTCCTTCCGCGGTCCCCCTTTCAGAGGCCGCCTCTTTTCTCCCAGTATAGATCCTTCCGGCCAAAAAGCAAGCCGGGATTTTTGGGTTGTCCGCCGGCGGATTTCGCGGTATAATTTCCCTGTGAGCTACCACCTGTGCCCGGCATCGCGCTGCCGGGGGAAAGGAGGCCCTATGGCAAAGCAGATCCCCACCTACACCGGAACGCTCCGCAGCCACTCCCTGACCATGCCCCACTGTGTCAGCGAGTGCAGCGGCATCCGGGTATTCGGCCGCCGCATCAAGTCCCTGGCCTTTTCCACCGACGTGGCCATCATCAAAAATATCAACGCCGACGCCATTATCGCCGTGTACCCCTTCACGCCCCAGCCGGTGATCTCCCAGGCCATCATCAACGTGTCCGACGTGCCGGTGTTCGTGGGGGTGGGCGGCGGCATCACCACCGGGAAGCGCTCCGTCCGCCTGGCCATCCAGGCGGAGATCCAAGGAGCCTACGGCGTGGTGCTGAACGCCCCCACCTCCGACGAGGTCATCCGTCAGATCAAGGAGGTGGTGGACATCCCGGTGGTGATCACCGTGGTCTCTGCCCACACGGACATCCGCAGCCGGCTGGCGGCGGGGGTGGACTTCCTCAACGTCTCCGGCGCCGCCGCCACCCCGGAGATCGTAGCGGGGATCCGCCGGGAGTTCCCGGAGGTGCCCATCATCGCCACCGGCGGCCCCACGGAGGAGAGCATCCTCCGCACCATCCGGGCCGGGGCCAACGCCGTGACCTACACGCCCCCCACCAACGGGGCGCTGTTCGCCCAGATCATGGACCAGCACCGAAAGACGCTGTGAAATTTCCGCTTCCGGTCCCCTGTGAAAAAACTGCCCACAAAGGGGTTGACAATCCCCGCGGGTTCTGTGTATAATGACGGCGAATCGGTAGGTGAGGCTACCATGGGGATTCGGAATGATCCAAAGACTGCTGCCGCACAGTTGTGGAGACACAACCAGCTGGTCAACAGGCCGCGTCGACAACAAGGCGCCGCTTAACGCAGTTGCTACGCCCCGTGATGCTAAAGCTTGGACGAAGATGCCCATGGAACGCAGCTGTCCCTGCCGGATTCTCCGGCAGGGATTTTTTGCTGCGCAAATGCAGGACTTGCCGATGGTTCCAATGCGCCCCACGTGCATGAAGTTCGGCCATTTGACAGAAAGGAGGTGCGCGCCATGGAATCCGCCAGTCGATCACCCAGGAAATTCAAACGAAAGCGAGGTAACGACTATGACCATGTTCCACAAGGATCAGATCCTGCAGCTTTTGGAGAACCGGGACGGCCAGGCCCTTCACGCCCTGTGGCAGGGCCGCGGCGCGGTGGACATCGCCGCCCTCCTGGAGTCCGTGGAGGACGGCGCCCGGCAGGCGGCGGTGTTCCGCACCCTGCCCAAGGACCTGGCGGCGGATGTGTTCTCCTATCTCTCCGGTCCCACCCAGGCCCGGCTGGCCCGCTCCTTTGCGGACGGGGAGCTGCAGCAGCTCTTTGACGCCCTGCATCTGGACGACGCGGCGGACTTTTTGGAGGAGCTGCCCGCCAACCTGGTGACCCGGGTCCTGAAAGCCGCCTCCCCCCAGCGCCGCATGGCGGTGAACGCCCTGCTGCGGTATCCCTCCGGCAGCGCCGGCAGCGTTATGACGCCGGAGTTCGTCGCCCTCCGTCCGGCGGATACGGTCCGGCAGGCGCTGGACACCATCCGCCGCACCGGCATCCACAAGGAGACCATCTACACCTGCTATGTGCTGGACTGCCGGAGCCTGCTGGGGACCGTGTCCGCCAAGGACCTGCTGACGGCGGCGGAGGATGTGCCTGTAAAAGAATTGATGGCAGCCGATGTGGTGTCCGTTGGCACCCTGACAGACCGGGAGACGGCCGCCCGGCTGCTGGCCAAATACGATCTGCTGGCCCTGCCGGTGCTGGACGGCGAGGATCGGATGGTGGGCATCGTCACCGTGGACGATGCTATTGACGTGCTGACGGAGGAGACCACGGAGGACCTGTCCATCATGGCGGCGGTGACGCCGGACGAGAAGCCCTACTTCGCCGCCTCCGCCTGGGAGCACGCCCGCCACCGGGTGCTGTGGCTGCTGATCCTGATGCTGTCCGCCACCATCACCGGCTCCATCATCACCCAATACGAGGACGCCATCTCCGCCGTGCCCCTGCTGGTGGCCTTTCTGCCCATGCTGATGGACACCGGCGGCAACTGCGGCTCCCAGAGCGCCACGCTGGTGATCCGTGGCCTGGCCCTGGAGGAGATCCGCCCCCGGGACGTGGGGCGGGTGGTGCGCAAGGAGCTGGCGGTGGCTCTCATCGTCAGCGCCATCCTGGCCGCCGCCAACGGCCTGCGGATCTTTCTCCAGTACCACGACGCCGCCATCGCCCTGGTGATCTCCCTGTCCCTGGTGGCCACGGTGATCCTGTCCAAGCTGGTGGGCTGCGTGCTGCCCATTGCCGCCAAGCAGGTCCACATGGACCCGGCCATCATGGCCTCTCCCCTTATCACCACCATCGTGGACGCCGGGGCGGTGCTGATCTACTTCCGGGCCGCCACCGCGTTCCTGCCTCTGTCGGTATGAGGGCATCCCCACATATATAATATACAGACAAAGAGCGGGCGCCTGCCGGAACTCCGGCAGGCGCCCGTCTCGTCATCTTCTGTTCACCGCAGGAAGATCCTCTTCCCGCCCCGGTATTCCCGCACCACGCCGATCCGCTGGGCGCTGGGGACGCTGCCCTTCAGCTCCTCATACAGGGCATCCGCGTCCGCCGGGTCCACCGCCATCAGCAGGCCGCCGGCGGTCTGGGGGTCATAGAGCAAGTCTTGTCTACATAATTCAACAATTCCCGCGTCCACGCCGGGCTCGGCGAAGGTGCGGTTCCGGTACATCCCCGCCGGCAGCAGGCCCATGTTGGCGAACGCCAGCGCCTCCGGGATCAGGTCGATATCGTCCACGTTCAGCTCCAGCTCCACGTCGCTGCCCTGGGCCATCTCAAAGCTGTGGCCCAGCAGGCCAAAGCCGGTCACGTCGGTGCAGGCGTGGACGCGGTAGCGCACCATGGCGTCCCGGGCGGACTTGTTCAGGGTGGTCATCAGCCGCTCCGCCAGGGCCTGCCCCTCCGGGGACAGCATCTCCGCCTTCTGTGCGGTGGTGAGGACGCCGATGCCGATGGGCTTGGTCAGCAGCAGCACATCCCCGGGCCTTGCCCCGGAATTGGTCAGCACCCGGTCCGGGTGGACGAAGCCGGTGACCGCCAGGCCGTACTTGGGCTCGTCGTCCAGGATGCTGTGGCCGCCGGTGATGAGGGCCCCGGCCTCGTAGACCTTGTCATAGCCGCCCCGGAGCAGCTGGTGCACCGCGTCCTTGGGCATGGACTCCGGGACCGCCATGATGTTCAGGCACAGCCTGGGCTCGCCGCCCATGGCGTACACGTCGGACAGGGCGTTGGTGGCCGCGATCTGGCCGAAGAGGTACGGATCGTCGGCGATGGGCGGGAAGAAGTCCACCGTCTGCACCAGGGCCAGGTCGTCGCTGACCTTGTAGACGGAGGCGTCGTCGCTCTTGTCGAACCCCACCAGCAGGTTGGGGTCCTGGTGGACCCGGATGCCGTCCAGCAGCTGGGCCAGGACGCCGGCCCCCACTTTCGCGCCGCACCCGGCGCACTTGGCCAGCTTCGTCAGCTTCACTTCATTTTCAGGCATGGTCATTCCTCCTGTTTCGGCAGTATGAAGTCATCCCATAGCAGGCCGCGTCTGGCTACGATCCTCCAGCACCCCCGTCAGGTGCAAAATCGCCTCCAGCACGCCGCCGCCTACCGCCAGCGCCTTGTCGCTGGCGGTGTAGCAGTGCTCCACCTTGCACCGGGGGTCGATGTCCCCGGCCTTCATGCCCTGGTGGACCGGCGTGCCCTCCGGCAGGATGCCCCGGAGGACGCCGTCCAATGTGCAGGTCATGGGGACGCCGTCCACCGTGGCGGCCACGTCCCCCATTTTCACCTGGGCGCCGATGTCCAGGAGCTGGTGGAACGTCCCGTCCGCCGGGGCCCGCAGCACCCGCTCCCCGGCAAAGCCGCCGATAAGGCCGGGGATGCCCGTGTTGGGCAGGGCGCTGCCGTCATAGAGGACCCGGCCCAGGGTGTGGCCCCGCATGGTCTCCACCACCGCGTGGCAGTCCACCCCGGCGGTGAAGCCCGGGCCCACGCCGATGACCGCCGGGGCGTCCGTGATTTTGGTCCCGAGATTTTTCTTGGCCAGGATAGCGTCTACCACCGCGTCCGGCTGGAGGGCCGGGATGCAGCCCCCCTCCGGGTCCGGCAGCACCGGGATGACGCCTTCCCGGAGCAGGGCCAGAGCCTGCTCCGGCGTGTCCGCCCGGCGGGCGGTGATGTCCTCCACCCTTGTCTCCCCCAGCACGACGGCCTGGGAGAAGGCCACCGTCCGCCGGATGGCGGTGGGGGCCGGCATCTCGGTCATCACCACCGACAGATGCGCCCGTTTCAGCCGCAGGGCGATGCCGGTGGCGATGTCCCCGGCCCCCCGAATGATCACCAGCATGGGAAATACTCCTTCCTCTGTAAGCTGCCCGCCAGTACCGGGCAGTCCAGCAGCGCCGCCAGGGTACGGGCTGATGCCAGCTCCCACAGCGTCTCCACTTGGTTGACATAAATTTTATCGTGCAGCCCCTCGGCCCGCAGGACCGCGGCCTCGGTCACCGGGGCGGCCTCCGCCGTCTCCGGAACACCGGCGAGGCGGGCGTACCGCTCCGGCCGGTGGGCGGCCTCCGAAATGGGCTGGCCGAAGCCGGAGGCCCCCACCACGCAGATGGTCTGGACCGCCTCCGGGGGGATCACCGGCTCGTGGGGAGCGTGGGCTTTCAGGGGACGGCGGGCGGCGCCGTCGGCCTCCACCAGCACATAGTCGAACCGCTCCGCCAGAAGCGCCATGGGCGTCTCCGGAGCCGCCAGCTTGCCGGTGCCGGGCACGTCCGTCCCGGCGCACAGCAGCCGGTGGGACCGGCGCAGCTGGTCCAGCTCCGCCGTCGTCCGGGCGCAGGGCAGGTCCGGGAACGGGAGGATCTTGGTGGTGGTGCACAGCAGCACCGTGTGGCGCCCGGCCAGCTCCTCCCCCAGGGTCCGCAGGAGGGTGGTCTTGCCGCCGCCGCCGATGACGGCGGTGACGCCGGGCCGGATGTCCAGCAGTTGGGAAAGGGTCATGGGGTCCCCTCCTTCGTTCTTCTTTCCATAGAATAGCACCTCCCCCGCCCTCCGTCAAGCGAGGCCGGCGGGCAGGGCGATTTTTCCCGGTTTTCCAGGGGTGCAACCGGCAGTTGCTAATTTTTCAAGCCCCCTTGGTGGACTTTTGGGCGGTACGCCGCTATACTGGGACTACAAAGGAGGGCGCGGTATGAGCCTTGGAACCAACATCAGCCGCCTGCGGGCGGAACATCACCTGTCCCAGGGGGACCTGGCGGAGGCGCTGGCGGTGAGCCGCCAGTCCGTCAGCAAGTGGGAGACGGATTCCAGCGTGCCGGACCTGGACAAGCTGGTGAAGCTGAGCCAGGTCTTTGGCGTGACGCTGGACGAGCTGGTGACGGGGGCGGACGGCACGTCCCCGCGAAAAGAAGATGTTGCAAACGCGCCTGTGGAGAGTCTGCTGGGCAGGAGGCTCTCCGTTCGGGAAAAGCTCCGCATAGGCGTTGGCCTCGCGCTTCTCCTGTTTTGGGTGGCGGAGCTGGTCTATTATATGCAGTTGGGTATTCAGCTCTGGTGGTTCCTGTCCTATACGCTCCCGCTCCTCCTGTGCGGCTTGATCTGTCTTTTTCTTCGGAAGCGGACTGTCTTTTGGTGCTGCTGGGTGCTCTATCTGCGCATGGACTGGTCTTTCCGCAGTGCGTCCTCGGTGAACTGGAAAGTCGTGCTCCACACCATCGGATACGAACCGACATGGAATTACCTCCGTCTGGCTACCTCTTGGGGACTGTTTTTAGGAATGCTGATGATGCTGTTCTGGACGTTGGCCACCTTCCGGAATGCCTCTGTTCCAGCCATCCTGCAGAAAAGAGGCCGCTTGCTGCTCTGCTGGGTGGTCTACTGGATCGTCGGGCTCTCCGTCTTTTTGATACAAGGGATACGGACAGAATGGAATGGGCATGGCTACCCCTATAATGACATTTATGCTGATTGGCCGCTGCTGCTGATCTTTACGGTACTCCTGACCATCACGTTCTGCTCGCTTCGGTCTCGAAAACGCCACCTGAAAGGGACGCCCTAGGCGTCCCTTTTTCTTGACTTTTCCCGTGGTCCGCCTATAATATAGTATATCGTTTATCTCACTTGAGTATCACGCTTGGAGGGTGCTATGCAGGACGGCTGCGGACGAACGATCGATTACCTGCGCCTGTCGGTGACGGACCGGTGCAACTACCGATGCCAATACTGTATGCCGGAGACCGGGGTGGAGAAGCGGGCCCATGCGGACATCCTCTCTCTGGAGGAACTGGCGGAGATCGCTGCCGCGGCGGTGGCGTGCGGGGTGAAGAAGATCCGCCTCACCGGCGGAGAACCGCTGGTGCGCCGGGGCCTGGTGGACCTGTGCCGGATGCTGCGGGCCATTCCCGGTGTGGAGGAGCTGTGCCTCACCACCAACGGGAGCCTGCTACCGAAGCTGGCCGCGCCCCTGCGGGACGCCGGACTGGACCGGCTGAACATCAGCCTGGACACGCTACGGGTGGAGCGGTTCGCCGCCATGACCCGGCTGGGGACTCTCCGGGACGTGCTGGACGGTATCAAAGCCGCGGAGGCGGCGGGATTCCACGACCTGAAATTCGACACCGTCCTCATCGGCGGGTTCAACGACGATGAGATCGGGGACTTCGTGGACTTGAGCCGAGAGCATCCCTGGGAGATGCGGTTCATCGAGCTCATGCCCATGGGGCCCTGCGCCTCCTGGGACAAGAGCTGCTTCCTGCCGGGGTCGACGGTGCTGGAGCGGGTGCCGGAGCTGACACCCATCGAGGCCCAGGGGGTGGCCCGGCGGTACAAGCTGCCGGGCGCCAAGGGCACTGTGGGGCTCATCTCGCCGGTGAGCCACGACTTCTGCGGAGACTGCCGCCGGATCCGGGTGACATCGGACGGCAAGCTGAAGGGCTGCCTCCACAGCCGGGAGGAGCTCTCCCTCCGGGGCCTCCATGGGGAGGCGCTGGTGAACGCCTTCCGGCAGGGCATCCTGCAAAAGCCCCAGCGGCACCATTTGGCGGAGCGGCGGAGCGACACGCCCCGGAACATGAACCAGATCGGAGGCTGAACCATGGGAGAGCTGACTCATTTCAACGAACAGGGCCGGGCCAGGATGGTGGACGTGACGGACAAGGCCGTCACCCACCGCCGGGCGGTGGCCGCCGGGGAGGTCCACATGGCCCCGGAGACCCTTCAAAAAATCAAGGACGGCACCATGAAGAAGGGCGACGTACTGGCGGTGGCCCAGGTGGCTGGCATCCAGGCGGCCAAGCACAACTGGGAGCTCATCCCCATGTGCCACCCCCTGCCCCTGACGGGCATCGACATCACCTTCGCCCTGTCCGACGAGCCCTGCATGGTGGAGATCCGGGCCGCCGTCACCTGCACCGGCGTGACGGGGGTGGAGATGGAGGCCCTGACCGCCGTGTCCGTGGCGGCTCTGACCATCTACGATATGTGCAAGGCAGTGCAGAAGGATATGCAAATCACCAACATCCGCCTGCTGGCCAAGTCCGGCGGCAAGAGCGGAGACTACCAAATCAAGGAGTGAGATCATTGGCAAGCGTGGTTTCGGTGAATATCAGTGAACGAAAAGGCGAACAGAAGCACCCTGTTCCGGAAATTCAATTAAAGCTCCGGCACGGCATCGTGGGAGACGCCCACGCCGGGGACTGGCACCGGCAGATCTCCCTACTGGCGGAGGAGAGCGTGGACACCATGCGCTCGGGCTGCCCCATCCCGCTGGACGCGGGGGTGTTCGCGGAGAACATCAACACCCAGGGCATCGACCTGAAGCACCTGCCGGTGGGCACCCATCTGCGGATCGGGGAGACCGAGGTAGAGGTGACCCAGATCGGCAAGGAGTGCCACAGCGACTGCGCCATCAAGAAGGCGGTGGGCAGGTGTGTCATGCCCACGGAGGGCATCTTCGCCGTGGTGGTCCGGGAGGGCGTGGTCCGTCCCGGAGACGAGATCGAGATCATGGAGGCGGAAGCATGAAGCTGATACGGACGGAGGA
>CDYT01035372.1_pt1 | contig 11391 bp, 12 predicted proteins | sample 557541 | NCBI WGS metagenome assembly CDYT01 (sample SAMEA3182060, study PRJEB8094) | gut metagenome | biome: human; feature: gut; material: Stool; isolation source: human stools | place: Canada | collected 2013-01-15
CCTGCCGGGCCGGAGGGGCCCCAGGGTCCCGCCGGACCTCAGGGGGAACAGGGACCTGCCGGGCCGGAGGGGCCTCAGGGTCCCGCCGGACCTCAGGGAGAGCAGGGGCCTGCCGGGCCGGAGGGGCCCCAGGGTCCCGCCGGACCGGATGTCTACGCATCCTTTGTGGCCTATATGCAGCAGTTCACCAATGGGACGCCCATCTCCTTTGCTCAGGTGGTGGCAGACCCCACCGGACACATCACCCAGCCCTCGGCCACCCAGGTGACCCTGGCGCCGGGCACCTATTTCATCACCTACCACGTCTCCGCGACGCTGGAGGCGGCGGGCTATCTCCAGATCACGCCGTCCTACAATGACCGGATCTTTCTGGAGTACGGCGTCTATGACCGGGTGGACAGCGGCGGCGTGGGGGTGTCCGGTTCCAGCGCCTTCCTCGCGGTGGTGCCGGAGGAGACCCAGCTCACCCTGAACTACAACAGCAGTGCCGCCGCCCGGGACGGCGCCATGACCATGGTCATCCTGGGCCTGCGCACCAGCGACACCTGACTTTGCTTTCCCAAAAAGGGAGGACCGCCGGCCGGCGGTCCTCCCTTTTCGGCGCTCCCTCATCCCAGCGCCACGTCCAACACCATCATCACCAGGAACCCCAGCACGAAGCCGCAGGTGCCGCAGCGGCTGTGGGCCTGGGGCACCAGCTCTTCCACCACCACGTACAGCATGGCCCCGGCGGCAAAGCTCAAAAGCCAGGGCATCAGCGGCTCCACACCGGCGGCCGCGACGGCGGCCAGCACGCCGAACACCGGCTCCACCGCGCCGGAGAGCGTCCCGCCCACAAAGGCCCGGGGCCGGGACCAGCCCCCCTGCCGCAGGGGGAGTGCCACGGCGGCTCCCTCCGGGAAGTTCTGGATGCCGATGCCCATGGCCAGGGCCGCCGCGCCGGCAAGGCCCTCCCCGCCGGAGGCCAGGGCGAAGGCCAGCCCCACCGCCATGCCCTCCGGCACGTTATGTAGGGTGATGGCCGTCATCAGCAGCGTCGTCTGCTGCCAGGAGGCGTCCCGCCGGACGCGATTCCGCCGCAGACGGGGCAGCAGGCCGTCCAGGGCCGCCAGGAACACCACTCCCAGCAGCATCCCGGCCGCCGCGGGCAGCCAGGGCGGCAGCGGCAGGGCCGCCGCCCGGTCAATGGCCGGCAGCAGCAGGCTCCACACGGAGGCCGCCGTCATGACGCCGGCGGCAAAGCCCAGCAGCGTCTTTTGAAAGCTGGGCCGGGGCTCTCCGGCAAAGAAAAACACCATGGCCGCGCCCAGAGTGGTCATCAGAAAGGTGAAGCCCGTGCCCAGGGCCGCCCAGCCAAGTGACTGCAACATAGCACCAACGCCTTTTCTCTGATTCGGGCGGAACGCCGCCCGTATTCCAGTATAGGCAGCGGCGTCCGGCCGCGTGACAGGGCTTGCATCCGGCGGGAATCTGTGATATGGTAGAAGCAGCAGGAAAAGCTCATATAGGTTCGCTGTCATGGCGCGAACGTCTCTACGGAGCCGCCGGAGGCTCTGCTATGGGTGTCTGTTGGGAGAGGTGCAGCCTCTTGCCGGCAGGCGCTTCTTTTCTGCCTGAAATACGGAAACGGAAAGAGGAGAGTTGCCATGTCACTGACAATCATCAAAGGAACCATCGTCTCCGCCCCTGCCCTGGGGCAGCTGGACATCACGCCGGGCGGGTATCTGATCGCCCGGGACGGCGTCATTCAGGGCGTCTATCCGGCCCTGCCGGAACAGTATGCCGGCGCCCCCGTGGAGGACTATGGGGATGACCTGATCCTCCAGTCCTTCGCGGATCTGCATCTCCACGGCGCCCAGTACCCCATGCTGGGCATGGGCATGGACCTGCCCCTGCTGGACTGGCTGAACGCCTATGCCTTCCCCACCGAGGCCCGGTTCGCCGACACCGGCTACGCCCGGGAGATCTACCGCCGCCTGGCCCGGGAGCTGGTTGCAAACGGCACCACCCGGGTGTGTATGTTCTCCTCCCTCCACACGGACGCCACCCTGATCCTGATGGAGGAGCTGGAGAAGGCCGGTGTCACCGGCTATGTGGGCAAGGTGAACATGGACCGGAACGCCGCCCCCGGCGTGCTGGAGGAGACCACGGAGGAGTCCAAGCGGGAGACCCTCCGCTGGCTGGACGCATGTGGGGATTTTCGGCTGGTGAAGCCCATGCTGACGCCCCGGTTCACCCCCTCCTGCACCGATGAGCTGATGGCTTGGCTGGGCAAGCTGGCGGCGGAGCGGGAGCTGCCGGTCCAGTCCCACCTGTCGGAGAACGACCGGGAGATCGCATGGGTCCGCCAGCTCCACCCGGACTGTGCGCAATACTGGGAGACCTACGCCAAGTACGGCCTGTGGAACAGCCGCACCCTGATGGCCCACTGCGTCTGGTCCGACCGGCGGGAGCGGGCGGCCATGAAGGAGGCCGGCGTCACCGTGGTCCACTGCCCGGACTCCAACGTCAACGTCTGCTCCGGCACCGCGCCGGTGCGGACCATGCTGGAGGAGGGCCTGAAGGTGGCCCTGGGCACCGACATCGCCGGCGGCGATCACCTGAGCATGTTCGATGCCACCGCCTCCGCCATCCGGGCCTCCAAGGTCCGGCAGATGGCGGACCCGGCCCGGCCCGCCTTTCTGACGGTGCCCGAGGGGTGGTATCTGGCCACCTCCGGCGGAGCGTCATACTTCGGCCAGCGGCCGGGCTTCGCCCCGGGTAATATGCTCCATGCCCTGGCGCTGGCGGACGACCAGCTACCCCAGCCCCATCCCCTGACGCCCCAGGAGCGGCTGGAGCGGGCGGTGTACCTGCGGCAGAAGGGCGCCATCCGGGCCGTCTGGAGCGAGGGACGGAAGGTGTTCTCCGGGGAGGCGTGAAAAAAGAGCGGGATGCTGTGTGCATCCCGCTCTTTTTTGAGAGCCGTCACGTGTTGGCGAACCGGGCCGGGTCCCGCAGGGCGTCCGCCGTCTCCTGGGACACCTCCGCCGTGAAGGTCAGCAGGCCGTCCAGGCCCTCCACGCCGATCCAGTCCCCCACCCCCTCCAGGGTGTCGGACAGGACCTCCGTGGTCACTTCATTGCTGTCGGAGCGCACCTGGGTGCGGAACACTTCCAGATACTCCCGCTCCGCATCCGGGTCCCCCCCGGCGTGGAGGGTGGCCTCCTGCCAGTAGACGTAGGTGTAGAGGGGTGTTCCCTCCGCGCTCCCGTGGTCGGCGTTCTCGCCGCCGGCCTCGTTGATCAGGGCGTCGATCTCCGATACCGCCGTGTCATCTGTGACAGTGTACAGCTCCTGGCCATCGGCGCCCAGGATTTGATAATAGTGGTCCTTTTCCGCCTCTTCAGCGGTGTCCTCCGCGTCCTGCCCGCCGCAGGCGGTCAGCAGCAGCGTCAGGGCCAGGGCACAGAGGATGAGATACTTTTTCATACATACCTCCTGCATAGGTGTAACTGGGGGGGCGGACCGCGTCACCGCAGCCGCAGCTCCTCCAGGTCGGTCTGGTCCGCCTGGGACATATTCCGGCGCTGGGCGGAGATGTGCAGGGCCGCGGGCGTGCCGCCGCCGGCGCTGCGGAACACGAAGGAGACCTCCAGATCCCACTCTCCCGGCGTCAGGGGGATGGACTCCTGTACGTCCCCGTCCTTCTCCAGTTCCTCACCGGCGGCCTTGTACGCATAGACCGTCTTGCCCTCCGGGGAGGTCAGGCGGACCTCCACCCGGCTCTCGCCGGAGACCAGGCCCTCTTCTTCCAGGGGGAGCAGGTCGCTGAAGCGGATCTCCAGATCCAGAGTGTCCTCGTCGGACACCTGGAAGGGCCAGTGGCCGCCGGTGACGGTGGGCCGGGCCGCCTGGTCAAAAGTATGGTCCAGGCAGAACACATAGCCCTCCTGGATGCCGTTCAGCAGCTCTTCCCGGGTGCTGTAATACTCATACAGCGGCTCTGTATCCTCAACGGCATCCCCGTCCGGGGCGGTGTCCTCCGCCGGGGACTCCGGCTCCGGTGATGTTGGATCCCCATCGGGGGCGGTCTCGTCCCAGATGGCCTCGCCGTCGATCACCACCGTGCCGTCCTCCCCGCCGGTACGGACCTCCGCGTCTCCCAGGGGGACGCTGCAGGCGGCCAGGGACAGGGTCATCCAGCCCGCCAGAGCCAGGGCCCCCAGGCGCTTTTTCAAATCGTTCAAAGAAGTTCCCTCTTTCTGTCAAAACATCTGCACCACGCCGTAGGTGAGCACCGTGACGATGGCGCCGGCGATGGCCACGCCCAGGAAGATGGCGGGCACCGCATGGCGCATCCGGATGTCCAGCAGGGCCGCCACCAGGGCGCCGGTCCAGGCGCCGGTGCCCGGCAGAGGGATGGCCACCAGGATGATGAGCCCCGGCAGGCGGTATTTCCGCACCACCCGGCCCTTCAGATGGGCCCGGCGCTCCAGCCAGTCGATCTTGGGCCCGAAGCGGGTGCCCCGCAGCCAGTCGAAGATCCGGCGGATCAGCAGCAGGATGAAGGGCACCGGCACCATGTTGCCCAGAACGGCAATAGCGCAGGCGGCCAGAGGCGACAGTCCCGTGGCCACGCCAACGGGAATGGCCCCCCGGAGCTCCAGCACCGGCACCATGGCGGTGCCGAAGGTCAATGCCACCGCGTGTATCAGGTTCTCATCTGCAAACATGGGCGTCCTCCCTCAGAATTCCGGCGGGCCGCGGGGCTTTCCGGGGCCCGCCGGGAGCGTATAGCTTAGTTTACTCCAGGTTCAGACGCTTTTTCAAGGTCACAGTGGTTACAATATAGAACACCGCGCCGTAGATCGCCGTCATGGCGATCATCAGCAGCATGGCGACGTGGATGGCGGGCATGCCGGACACGTGGAAGTTCAGCCCGGACAGCAGCGCCTGCAGCGGACCCTGGTCCAGCATCACCAGCAGGGTGCCGCTGATCAGCTGCATCACAAACTGGAACACGAAGAAGAACACCACCGACAGGGCCATCTTGTGGTTGGCAAAGCTGTGGCCCACCGCCAGGGCGGCATAGAACTGCAGAGAGAAGCTCATGCAGGCCGCCAGCATCAGCACCACGAATTCGATCACGAACGCCGTACCGTTGACGGCGTAGTAGGCGTTGAGCTGTTCAAACAGCTTGGGGAACACGTCCAGCAGATCTGTGAAAAAGCTGACATCCGCTGCCGCCACAAAGACGGAGAGGACCACCATCGCGCCGGTGGCGATGAACCACACGGCGGAGACGATGAGCTTGCTCCACACGTGCTGGTGGACGGAGGCGGGCAGAGTGAACATGATATAGCCCTCGTCCCCCAGGAGATTCTTGTAGAACCGCTGGAGCATCAGGATGAACGACACCACGAACACACCGATGACGGCTGCCACGTAGGCCAGGATCACCAGGGCCGCCAGAATATTCAGCACAACGTTTCTGGTATCCATCAGCCGGGCAGAGAAATTAAAGCCCAGGGCCACCGCCAGCAAAATCAGATACAACGGGCCCATGATCCGGGCCGTGGCACGGAATTCGTGCTTCAAGAGTTTCGTCAGCATTTGAACACCTCCCGGAACAGGGCGTCCACACTCATGCCCTTCTCCTCCCGGATCTCATCCACGGAGGACTGGAGCACCACCTGGCCCTGATTGATGAAAATGACCTCGTCCAGCACCTTCTCCACATCCGCGATCAGGTGGGTGGAGATGATGACCGCCGCCTCGGGGTTGTAGTTTCCGATGATGGTGGAGAGGATATAGTCCCGGGTGGCCGGGTCCACGCCGCCGATGGGCTCATCCAGCAGATACAGCTTTGCCGCCCGGCTCATCACCATGATGAGCTGCACCTTCTCCCGGTTGCCCTTGGACATCTGCTTGATCCGCTGGGTCTGGCAGATGTTCAGGTGCTGGAGCATCTCCTCCGCCGCCTTCCGGTTGAAGTCCTGGTAGAAGTCGCCGTAGAAGTCCAGCAGCTGCTTCACGGACATCCAGATGGGGATGCAGGTCCGCTCCGGCAGGTAGCTGACGCAGGCGTGGCTCTCCTTTCCGGGGGCCATGTCGCACACCAGCACCTCTCCCTCGCTGGGGGTCAGCAGGCCGTTGGCCAGCTTGATGAGGGTGGTCTTGCCGCTGCCGTTGGGGCCCAGCAGGCCCACGATCCGGCCCGGATCCACAGTTAGATTTACGTGATTCAATGCCGGCGCATTGCCGTAGTGCTTCGTCAGATCTTTACACTCCAGAACTGCCATTGTTCTCTCCTCCCTTGCTCTCCTCCTGCCGCAGCAGCGTCAGGATCTCCTCCCGGTCATAGCCCAGGTGGGTCATGGCCTCCAGGAACGCCTGGATGTGGCGCTCCGCCAAACTTCTCTTTGCCGATGCGATCATGGCCTGATCCTCCGTTACAAATCTACCCGCGGTCCGCTGGCTGTAGACCAGTCCGTCCCGCTCCAGCTCCGCCAGAGCCCGCTGCATGGTGTTGGGGTTCACCCCGGCCTCCGTGGCCAGGTCCCGCACGGAGGGCAGCCGCTCCCCCGGCGGGAACGCGCCGGTGACGATGCCCACCTTGATCTGGGCGATCAGCTGGGAGTAAATCGGCGCGTCACCTGAAAACTGCCATTTCACAGAAGCACCTCCTGTTTGTGTTGTTGTACTAAGTGATTAATACAATAGCACATCTATCAGATTTGTCAAGGGGGTTTGCAAAAAATTTTTGGCAGCGAAAAGCGCCGTAGCGGAAAACCGCTGCGGCGCAAGGGATTTCTCCGTTATTCAATTTTAGTGAAAGCGCGTTTCCGCTCCCGCCGCCGGCCCAGCAGGAGGATCATGAGGCCCAGAACTGCAACCAGCAGATCTGTACTGCTGACCCAGTTTCCACGGGGGGCTCCACCATGCCAGTCGTACAGCATCCAGGAAGCCAGACTTCCTATCACGCCGTCAGTGGTCATGCCGGCAGGAAGCACTACCAGCCCTCCAGCGCCCAGGAGGCCAGTCAGCAATAAAAGCCAGCCCAGATGATAACCCCGGAGCCGCCCCGTCAGCCGCCGCCCCCAAAGCGCCAGGACAGACGCCGCTAAAGTAAACAGCACTGCGGAGATCATCTCCGGAATATAAATATCCAGCATGAATCTCTTCCAATTAAAGCCTGGGTACTGGCATGTCTGGTAAAATCTAACCATACGGAATCCAGTATCCGCCAGCCGCACACCGCCCCAGGCCGCCAAAGCCCAGGCCAGCAGATAGCCCCTGTTCCGGTACCACTGCTTGACCCGGGCCCACAGATCCGCCGCCGGGGTCTGGGCCTTGGGCCTCTCCGGCTCCTCCTGTTCCTCCAACAATAAGTAATCCGTGGACACGCCGAACTGGCGGCTGATGCGGACCAGCTTCTCCGCCTCCGGCATGGCCTCATTTCGTTCCCACTTGCTCACCGCCTGCCGGCTCACATCCAGCAGCTCGGCAAGCTGGTCCTGGCTCAATCCCGCCCGGGCCCGGAGTTTTTGCAGCTTCTCTCCAAAGGTCATGGCGCTTCCCTCCCCTGCCGTTTTTACACGTTCAGGATACCAGACGATTCCGGTCTTTGCCAGCAACCGGACCTGGAACTTCCGCTACCACAGGTTGCGGAGCGGGATTCAGCGGTATTTTTGCTCCAGAATCTCCACCACGTCCGCCAGGGCGCCGTCCCGGGCGTGGCAGACGATGGCGGCGCCGCTGTCCCGGACGGCGGGGATGCAGTTGGCCGGGGCGAAGCCCTCCGCCGCCAGCGTCAGCATGGGCAGATCGTTGGCCTCGTCCCCCACGCAGTAGACGTGGTCCAGGCCGATATGGAGGTACTCCGCCAGCCGCCGGACCATGCCGCCCTTGTTGGCACCCTTGGCGGTCATCTCCAGCAGGTTCTGGCCGGAGAAGATCAGCTCGTAGTCCTCTCCCCAGCCCTGGGCCTTCAAAAACGCCTGAATCTCTTCCAGCTCCTGGTGGGACGCCTCGAACAGCAGCTTGCCCAGGGGCAGGGGCACGTCCAGCAGGGAGGGCATCTCCGTCACCGCCACCTTGGTCAGATGCTCGTGGTGGCGGGTGATCTCATTGGGGTGGACGGCGTGGATCACATTGTCGATGTGGTACGCCTCCACCGCCGTCTGGGGGAACCGGTCCAGCACCAGCTGGCCCCGCCGGCGGGCGCTCTCATCCAGCAGGGCGCTGAACAGATACTCGTTCCGTGCAAAATCGTACAGGGCCGCGCCGTTGCAGATGACGCCGGGGGCGTTCATGGGCACCAGCGGGGCGTACTTTTCAAAGGCCGCCAGGGCCCGGCCGGTGGAGATGGCGAACCGGCCGCCCTCCGCCATGAAATACGTCAGCGCCTGCCGGTTCCGCTCCGGCAGAGGCGGGATGGGCTCCCCCCGCAGCAGGGCATCCTCCGTATAGATCAGGGTGTTGTCAAAGTCGCTGGCCAGCAGCACGCCGTCAAATCTTCCCATGGGCCTTCCTCCTCATTCGTTCGTAAAAAAGGGAGAGGCGCTGCCCCTCCCCTTGGGATTTATTCGCTCTTGGGGGCGGAGCTACCGCCCTCACCGCCGCCCTTGTTCCTGCGGCGGCCGCCCCGGTGATGGGGCCGGCGGCGGCGCTTGGTCTCGCCTTCTCCGCCGGAGGCAGCCTGTCCCTCCGCCGGCTTGGGCTGGGCAGGCTTGGGCTCCTGCTTGGGGGGACGGGGCTTGCTCTCTTTCTGCTCCGGCCGCTTGGCCTCGGCCTTGGGCTGCTCGGCCCCATCGGCGCTCTTGCTGCCGCCTCTCCGGCGGCCGCCCCGGTGCCGGCGGCGGGGCTTGCTCTCACCGCTGCCCGGCGCGCCGATCTTCTCCCGGGTGGGCGCCTCCTCCAGCTTGGTGTCCATATAGAACGGCGTGGTGAAGGACGGAGACTCCAGCGCCTCCTCTTCCGTTTCCTCCACATAGCGGGCGGGCCGCTCCGGGATGGCGATGCCCTCCCGGCTGCCCTTGCCGTTGCGCAGGACGCAGATCTCACAGTTGTGATAGCACTTCAGCGGCTCCGGCGAACTGTCCAGGCTGACCTTCACCGTCTCCTGCAGCAGGTCCACGCTCTTCACGTTGCCGGGGCCGTCCGGCGTCTGGACAAAGGACTCCACCTTGGGCATCCGCTTGGCGGCGTCCTCATAGACGTTCTGTTCGTATTTCAGGCAGCACATCAGCCGCCCGCAGGTGCCGGAGATCTTGGCGGGGTTCAGGCTGAGGTTCTGGGTCTTGGCCATCTTGATGGACACCGGCAGGAACCCGTCCAGGAACTGGGAGCAGCAGAAGGGCCGGCCGCAGATGCCAAGGCCGCCGATCATCTTGGCCTCGTCCCGGACGCCGATCTGCCGCAGCTCGATCCGGGCCCGGAACACGCTGGCCAGGTCCCGCACCAGCTCCCGGAAGTCCACCCGGCCGTCGGCGGTAAAATAGAAAATGATCTTGTTGCCGTCAAAGCTGGCGGAGACGTTCACCAGCTTCATCTCCAGCCCGTGGGCGGCGATCTTCTTCTCGCAGATGTCAAAGGCCTCGCTCTCCCGCTTCTTGTTCTGCTCCACCGTCCGGCGGTCGCTGTCCGTAGCCATCCGCAGCATGGGGCTCAGGGGCTTGACGATGGCGGAGTCCTCCACCTCGTGGTTGCCCTCTGTGCAGGTGGCAAACTCCACGCCTGCGGCGGTCTCCACGATCACCTGGTCCCCCATCTTCACCTGATGGCCCCGGGGGTCAAAAAAATAATTCTTACAGCCGCCTCGAAAGCGGACGCTGATGACTTCTGTCAAAGGATACCCTCCAATTCTACCGCCAGGGCGCCCAACACGTGGCCGACGCCTACGTTATAGATGCACTCCCCGCGATACTTCTGTAATAGTTCTATTGTGCGCATGATTTGTGTTTTTGTCAAGTTTTTCGCGAGGATTGGGGCAATTTCCCGGCAGTTTTCCGCCGGTTTCTGTCCGTACAGCAGAAGCAGCGCCGCCGCGCACAGGGCCCGGCTCCGCTCCAGCAGGGCGGCCAGATCCTCCCGGGTCATGCGCTTTTTCTCCAGCCGCACCGCCAGCTCCGCCAGGGCGCCCCGCTTCCGCCCCGCCAGACAGCGGCACAGCGCCTCTGCCGTCTGGTCCGTCTCGCCCCCCTGCTCCTCCGCGGGGTGCAGCTTCAGCTCCACGCAGCGGGACCGGAGGGTCTGGAGCACCACAGCGGCGTTTTCCGCGCAGAAGAGGAACGCCGCGTAGGGCGGCCCCTCCTCCACCACCTTCAGCAGGACGTTCTGGTCCTGCTCCGTCAGGAGGGCGCAGTCCGGGAACACATAGACCTTCCGGGCCCCCTCGTTGGGACGGATATAGGCGTCCGCCCGGATGTCCCGCACCACGTCCACCGCGATGTTCTTGTGGTCCGGGTCCTGGACGGTGATCACATCCGGATGGATGCCCGCCAGGACCTTCCGGCAGGCGGGACAGACGCCGCAGGGGCGCTCGCCCGTCCCCGTGCACTCCAGGGCGGCGGCGGCATACTGGGCGGCAGCCGCCAGATCTCCGCTTCCGGTGAACAGCAGCGCGTGGGACAGGGTGCCGCGGGTGGCGGCCTCCCGGATGCGGATGGCGGCGGGCTCTCCCGGCCGCAGGCCCAACTGGGACATGGTGTACGCTCCTTTTCCCGCCCTGCGGCGGGTGTCGATTTTGAAAAAACGGCCCCGGCGGGCCGGACAGCCCGTCCGACAGGCTGCCGCGCCTGTGATGCCGGGCCGCTCTGCGGGTATCATACCACATTTTCCCGCAAAAAGGAAGTACGTAAAGGTTTTCTTTGTTGCGCAACGGTTAATTGTTGGGATTGCACAAACCTTTGTGAAAATATTCTAGGTTTGATCGGATTTCTTAGCATTTTTATGTATTGTTTTCCGAAAAAATTACCAATATAATGGTATCGTTATCTGAAGAGGCTAATCGTTTAACCGCAGATTGGGGTCCATCCGACTTTCGACTGCGGCAAGAAAGAGAGGTTTGGACAACATGAGCAAAAAATATGTCTATCTGTTCAGCGAGGGCAACGCCAACATGCGGGAGCTGCTGGGCGGCAAGGGCGCCAACCTGGCAGAGATGACCAACATCGGCCTGCCGGTGCCCCAGGGCTTCACCATCACCACCGAGGCCTGCACCCAGTACTATGAGGACGGCCGCCAGATCAACAGCGAGATCCAGGCGGAGATCATGGAGTACGTGGCCAAGCTGGAGGAGATCACCGGCAAGAAGTTCGGCGACATCGAGAATCCCCTGCTGGTGTCCGTGCGTTCCGGCGCCCGGGCCTCCATGCCCGGCATGATGGACACCATCCTGAACCTGGG